>Ga0123354_10014942_pt1 | contig 12098 bp, 13 predicted proteins | sample TergutLab28metaG_2_FD_97872 | JGI IMG/M metagenome (GOLD analysis project Ga0123354, IMG submission 97872) | Labiotermes labralis P4 segment gut microbial communities from Petit-Saut dam, French Guiana - Lab288 P4 | ecosystem: Host-associated > Arthropoda: Insects > Digestive system > Gut ... | reverse complement strand
TTTTTTTCCCCTTTTGTTTTTTTTTTTCTATTTGGTGTTTTTTTGGTGTGGGGGGGTTTTTTTTTTGGGGGAAACCCGTTGGTGGGGGTGGTCTTTCCCCCCCCCCCCCCCCAAACTCCTTGAATATCATGTCATATGGCTTGAAAACCTGTTCAAGTTTTCAAGCAATTTTGTTGCACACTTCTACACGAAGCTGCTCGGACATTCCAGAATGTTTTGGGAAGTTCACGGTATTTTTTCATGTTTATTCTTGGGGCAACCCTGCGAAGTACAGGCACATAAAAAGAGTGGGATTACAGCATGGCATAAAAAAAATAGGTGCTTATCTGCACCTAAATATCAACAGCAAAATAGTTATCTCTGGGACAAATAGGAACAAATTTTGATTCTGATCCATAAATCTGCATGAAGGGTCGACATGCCAATACTGGATCTGAGTTCATTGCACTAAGAAATGACTTTTACCTATCCCATAAGGCAAATTCATCATCTGTCAGAGTAGGCACCGTATGCTGGGGATTTATCTGGAAATAATAGAAAAAGTAGACTGAGAAACAAAATAACAGCAACGTAATATGTGAATAATTTGAAATCTGTGGTTGTAGGCAACTGCAAACAATGTCCAAATCCTTTGTTTCTATACATTAATGCCTTGTGTTTCTTCAGATAGATAATAAGCATTTAAGTTATTAAACATTATCACCAACATGGTAGGAAAGTCATTTCCCAGACATATCCCAGGCAACTACCTCATTCATCTCTCTTGAAGATGAAATCACTTCTTCCAAACTCATAATTATGGTTTCTGCAGTAATGTGCTTACAAATGGGGCATGCAAATAACCACTCACCTCCATCCAGTGCCAAAGTTCAGAAAGCATGGACTTACTGCTCTATTCCCCACACATTTTCAGGGATGTTATGGTTTACCTTTTTTGCTTATGACCTAGTCTATATATACTTAATGTAGATTCCACTGCATTGCAGTTTACCTGTTCCAATAGGATAAACAGTGTACACAAACAGTGTTTACATTTGCTAAGTCTACACATTTACCTTTAAACAAAATTTTGTATGAAGAAAATATATGCAATGTAAGTTCATCTAATTACTGAATATTGTATTCAGTCTGTATTTACTAAATTGAACCAAAATCTGTTTATTTAGGTTGAATTGTTATAATGTGGCTGGGTCACAAATAGAAACCTCACACATATATTTGTAAAATATACCTGCTGTATATGCACAGAAAAGGTTTAACTTACTTTGATAAATTCAGAACGCAAATGGTCCCCCTCAAACAAATTAATATTTTTTACTGTTACATCAACACCAACTGCACGTGCAACCATAACCGCTGCTCTCGATGGGTAGCTGGGAGGACAATGATAAAGCGTTAACACCATCTGCAATAATAATAATAATAATAATTTAGGCATTAAATTTGTAATGTATCATTACTTTGTTAAATTGAAAGCATGAAGAAATTAAAAACAGACTAAAATTGGAGAATATTTCTTAATCTTCTGTTCTGATATGTGTTTACATAATTTTTAATGAAGGGTGCCAAGGAATAAATTTGGACACAAGTCTGAGGAAATGATAGCATGTCTGTGAAAGCTTCATAATGAGTTTTGTAATTTGTACTCTACCAATTAGGATGATCAAATCAAGGATGATAGTAGGGCATGTACCATGCAAACAAGACACAAGAAACGAATATAAAATTTTGGTTTTAAAGTCTGAAGGAAAGAACTTGAAAGATCTAAGCATAGATGGGCGCATGCTCTTAAAATAGGACTTAACAAAATATGGGAGGGAGGATGGTCTAATTACTCCTTAATCCATGATAAGCTCTTGTGATTGAGATTAGCTTTTCACAAATGACTGTACTCCACAGAGTTAGTTACTGCTACAGAATTACATTTAAGATAACCATTCCAAAAGTGCAGGAATAGCAATTTATAAACACTGCTGATGCAGACCTCCAGTCTCTGAATTGTGCCATATACAAAGATTTTACATAAATCTTCATATGAAAAATAAAAGTTTAGTGAAAAGTGTTACACGTTTAAATCCTTAGTAAAATACAAATGCCATACGTATGCTTATTATTTCATCTACAAATTACAATACCCTTGTCACAGTCTCACATCCTTACAAAATTACGGAATATAACACTGAGTAAGTAGTGTCCCAAAACATAAGTAGGCATGACTGTCAGATTAGTATTGAAGGCGGGTGCTAAATTACGAAACCTTTATCGTTTTCGAAGGAACAGTATTCATACCGCGATGCGTGAAAATCGGCCTTTGGTTCCAAACCTACGTATTGTTATTGGCACGCTTATGGATATATTAAGTATACAAAAATCTATATGGAAAAACGGGCCAAAAGTACTGTTTCCAAATTTACATTTTATTTACGTAAACCCTAGGGGTCTGCAGCCTACGATTTTTCGGGACTACTACATTATTTTAAATACATTTTCTATCCGTGGGTGTTTTTCATTTTTAATTGCGTAATTCCTGGCAATGTCTACTTTCCTTCGCAACCCAGATTTATAGAGTAAAATATTTCTAGGCCAGAAGCGTGACACTCTACGACTGTGTTAAAGAAAAAGTTAACTTTAAACTTCCCACGTTCTTCAAATAGTGTCCGAGAATAATGTGAGAACTGGAACGAATATTGAATTACAGCCCTGCGTTTCACAAATACCTTCGTATCCAATTACACCAACCGCGAATAATTTCAACGCGAACCAGACGCTGCACGCCTCTTCCTATTACGTCGCAATTTTCTTTCGCACTATGTCGCGTGACTATCAAATTCAGCCACGTACTCACATTCTACGTCATTAGGGTTAACCAAGGGTCAATAGTCGGTCTTCAAAATATCAATGCAGACCGAAACGATGATGATTACAGTTGCTGTGGATAATGTGGTAGTAATATGTGGGGTACCCTAACACATTGACCAATGGTTCAAACTATATTCCACCGCTAGAACTAATGTTGATTCCTAAACATGGTTCAATAACATTCATAACGCATAAAGGCCTGCGCACAACCGCGCAACTGGGATATGAGGCATGGACAACATGGAAGTGATATCTATACGTCAATTACCAGCGACTGGATTATGTAACCTGTGACCCTGGATAAAATCACTCTGATCCATGCCACAGAGATATGATCTGTGCCACAGAGTGTGTGGAATTAATCGCTGGTCGAGCTTACTCCGTGCATGGTGGCACGTGGTGGACTGTGTAGCGCAGTTTGTTTTGTGCATGTAAGTATAGGTGGACAATTATGGTTAATTTTCGCCACAGAACGAAAGGAAAAGGGAAAAGATGGAAGAAAGGCCACAGTTCGAGTTCAAATCCGGAAATAAAAAGACATAGAAACGTGGCAATATCCAAATTCTTTCAGGAACACCCTGGTAAGTGCATCGTCTAGTTAACATAGGATGAATGGCACACGCTGTGGGAAGTTGACTAAAACTGTATTTGCGTTACGAAGGTCTTTAATTTGCTATGTTTAACCATGGGTTTCGGTAGTCAGCATGTTCATAAATGATTTCTTATGCTTCTGCCAACTGCATAGGGATGTTTTTCAGTTGATCCAGTTTCAAGATTTTTGTAATGTGTGAAAATTCACAGTTCACGTCCATTTGTTGGAAATGAATAGGCTATGATTGAGTGGTTTGGAGGTGTTTGTGTTATCAACGTGAACAGTACTGAGTTAAATTTTTGTAGTGGGTGTAATTGACTCCACCTGTCCTTCATGATTCTGGGATCATATACCACCAGGCTGACGAACAGCACCTGATGTGGTAGTCTTTCGTAATTTTGTGTGTGTGGGTTGTGGCCAATTAGACTTCGGCTTCAGTGATCGGAGACACTTGTTTTATATGCAAACTGCTCACTCTGGTGTTTAATTTATTGTACCTAATAGGTGAAGGAACTCTGACATCAGAAGCATTGAAGAAGCACACTGAATTCTTGGGAGGAGGTAGAAGCAGATCTGAGGAATCACAAGATGATGATGATGGAGATGCAACTTTTGGAGGAACTTTCAAAACATTTCAGACATTTGCTAGTGACTGGACTGAGTGTTCCAATGTGTCCTTCAACCGGTAAGTAAAGGTGTGCCCTGTCCATTCATAACGTAATTCATCACATATAATCAGATCAGTACCAAGGGCTGGGGGATAGGTCATATTTTATGGTGAAGGGCTGTTAAATTCCAGTTCTAAGAGTGTGTGTTTCCAACTGTGTTTTCAACATTAGAATTGTATTGTAGTCATAACTGCTTCCATAACACTTTGAATGACATGTGTCTAATGGGTGAAGTATTAATTGTAACCTTGCATTACTTGTGTAAGTAGTTGGTGGTGAATCTTTGGGCTTTGTTTCATGAACAGCTGAAAATCTGCTAATTTCTTGTTAGATGATACTGAACAAGTGGATCGGTAGGTGAGTTGGTACTGCATCAAAAATATTTTGATTCTGTGTTCATGTATGTAGTATGGATTTGGAAAAGTCTTTACTTTTACAACACAATAAGATTTTGTGGCTTAAAAATGAGAGAAATAAAGGAACACCTTGTAATGAACAGGTTACTGAAGGGGTTCTGCCCAAGTTCAGCACTGCACAAGGAGATGTTGGCTGTTTTGGCTGCTGTTACTGAGGTCATTAAAACCAGTGGAGGCAAAGAGACCACTGTTGAATACTTGGGCGCCCTGGTGAGTGTAGTTCAGCAGTAATGTCTAATTTGAGTTTCTGTTCCATTTCTTAAAGTTAGCATTAGTACTCTCATATGTGCAAGTGGTATATTTAAGAAGTGGTTTTTTGGCTAGCACTATCATTTTCTTTACTATGATTGGCAGATTTACAGTGTGAACTGTATGGAATTACATAACTCTGGTCCCTTTATGAAATTCACATGCCCTTAATTTTAACAGGAAATTTTCTGTTCAAATCTGTACCAATCTCAGATGTCATTTAAACTGTGCAGTTGAAACAGCTTTGTTAAATCACACAAGACTGAACTTGAAGCAGGAAGAACTCATGAAGCTACACTTTTTACTCTTATTGTCCTAAGTGGCCATAAGCGAATCTTTAACTGTAGTGCTCACTGGCTAGTGATCCATATGCTGGTCTCTGTGGATTTGTCTGTAGCTTGCTGCAGAAAAAATAACAGAAGTGATCCTTTTTGTTAAATACCTATTTAGTGAAATGTTTTCTGATTCCACTAGTGCATTGTTTCCCAAACTGGGTTCCACGAGAAAGGGCAGAATAAATGTGTAACTAATTTGAGTGTACCTTGAAATATTGCAAGAATTTTTGTTTGGCAGTTGGCAATACTGGAGTAATTTCCATGCAGTGACAACTGCTTCGTTATTTTGTTTTTGTTTTCTTAGGCAGTTGTTCCTCAGGACATGAACAATTATTTTAGGGGCTTCCAAATGCAAAAATTTTGGGAAATGTTGCACCAGTGAAATGGTGATTACTGATATCTGTTTCATCCATCCGTTTTTCCTACCACATCAGAGGTCTTATAAATATCAGAAATTTCATGTATGTTGTATTCTTGTATTTCCCTGTTTATCTAGTACTTTGTTGAGCCCTGTTTTTGCACTATGATGGGGTGTAATTATACAGGTTGTTGTAGTAGGCATTTGACTTACTCGGAAGAGTGTTTCATAGGTTCAGTTACGTTGATATTACCAAAAATATCTGCTTCAAATTTGACTGATTATGAAAACAGTTGTGAGATGTTGGACAGAATGAGAACTGTTGTACCTGTATTGTTTACTAAATACATATTAAAATGAGAGGAGTTTCTAGTTCCTGTTACTTTACACTTATAGTTCCCGTCTAATTAACATCTGCATGACATAAGGACAGTAAGTATGCAAGAGAAACGTGCGCTTGTTACATAAAAATCTTCCTTAGTGTTCAGAGTACTTTACGTAGCACATTGCCTCTGCGTGGCTTGGCTTGGCTAGGCTGTCAGCTAAAGGTTGGACCTGTACAGTGTGTTAAACAGGTACAGCATGTGGAACAGCCTGAAGACGTATTTTTCTCTCGTCATTTTCTCTGTAACCGTTCAACTGTGGATATGGCTGTGTTTGGTTGTGATAATGTAAATGTATCCAAGAAACATATTCAAATATGGCACATTCCTCCCAAAGCACTCTATATTTAGTCCCTTCCACTACCTTTTCAGATTCTGGGTCAGTTGTGAGTTTCAGAAATATGGTTTTCATCCTGTCTTGTCTCTTGGAATTCAAAGATATGTCCTGTTCTTAAGTGTGGGACACTTGCAAGAAAATGAACTACCTACTTTATGATTTCAAAGAGAAAGGTTCTTTCATCACATATTCCATCGAGCTTTAGAAAGACATAAAAGGCCTATTTATAAAGACAAAAGCTGGAAGAATGAAGTTTGTAAGTAAATTTAAATTCCACTTTTCCCCATTGTACAGTGACAGTCAAAATTTTCTGGCTTGTTACAAACACTGATCCATGTAAATTCTTTCTCCATAGACGGACATATATTTTTGCGCTTTCGTTCCATCCTACATTCTGTACTTCTACTAAATGTGTTTTTCTGGCCACTGCTTTCAGTGACTGGCCTATACAGGCTCCTCACTTTCACTTTCCAAATCTGATATCCATTTTCCATTGCCTATGAATTTCCAAAGGTTCAGTTCAAGTCGGAGGCTTTGTGAAATGTTTCTTTATGGCGAGGAGTCATTGGAACCTTACCAAACTCCTAATCTGGAGACCTTATCCTTCATTTGCAACCTGCAGATGTGCCATGTTGTGGTAGGAGGGACCCATTACCATTGTGGCACAGATACACCGTTTATATTATTGTTCATAAGGAATCAAAGGGGACGAAGGTGGCATAGACTCCAAGGGCATTTCTTAGCTCATAATCAGTGGCATACATACACATTTATTGATGATGATGATGCTGTCAGTCTGCATAAAAACAGTATTAGTTTGTAGCACTGATTGGAGTGTATTGAATGAGTTTTGGAAAAACGGTGTCAAGTTTTCCCTGTGCCTAAGCATCATGCCATGCAGCCATAAATGGGAGGTGGAAATAAATCTGTATCTGAGCTTTCAACTATACACTCCTCTCTTTCATATCTATTTTTGAGGCTTGGTTAGAACAAAAGCTGGTGTGGATAAAGTAGCAAGGAGTGGCTTCTTCTAGGAATTAGACCCCTTCCACAATTTTGGTGGTTCTGCTGTGCTATGTCACTTTGACCATACATATTTAATGGGTCTGATGGACAGTTTGTGTCATTTTTTAACATAAGAATTTGTTTCAACAAAATGTTTAGAATACTGTATAGTGCAAGAATGAAGTAGTGTACAGATGAGTCTTTAAGGGCATTAATCAGTAGTATTCAACACTTCTGCAGGTGGATATTGTATCGTAACGTAAGAAGTGAGTGATAGAGGTTAACTCTCTCCATTTTATGTGCAGTATATTCTGTTCTTGAGATTTTTCCTTTCCTCTCAATTCTAAATTATTCTGTAAGTACCTTTCTGTGTCATTATGTCATATGTAGTATATTCTGCAATTCTGCGACCGGCCACCTTGACACTGCGACTGGCCACCTCGACACAGGTTTTTCTTGATTTCCCTGTGTCTAAAAGCAAATTCTGGGATGGTTCCCAGGATTCCAAGTTGCCACTACATGCTTCTCATGTAGCCCTCCCGACTTAAATTCAGTAGTAACCGTTTTCATGTTTTGTGTACATGTAAAATAACCACTGCCACCGGGTAACAACCAAATTGCAGTTAATAAATATTATTATTATTATTATTTACATTGCTGTTATTTTACTTTTTTTTTTAATGATTCCAGATATCAGGAGTTGCAGTTTTACTGTTCTGGATTGACATGAATGAGAAAACCCAAATTTGAAATTTTTTGTAAACAAACAAACAAACAAGAATTTGGAATTTGTGTATACTTTAGCAGCATGGGAAGTTTTGATATAAGTTAGACTATTTTGTGTTTAAAAAAAACACAGTGCTCGGTATAACTTGCACATCATAACAATAAGTTGAATGTGACATTGCTGTTTTGTGCTATTCTTTTGTTTCTGTGATGTACAGTGGCATTCTTGTAAGCAGCAGTATAGGGAGGTACTTTTCATGAAGTTTCCTACTGGCATGTCATTGGATTATGACTTTTTCCCTGAAGATATTTTTGTTTTGCAATTATCAAGATCATTAATCTGTTGATACTGAAATTAAATTCTGAATTGGAGCTTCAGGTGACCAGAATTTAAATGAGAGCTGTATAAGGGAGGTCATTAAATGCCATCAACTTAACTTGATGCTATGTGTTTTGAGCTCACTGCATCATGGGTATACCTTTTGTTAGGTGTATGGTTAAGTGAAGTGTCCCTGAGTAACCTACATAATTTGGAAATAAAATTTTAAGCTTGTACTTTCATGTGGGGCCTCAATATGAAATTTAATCATAGTGTTCACAAAGAGTTCTAGTGAGACAGGAACTAGCTGCCTGGATCTCACCTGCTTTGAAAATCGAGACACAAAGTATGTTCAAAACATTGGTAATCACCTGTTACATTACACATTGTCATAATCAAACTTAAAACATTGTTGATCCAAGTGTTACCTGTTTGTTATGATGGCTCATTTACAGATGACAACCCTGGATGTTTGTGAATCAGAAGAATCTGTGACTGCTGTTATCATGTTGCTTGGTATGGGCATTAAGAAAGTGCCATGTGAAGTACTGAAACTTAAATATTCGGAAATGGCAAAAACGTTTGTCACTTATCTTGGAAAGTATGCTGAGTCAGACAACAATGCTCTTCTGAGATCGGTAAGTGACTGGGGGAACACCAGTGCATTGTGATTGTGCTGGACTTGGCAGCCCCAAAGGATTCTTTTGAAAATGAAATATCATGATGAAAACTAATGAGAATATGTAACATTTGGTGTATGTTGCAGTCAGATAGTACATATTTAATTTTCTCTCACTGAAACTTGTTGTATTCAGTAAAATAAATGTGAAATCCTGTATGAAGCCCTGTTTAAGAAGAAGAATTTATCATTGGTTTGAGGAGTATGTTAGGATCTAAAGTTTGTAATCATTGTGGTGTTGTGCCGTAATACTGTGTCATGAGAGCATTCTCTGCTTGCAGCTGATTGGTTGTCTGTCTGTCTTGCTGCAAGTGCAGGAGGTTGCCGTGTGGTCCAACTCTTCAACAATGCAGGTGTTCGACTCCATCCTAACTTTCACAGCACACTCCAAACCAAAGGTGATACTGCATAGAGATTTTTTGTAACATCTATGTTCATGCATGCTCCTAGTTTCTGTGTGTGTGTGAATAGAGAAAGAGAGAGAGAGAGAGAGAGAGATAGAATTGTGTATATTTGATGTGCATTTCATATTCGTTCACATATATTGGCAGGCCTCCTGTAAGTTGTGGGACCTGTAAGAACAAAGATAATGTGCAGTCTTCAAAATATAATTTGCAGGAAAGATAGAGAGGAAATAAGCCAAACATGGAAACTGAAATTTCTCTAAACTTTTGTCCCTCTGACATGGCATAATTGTGCAGGGAACTTCAGAATTCGGATGATCAGATTAATGAAGTGAAAGCAATTAGTATGTTTTGGATTTGCAGCAAACATGAGTACTGAAAATGGGAAAGCCTTCCACACATTTGGACTCGAAACTTTATCCGCATGTGATTAAAGCACTGGAGGGAAGATACTCAGTTATGTTTAGTGGACTGAGCATTGTAGAATTGGTAGGGTTTTGCTGGGATTTCCTGTTGGCCTGGCACAGACTCAGTCAGTACTGTTCTTTACATTTTCTGAAATTGTGGTCTGTTCTAGGTGCGCAAGGCAGCGCAGCATGCTGTGTGTGCAATTCTGAAGGGCAGCAGAATGTTGATGAATGAAGGTGCCCCAGAACATCATCCAGCTGCCCCGCATGTAGCTAAATATTTGATCCAGCAGATTGAGAGTGGGGCATCCACCACCACATTGCTTGCTGTTGGCCAGCTAAAGGAAGTCCTTGCCACATTTCCAAAACAGCAGCTGAAGGTACACCTACATCAGTAGTCTGTCTGTAAAAGTAGTGTGACATATATATTTGTTTCATTTAGGATTAATAAGGTTAATTAGCACAGCAGTATACAGTTTGAGAGATTTGCTAATTCAAAATAAAAGAATTTATATACGTGAATGACTGCTGTGTCTGATGCCTCAATTCTCAGGACCTCATGGTCCTAGTACTGTTCTTTACTATCCATAGAACAAATCTGTAGTTCGTCTGTTTTTTTTGCACCCTGTTATTTGCAGTATGTCTCTAATTGCATTCTTCTGCACTTTGCATGCTCAGTTCATCGCATCTTTGCTGCTACTTGCTCACAACACTCTGTAGCTCATAATCACTGTGTACTCCAAGGTTCCTGATGCCTCCATACTATGCAGATTGTCCTTGAAAAATAGTAACCAAAGGTGCAGACTTTTCTAATAGGTGCTGTGACAACACATTGGCAGCTGGTGCATCGCGAGGCACCGTTACAATAGATTGCTGGTCTTTTGGACCCCCAACATTGCCTCTGGCCATTAGATCACCCTATCTTATGTAGATTACAGAATGTTTTGTTCTAAATGTTTGGGAAACATTACATTTCCTTTTAACAAATTCATAACCTGAAGAGTATAAATTTGTGTCGTGCTGTTGAGTAAGGATCAGTAGAGAGCACAATCCAGAATGTATATTGTAATGTTTATAACAAATTTTGTTTTAGAGTTAACGTTTTGCTGCTTAAATTGTCTTTCGCCAACTTGCTGGTTAATACGTGTTTTGTCAGTGTGTGTTAGAATGGAGTATCAAAGTGATCGAAGAGTTGATCATAATTGCTGTGTTTCTTGCAGGCTGCATGTGAGAGTGTTCTAAAGGTGATGACCCTTGGTAACATTCTTGTCACATCATGCTGCATGCAGGCTCTGCATGGTCTGTTTGTATCACGTCCTCCTTCTTCATCCCTGCCACCACAGCGGAATGCTCAGCTGATAGCAGCGTTGTTTGACTATCAGCCAGCTGCTAGTGACACCCAGCCAACTCTGGCATGGCTTGCTGTCTTACAAGAGGCCTACATCAATCTTGCTAGGTAACTATTGTACAGGCTGAGGCCATTTCTCGTTCTTGTAAAGTGAATGCTAGTACTCGCAGAGTGTTTGAAAATTCTATAGCACAACATTAACTTATGTTGCAATAACTCTGGTATAAATGATCAGGTTTTTATTTGATATGTGACTGTATTTGCATTCAAGATCATTCCTGCAATATTCTTTAGTTACATGTCATTGATACGAAGATGGAGGTCATTTCAGACTTCTGAGGGTTGAACAGTACTAGTGCCATATGAAATTGGGCTTGGGCCCTGATATTGTATGAATGATAGTTATTGGAATGTAATATGCAAGTACTGTTAGCCTAGCCTTTTGTGTATGTATGGAACAGCAACATGGGAAGTGCTTGTAATAAATATTTTTCTTTCTGTTGTGGTGATTGCATTCATGTTGAAGCACATTGCTGAGCTGTATGTATATTAACCCTTTAATGCTGAATGACTTCTAAAGACGTTGTGCAGTGAGTCCTTTAAATAGCCGAACGACTTCTAAAGACATCGCAAACAGTGTGTCGAAGTTCGGAGGAATTTTGTTCACTCCAATTCACAAAAGTAAATTTGTAATATATCACCCTCTTTGTGAATACCGTGTGTCGTGATAAAACAGTAATCCAAGGTGCCACAGACCTTATGCAGTAGCCAGAATTATGTGAGTAATGAACTGTTTACACCACACTTTAAATAATACATGTGATTCACAGGCCTAAATTTATTATAAAAATAGGTAAACATTTTTTCCCGGATTAACCAAGTTATAAGCACAGTGCAAAATTTTATTTCATTAAATTTTAAGAAAAAGTCTTATGAGATATGCTTACTCCCCCCCTCCCCCCCCCCCCATCAAGTATAAAAAAAAACGACCCACACAATAAACCACCACACAA
>Ga0123354_10014939_pt1 | contig 12099 bp, 8 predicted proteins | sample TergutLab28metaG_2_FD_97872 | JGI IMG/M metagenome (GOLD analysis project Ga0123354, IMG submission 97872) | Labiotermes labralis P4 segment gut microbial communities from Petit-Saut dam, French Guiana - Lab288 P4 | ecosystem: Host-associated > Arthropoda: Insects > Digestive system > Gut ... | reverse complement strand
TTTTAAAGCGTACGTTTTTTATTTAATTTTGTTTGGTTTTGAATTAAAAGTTTCTTTTTTATTTGGGTATCTAGGTAAATTATTGTCGGAAAAATATGCCCAAATTTTATCTATATTTTAGTATTATCTAAACTTAACAATTTAATTGAACAAATCACTCATATAAATTGGGTGGTTGTATGTTACATTAATCAATTTTTCGGTCAGGTAGACTACATGTTGGTCTCGACTGGTTTCCGAATAAAAATTACGGAGTATCCTGAAGTTCTTCAGCTCAATGAACGACGTATTGTGTTCCTATAATACAACTAAAAAATGCACTAATATTAAAATTTTATTTTTATTTTTAAATTTTCTTTCTTCGCCTCACAATTTACATTTTTGGAGCGTTTTGTCCGGGGAAACAGAATAACCAACAGATTATTAAAATTTGAAAATATTAATTCACGGATAATCTTCTGATGCTAATTACGTTAGGGTTAAACCCACTGTTTATAAAACAACTAGCCCACTATTTTTCTCCTTGTATATTTTCAAGATAGAGTACCGTGTTCACAGGAGCTGCCATTGGATCCCGTCCTGAGCCAGCTAAGCCCAATCCATACAGTTATATTTATGTAACATTAATTTTAATATTACCCTCTAGTACGGTTGTAGTTCTCAGGCGTAGACTCTGTTCTTCCGGATGAACTAACTACACGTTGTACACACTTCCCTTCTCTGTCTCTGTCGTATATGTTATGCGTTTTCTGATTTCATATTCCTGAATTTAAACAGTCAAACAAACAATAAGAATTATGAAATCTCTTCACTATGGAAATGTCTATATCTCTTGATTACTTGCTCCTGTATATTTCTGAATATTCTTCTCAGTATAATGACGCACAACTATAACGAGGCTCATTCTAAACAGCTTACGACTCCCACACAAAAACACGACATGCGGCCACTGCACCAAATTTAACATAACGAATTAGTTTACTAAATGTTTTAAATTATAACTTAAGCAAGGTAAATTATATGCTCCCTGAGGTTAATCGTGTGATCGAAACATGTAGGAGCGTTTTAAAAATTTTAATATAAATTTTATTCTTCTTAAATAATATATATATATATATATATATATATGCTCATGTGTTGGTGTGTGTAATTAAGCAGATCTTATTGTGTTTATAAGAACAAATTAGAATTGCATAAATGTTATTGAAATGACCACAAATGCGCTTTGATTTTATACTGCTTGGTTGTATAAACGTAATTAATGCACAGGGTATGGAACATATCGGACAGAATTTGTGAATTTATAAAAGACTAATTGGAGGAGCTGACATGATCACAACGTGAAATATCATTTCCTGTGTTCTTCCCTTCCTCCGCACTGATGTGTCAGAAACAAATTTGTTGTAATGAATGTTTGAGACACTTCGAAGGAAACGTTTCAGTAATTCAATTTTCAAAATTTTGACATGTGTCTGTCTAGTTCACCGGCAGACATAGCAACATTTGTTACCCAGAACTTTATCAAGTAATAAAATTTACAAGTTTGTTATTTAGTTTCTAGTTTCTTCACTTTTGTCTGTAACATTAAAAGGCTGTTTGTTGGTATTCGGAAATATATTGCTCGTAACTAAAAATGGAATATATTAGGAAATGAGAAACTATGATGAATCCTACCTTCTTCCTTTTGTCAATACAATAACTACCATTACACTACTCAAGAGCCTTAGTGTATGTGAGCAGAACTGACATGAATAGAATTCACTGCTCCCTCGTAGGATTTCATTTAAGGATTTTATGTTTTTCTAGGGTTTTATTAATTCCCTTTTCTTCATCCTCTCTGTTCGAATCCAAACATTGATTTTTCTTGCTAAGATGTGTTGTCAAGTGACGTCAGATTGTCAAGTGACGTCAGATATTTACTTGTAAACTACAAACTGCTGATTTCAAGAGAATATATATATTTTTTGAGATATTAATATTTTGTCAGTTACACAAAAATTCCCCTAAAATATTATGAAACTCAGAGGTTCATTATGTTGTTGAGACGCATCTGTCACTACGTTCTATCCTGAGACAAATGATTCCATTTCACTTCCTCAAAACTTATTTCTTTACACGTGCGTTTCCATGTAATCAATATACGTTCAGGTCTCTCCACTAAATTCTTCCAGCTCCTCTGAACTCCACTTTGTATTATGTATCTCCCTGTTTCTTCACCTATCACTACTATGGAAGAGTGGCTATTATGACCTAATGTTTTTATCTTCAGATTCTTTCCAGACTCATTTTCCTTCCTCTTTCTGAGGTCCGAATTACTCCCCAACCTCTGACCCTCATTTGGAGAGGAATAAGTCACATTTCACATTTGTAACAATTAACGATTCATATCCCTACTTGTTTTCTTAGTACGGACCTGGCACCGTTTTGAAACATAACATTTTTCTCAAATTCAAATAGTTTGCTGATCAATGTTTTAAAATTTAAAGCTTACCACTCGTCATGCTTGACTACATAGATTATAAATGTTTTTATTAAAATTAAACAACCATTACTAGTACATCATACTTCTAACAAATTCAAAATATTTTACGTTTATTGGTTTTAAAAGTACATTGCATTGATATTTCTGTCTTTTGACATAGGTGTGTTGTAGTTATTATTCAGAGGTAGCCTTTAGGACTGTGGGGAAAATTATCTTAATTAAATGAAAAATTATTAGAGGACCATATGAAATAAACTGGGGGCCATGGGTTTGGGACCTCTGCTTTAGGGTTTTTTTTTCAAAATACATTTATATATACTTTACTCAGAAAACTATGTAGTGAATAGAATGCCCTACGGGCCCATAACCAGGTATTGTCAGCTACTGGATGCTCACAATCCGATTCGGACAAACTCCACTTAACTCTTGCTGCAGTGGAATAGCACAGAGTCGCAAATACGAAACACTGAAGTAAATATTAGGCGCTGTGAGAATTACCGGTTTCACAGTTGGTTGACTTTAATACGTGTTTTATTTCATATGTGCCGATCCCAGCGGCCACGCGGTCTAAGGCGTCGATCTGCGACCTCTGGTTTGCTGGGACTGCGATTTCAAATCCAGCCGGGAGCATGGATGTTTATATGTTGTGGGTGTCGTGTCTTGTCAAGTATAAATCACTGGGATGGGCGGATCACTCGTCCAGAAGAGTCCTACCGAGTGTGGTGTGTCTGAGTGTGATCTCGAAACCTCAGCAATGTGGAGGCCTAGGCCAAATAGGGCTGTTGAGCTGTGAAAAAATACTGCCTATGGAATATGTTCTTCTACTGTGGTGTTGAGGAATATCAGTTACGACTTTCTCTTTCAAATTGTGACATCCAACGTAGGTAGGTTTCCACCCTTTTTATACGCCATGAAGGCCCTTAGAGGGAGTAGAGGTATGGCTCTACTCTTTCTAGGACCTCGGCTGTCTAGAAGAGGGTGGGGGGGTCAGCCCGTTACCCATTGTACAGGAGGCTGTGTGGGCCCCAGGACCGGTCTGGACGGGAGGAAAATCTCGTCCCCACCGGGTTTCGATCCCGGACCGTGCAGCCCGTAGTCAGTCGCTATACCGACTGAGCTAACCGGCCATTGTTCCACTATGATATACTCACGCAGGTCACATAGACGGTCATTGCACTAACACATTACCGAGTTACAACTTCAGACAATTACCCGGAACGCGATAATTAAAACTGTTATTCACAGTGTCACGGGAAGCACCGGTTCCGTATGCTAGCTGTTTGTGGTGACGCCATCTTTAGGAGCAAAACAAACACGCTACTACTAAAGCTTTGCGAGAGTGTAGATGAATCTTAAACAATTATACACCTCCTATGGGACCTGATACACAGGGCAATGGCATCTCCAAAACAATTTATGTAAGTAAACTTATGTTTTCATCAAAGATCAGTCTACTAAAAAGCTAATTGTGAAATATGACACCGTTAATGGACCGGCAGACAGGACCAAGCACAGTGGGTTTTTGTTATTATGAGAGAGTGGTGTTTTGTGATTGAAGGCTTTCAAGAATCAGTTATTTTAATGTAAATAGGACGTCCGGAGAAGAATGTACGTGAGTCATTCCCTTAAAAAAAGTTCCACTCCTTGTGGTGAGGTCAATAACACTTCTACTTTAATAAACATAAAGTATAGTGAGCCTTTTTGGGTAGAATTTTAGTAACTGATTTTTACATTACGTTAAATTTCCTCTATACGACCTGAATTATTTACTGTTTCCATCGTCATAGTTGTTAGAAAAACATATTTATACAGATTTTGTGCGCATATGTAATATTAGCTGAGTAAAAATTTCAAATTTCATAACCACAATGAGTTATTATTAATGACAATTAATCCAAACATAAGTATACAATGGTATTTCCGCCATGTTTTTTTATACTCAACAAAATGTGTGCCAAAACCATTCCATAATTCTGCAAGACCAGTTGTCACAAAAAATTTTTCAGAACTCTGGTGGCCATAGTATCACTTCAATTCTCACATCTTTACATTTGCCATTATGGTATAATTGATTGCAGAATATCTGAAATGGCGCACGGTGTTATGTCCACGCTACTCTTGTCAAAATCAAAATTTGTCAGAGAGGAGAATTACACAGATGTCATGACAGCATAACCTATATTTCCTTTATGAAATAGACAAACTGCGCTACAAACAAATTTGTTATAAACCGTCTCACTCCAGTTTGAAAACGTAAACTTTTATATATAAAGTAAATAGTATGTTACATTCATTTGACCAGCTTTTTATGACACTTGATAGATTTACGTACGTACTTTGGTAAATGCACTTTGTAGGCTACAGCGTGTGTAACCGAACAGTATTTACGTGTGTATCATCACATTTAAATTGTCGTATACTACCGTCTTACGACTATCAGGTAAGATGGCATTTCATTTATAAGGTATATATTTGTAATCAGTAAGAGTAAAGCAGCAAGTTCAAATTATAGAATACTTGTTGCTCGACAGAGAAATGTCGACACGACAAGAAGTTGGGGTCATCAATGTCAAGTATCATTGTCGTAAAACAACCAGGACACTAAATGCCATCCAAAAGTCCAGCTTGGCTGAAGCAATTGTCGTACCCAGTGGACTCAAAGCTGTACCCTTATCTCTGAATAGCACGTGATTGTTTCATGATTTTAATGCTTAGAAACTTCCAGTTTAATGCAATATCAAGTGGAAACCAACGCCCTAATTTGCCTTATAAAAAGGCTTTCCGAGACATATTCGGGGGATTTAGTCTACATCAGTCGCTACCAGAAACTCTGCCACTTTGCTACTGGAATCTTCGCTTCCGAACAAAAACATTTCTCTAAAAACAATTTGTATATTACAAGCATCTATTCAGAAACAGATATAACATCACATCTTCAGCCAATAAACCGAGAATATATTTACAGTTCATCGCGTGTTGCTGGGGATTTGAATTTCAATTCTTAAGTGTTCCGACGCACTCAAGACTTCCCTCTCGGTCTACGCTTCCACATTCTACGTTCCCAACCCACCATCGTCTTTGGGATACGACAAAATAAACAGGGGTTACAGTCATATTCTTCACTGACTTAAAGTCTCTATCCACGTTTTAAATTCCAAAAGTTCATTCGTAATCAAAATACAACAAGACTGTCGGATGCTTATAGATTTCGTGAAGAAAAGTTGAAAGTATTTCTGAACGTGACGTAATGCCTGTAGGTGAGTGGATTCTGACGATTCGAGGGATAAAGGTGCCTTCGTCTTCAGAATGAACATTCAAAGGAGAGTTCTTTGAAAGTACTATGATCGCTCGAATAACCGGCACGTACTCACCCAACGACACAACGTTAGGCTCTACATGAATTGAATCTTAAGCAAAACCTTCATAAGAAACTCATGTTTCCCATGCAATATCACTTAGGTAAGAAGGTATTTCCATATTCATATCTTCATAAAATTTCAGGTTAACGTTGACAAAATTCGTAAATATGCGAACAGCAGCGAAACACAACATTTATTGTATAAAATGACTGGTAATCCAAGTAATCTAAAACAAATTGTTGCAATTACTATCTTCAGTGTACCTGTATACACAATAACAATATAGACGGATTTACAAGACAAATTTCTAGGTACGTTTAGGTAATTTGACAGATAAGTTGAACTCAGTAAGGTGAATCACGCCAGAACATAATCTAAAATTTTACCTTCAGGGAATTCTGGTAGTGGAGTAAATTTTGCTACATTTCTGTGACCGAAAATGATAAAATTTAAATTTTGTGTTACAGATTGGCATCAACACTAATTCTAGCATCGAAGATTCTAGGTTACGGCATCTGTCAAATTGATGTTTCAGACGGAATCGTTCTGTCTCGAAAAATCCGTTACGTCTTATTTCCAGAAGTAAGCACTATGGGGGTGCGTATATAAGAATATACTATAGAATAAATTATGTGCTTATCGACTGCTTAACTATTTCTTTGTTACAAGGTAAAATTTAAAGCATTATTTCCTTCTTGAGAAGGCGAGAAAATAGTAACTTACTTGTTTTTGTGGTATTTAATAGCATATCTTGCGCTACCTGACCTATTCGGAAAGGAGACAAAACCACACTTAATATATACCTTATGGCTCAAAATGCACATCTAATCAAAAAGAACGAGAATTATATGAAAAAAAATTGAATTTAATATTACCTAAAATATTTTAATATAAAAATACACCTTATTTTAATATTTTGTCACAATATAAATTTAATGTAATAATAATAATAATAATAATAATAATAATAATAACTTTGTTAGGATATCTGAAAAAAATTTTGGAAAATAAACGTGGGTAAAGGATAATATAGAAATATATATTGTAAGAATATGTGGTGCCAGAATGTGGATTTTTTAAATTTTTGTCCCGAGAGTTACCAGCCTCTTAAGAACACGGTTATGAATTGTGTGGATTCCAAAATAATGCAAAAGTCTTGGCTTGCCAAAGTACTGTTAGTTTTCAAAAAACATTCAAATCTGCAAAACGTTTTACTACCTGCCTTACTGAGCGCGAAAATGCGTCAAAGAGTGAAGAAGTTCTACTGTCCACACGTGTATTGATATGAGAATTTAAAGTAATTTGTGTGTTGGTATGTAAAGGAAAAATATTTTAAGGGTTACTCAATAATGAAATCGTGAGGAGAACAATTAATTTTAAAACAGAAACAGAAACTGTTGCTCTCAAATACATATGAACATTTTTCAAATTTTTCTTCATATACCCTAATTCAGCACACCAAAAATACTATAAGTAATTATTATCCTGTGTCTAATGTTTTGTTGTAAAATCTTACGTTCTTTTAGGATATCATGCAGCAAGAAATAAAATGTTGTACACCTACTGACAAACATGTGTCTCCAATCCTTCCGGAAGCAGAAGTGTTTGTTTTAAAGAGTATACCTGCTAGCGTTACTTCAGCCTAACCTATACACATTATATATAATTTAATAAAAGATCTCATTTCAGTGTTATAAATTTTAAGATAAATTTAAATTTACCACGGATATAGCGTTACTTCAACAAAGGCCTAAACTTCGGATTATTCCACGTCTAGAATGAAATAAACTGTATGTTGCTTACCAGATATTCTCTACACTGAAATTAATTTTTTCTCCTAAGTCGATTTTTACCATTGTGCCAGGGAGTAAAAGTGTAACTTAAGATGCTCTCAGATAAATAAGTGGTAAAGAATTTTGATAAATTACTACTTGTCCCTAATATCCTTTTTAATGAGGGAAGTACAAGCGACTTAATTTAGAGGGTATCTGTAAATTTTAAATATTAAATTCCGATGTGCGATTACAGAAATAATTTATAAATATACGTAGGAAACGTGGTTTAAATTCAGAGACACTCTAAGATCAAGCAATTTTATTTGATTAAATTACTTTATTACAAAAATATTTCGCCTTATGTTGCAAGTAAAGGACGTTTGTAGCTAACAATATGTTACATTATTCGGTTCACCTTGCATGCTGTTTTATCATTAAATTCTCCGTTTTCTCATTTACAGTTGTATTTAGCCCTCGCTGTCCCTCTTGAAGATGATAGTTATACCATTTCCGCATCCTGGAACTTTGAAGCTAATTACTTCTTGCCCTCCAACTACACGGAACTAATAACGCCGTTTGTGTTGGCCGGTTTAGCTAGAAGTGAGGGGCAAATCAACAGACGTAGCGCCTATAAAATTGTGGAGAGAAGATTCGAAAGGTTTGTTTCTCGACATTCAAAATTCATCATCATCATCATCATCATCATCATCATCATCACCACCATCTAGTCCTTTTACTCCTTGTGGAGCATAGGGCATCCATGAAGAGCTTCCAAGCATTGCGGTCTTCAGCTATCCCCTTGACCTCTTTCCATGATCTTCTTGTGCTTCTTATCTCATGTTCTATTGTTTTTCGCCACGTTCTCTTCGGCCTACCTCTCTTTCTGTATCCCTGAGGATTCTACTCTAATGCAGTTTTCTCTATTGCTCCTGTTTCTTTATGTAATGTGTATCCAATCCAATTCCATTTTCTTCTTTACACATACGTAAACAATTTCTGAACTGAGTACAAATTTGTTATACACTACGGGTCAGCATAAAGATGCCAGAAATATAAAGAAGCATTAATAAATTTCTACATATGAGTCTTAAGGACCTGCTTAACGTGAGACCCATCTCGTTAAAAGCACGTTCAAAGTCCAGATAAGACTTCAAAGAATAATTCAGATAGAGTCTTATATAAAACCAGTACATAAATGAAGTCGCATGGTGTAATCGATATTCTGTGTGGTGCCCATGTGGTTCCTCAAAGTCATGTAGACATCCACAGGACGCATATAATGTCTTAAAGTTATCTAGATGCGGCACACTTAAGCTAAGAACGGTCTGTGCTATTAAACAAAATATTCTCATACACACGTCCACTGATAGACGCACCAACTAACATTGGGCGTTAATGTAATTCATCTCTCAAATGAGCAAAATTTGGTTTAAATTTAAAATTGTCCAGATATGTATTGAGTGCATTTCTAATGCTCTGAAAGGACGCTGTTGCACGAATGTGCGCTAGAGCTCTAGCGATCATATTTAAAAATATAGCATCTAAACTTTCAAATGTTATGTAGATTATTCAAATATCATTTATAGTTCAGGAAATATAGAAGCAGAAAATTGAGTCCATCTTTTTGAATCACACTGTATAACCGAATAATTTGACATTCAGAGGACCGTGCATCGTGATATATTATTATAATAAAAGCCAACGAGATGCACTAATTCTCAAATTCATTTTGGTAAATTCTTTACCAAAATAAATGTGAGAAATAGTGCATCTCGTTGGTTTTTATTATAAGAATATAAATGAATAACTAATATCATTTTATCCTCTTCCGTACGACGATGATCTGTCAGTGTCATTATACAACTACGCGCAGTGAATAAAGAATCTTTTATAGATTGAACACTTTTCCATATATACAATAAAAGCGCACCCCATCATTACCAAGATTAAGGCCCTTTTGTTTCCACTAAATAACTTTCGTCCTTTTATAGAATTCTAAATATAGTTTTAACAATCTCATTTGATAGGCCAAGGACTGGAATAGAAATGCTATTTGTTCTGACGGTCACGAACCTTGCTCAGATACCCCATTCAAATGTGGATATGAACCCATTTATTCTTTTAAATTACGAAGTCGTTTGACACTTGTTAAACTACTCAGCCCACGTAAGTTTCCCCGTATAGGATGTCGTCTCTAAAGAAATTCATAAGGAATTAGGAATGACCTGCATAAAGCTGTCTTATAAAAAAAAATTTCTTTTGACAAATGTAAGAAGTCCAAACAAAGTACCTAAATACAAGTGCAGGACATTTATTTTTGAAAGATATAAATCATGCAAATTACATAATATTTTAGGTAAATTTACCTCATTTTTCATAATAGATTTTCTAAAGAAAACAAGTAGAAACCTCTGGCATTAAGAAAGCTCAATTTTCTTCATGCATTCTTAGCAGTGATTCGTGTTTCTTTCTCATAGTTTTGGATTGAAAGGCAGACAGTGCCTTTTGAGAACGATCTGCGAAGCAGCCGAAAGTCCATTAAGACATAATGGGCTTATGGGTGATATTTTGCACATAATTTTCACGTGAGTATTACTCAACATTATAGTTCTCTATTGGAAATTTGCGCCTACACATAATAATTGCTTTAGTCTTGATGACTGGCCATTCGCGTCATACAGCTTGTTGCTCTGGGAATTGCGCGTAATATTTTATACAAAAAGAGTTTTCAACATAAGATGACTGCACGGAATGTGTCTTTCTTATCCCCTTCTATAGCAGTATTTAATCCTAACAGACAAACAATTTCTCTATTCGAGTGTTTCTTTCTCAGAATTTTCCTGGTCTGATTTTTTTGGTTGACATCATATATATAGAACCAACTAGATTTGAGGGTTCTTGTATCTACCAGTCTCCAAATTTCATCCTCAAAAATCTAGACGATGGAGAAAGTAGAAACTCTGAAAGTTGTTCAAATAAAAACACTGTACATCATTTTTTGACGTTTTGCTGACCGTGCACCGCAGTATATTTATCTCAGTAATTAACCAACTTGATGCACAAACTTTTTGTTTGACAATAAGTTTATTTCATGCCTCTACATGTTTCGAGCACATGTGCTGATCATCAGGAGGTAAAAATTGCATTACACAGCCTCTGGTATCATCACACCTCGTGCACGAGACGGTCATCTATAGGTGTGATGATACCAGAGGCTGTGTAATGCAATTTTAACCTTCTGATGATGAGCACACGTGCTCGAAACATGTAGAGGCATGAAATAAACTTATTGTAAAACAAAAATTTTGTACATCAAGTTGGTTAATTACTGAGATTAATAAAATGTACACCGTGTTGCAGACTACATTCAAAAATATGTTTGTTTTTCTGGCTAAGATACTGTTGTTTTGTGTTGATAACTTTTTTATCATATTTGTCTTTCTAACTTGGTTTTCGGATTTGACGAAGACGTTCGTTTATCTTAATCACTTTAATTCCATGAAGAAGAGATGTAGAGGCTGCAAAAGCCTACTTGCATGTATTAATGTGCAGTCGCGCAGAATTCCACTCTGTTTTTGAGTGTAATAACTTATTCAATACCAGACAAAACATTAACTTATTTTACATGCATTTCTTGTGATTTTGTAACAGACTGTTACACTTAACGGCCTGTGTTCCTTTATTCAGACCGTCTACATCAGCCGACGAGAACCTTCATCCAGCTTACAGGGCGGCAGAGAAGCGAGGGAGAAGCGGCATAGATTGTCGCTCTTCCTACCCGAAGTGCCCTCTAGGATTGCTGGATGTTATTGCGCCTTTTGAAGACTGACACACTGGCTGTAATCAGCCACCATGTGTTGTGACGTTGAGGAGACTGGCATAGGAATATAACAAAATTGTGTCCTACTGTTGATGTGTAATAATGATAAAGTTGCGTGCGATTAATTATCACGCAATTAAACGAAAACGATAGCACGGATAAGAAACTGAACTGCAGAATAAAAACTGAACGTTGTCAACCTTATATCAATTAGCATAGCACGTTGATTACTAACACTTATTTGACATTTAACCTTAATTAGTATTCAGCATATGGAAACGTGTTTCAACTAAAGTCTATAGTAATTAATAAAAAGTAACTTAATTCACACACCAACAAATGCACTATTTATTAACTTGGCTACAAGTTTCAAATTTACATTAAAATACACAATAATATCGCGCCTACATGTTACGGTCTTTAATGACCATCATCAGGGAGCTTTATCTGTACCTAACTAAAGTTATATTTATGTTGAAACAATCGGTAAAATTACGTCGTTATACTAATTAGATGATGTGGCAGCATGTCGTAGAGCGACATGTGTGTTGTGTGCGGTGCAGAGTGAGACTGTAGAGCGGCATGTGTGTTGTGTGCGGTGCAGAGTGAGACTGTAGAGCGGCATGTGTGTTGTGTGCGGTGCAGAGTGAGACTGTAGAGCGG
>Ga0123354_10014938_pt1 | contig 12099 bp, 8 predicted proteins | sample TergutLab28metaG_2_FD_97872 | JGI IMG/M metagenome (GOLD analysis project Ga0123354, IMG submission 97872) | Labiotermes labralis P4 segment gut microbial communities from Petit-Saut dam, French Guiana - Lab288 P4 | ecosystem: Host-associated > Arthropoda: Insects > Digestive system > Gut ... | reverse complement strand
GGAAGTGAAGCTTGGGTACTGAAGAAAAGAGAGGAACAACGTTTAGAAGCAGCACAGATGAAATTTTTGAGACACTTACTTGGAATAACAAAACTAGATAAAGAAAAGAATCAATGTATCAGGCAAAAAACGGGAGCACAGAACAAAGCAAAGGAAATGAAACAGTACCAGAAAAGTGGCTACAACATGTACAGAGGATGGACACAAACAGACTACCAAAACAAGCACTACAATATAAACCAAAAGGACGAAGGAACATGGGACGACCGAGGAAGAGATGGAGGGACCAACTTCATCTTGAGGATCAAGAAACAGGAAAAACGCCTAAACCTTCAGGAACATGATGATGATGATAATTTATAGTTTGTAATTATTTTTTTTTGTTAATTGTGGCAGCTCAAAAGTGGGACGTGTTTGATAAACAGGAAATTCATTCTGAAGCTGTACATAATAAATGAAACTAAAATCCCCATGAAATTTTTCACAGTTGTGTAAACAGAACCTTTGATTCAGTCTGTACAGGGCCAGCAAGAGTGACCTACACAGGTTACGTATTGCCACTTCCTAAACTAACCCATGTCCAGCCATCTCAGGTTCACGATAACGTTACCAAGTTCCGTTCCAAAACTGGATAGCTGGTACACACTGTGACGATAATGACCGATGTTAGAGAGCCTTTTCCACTTAATATAACTTTTTGACTAAATTATGAACCGATCAGTTTTTATTCCAAAAAAAATTTAGAGCTTGAGGAAAGAAGCAATTCATCGGCGTCGATTCATTGAAAAATCTAGTTAATGTCTAACGGCTTTCACGCCAAGGATATCTCTTGAAATATAGACAACGTAGAATGGCATGTTATGCTGTTCCGAATTATATTTAAATATTCGTTACTGAGAATTGTTTCAAAATTACACTAAAACAAAACGAGACAAAGTTTAAAATAGAATTTTCAGTTCCTTTAGGATATTTCTCATTTCCAACATCTCATTAGAGACTTCTTTCACTTCCCCGTAGTCGACCAACGTGATCAACATTTGCTAGTCTAGGCCTATAATAGTAGCAGTAATAATAATAATAATAATAATAATAATACCTAAAATTTACTATGATGAAGGGACAGTGAAATTAATTTCTTCCACAAACTTGTTATAATATAATAACGTTTAAGACACTTTAGGTAAGAAATGACTATAATGTCATGGCATGTTACATCTAACAACCCCCAATCGACATAAGCCAACCATATTCTTGTTAATGTACAGGAATACGGATCCATTGAAACTAATACGACACTATTAAAATCGTCGCGAAAAAGGCAGACATGTGGTTGTTTTACAGAACTCTTCTATTAAAAGTTTACAGCAATTTATAATGTTAAAAGGAGAGGTAGAAGTACAAAAAGGAATGAATCATATTTTGCATTGATTGAAGATCTGCAGCTACGAAAGCACGCAACCGGTAACATCCCAGACACTTTTCTCCTTACCCTTTATATTCGCCACACAATAGACTTAAGCAATCTCCCATTTGTCAAACACATATTTAAGTAATTGTACTGACAACCTTTTCACTAAAGATGCAACTGTTTCTATATATCATTATGATAGATTTACATCTAAAGTTAAGATGTTTTTATTACATGGTGTATATCAACTATATATAGCTGACAGAAAACATAGACACATCCGGTTTTATTAAAGTTTTATTTATTCACCAACTGATGCACTAGTGAGTTGTCTTAAAAACAAGATTACAATTTACATTGACGGAGCCGTTGTAATGTAAATTGCAATGTAAATTTTAATCTTCTTTTTTTCTTTTAAAGAAAACTCACTAGTGCATCAGTTGGTGAATAAATAAAACTTTGATAATATCAAGATGCACGGCACGATTGTGCAAAAACTTCCGATTATATTTGTTTTTAAAAACAATGTAAATTGTAACTTTTTTAACAATACATAATCTGACATTTTACAACCACAAGGAGCACTTGAGATAAGCAGTGCATCATCAAGTGGTATTAACTGCGAAATTTGGCAATTTATTTTTTTTTTCACTATTCTTGTAATAGCATCCTGATCAATTTCGCAAAAAAATCACCGAAAATATAGGTGAATATCGATATATGATACAGCGCATTTGACCGGTGTGCATCTGTTTCATCAACACGTAAGTGTAAATATTTTTGAATCTCTTGCAACAATGTTTCCTAGCAAAATGATAATGGACATTTCACCAAACAATGACAGCCATATTTCTTTCGTTTCCTGTTTCATACAATTACGTGCGGTTGGCAAGTTATTGAAAGGTGTATATCTATCCTTTACTTTTCCTGAAGGAAAACCTGACAACTGTTTAAATTAAATTCTATAAATTTCTTTTATTCACAAATAAGCACATGTACGAACTCACACATAACAATGGACATCAAAGTGAGACATGCATTAAAGGCAACTGGACAATAATTATTAATTTTCTTCTTCAGGAGAATATATATTACTAGAAATATGACGTTTATGACCATAATATTCAGACTGTGTCGAGACAAGACAACGTGCAGCTTATCTTTCAGGGTCTAAATTTTAAGTGAAATAATTAATGACTTACTTCATGCTGCACTTATTTGCGATTTAGAGGGACAAATTAGTTCCTATATTAAAAGAATATATTTTTGAAATTAAACTAATTTAATTACATGCCTTGTCACATAACCTTCTAAAATGGCTAGAAGTTAAGGAATTTTAGAAAGTTACAAATTTTAGTTATATTTCTAGATACTATCTTGGTTTTTAAGAAATAAATGTGACTTATGCGTAACATTAGTTTATACTGAAGGATAATGATACCAGAAAAAAAAAACGTTCTCATCTGCACTTCGGTTATATTACCGTCAGTAAGACCTAAAATTTTCAGTTACGGTTTAAAAATTTTGTTTCAAAAATATGTAATAATTTTACATTGAAGTATACTTCAGTTTGTTGTGCAGGCTTACACGCCGGCATCGGTTTTTGCGTTCATACATTTGCCAACTCATACATGCACACAAATTCAATGCAAAAGCGCAAAACAAAACACTATTCTCTTTCTTAAGCTTATGAAGTCTTCTACTCATCTAAATAACATCTTAAAATTCAATTCCCAAACCATAGAAAAAAAATCTCTCTACGCCTATTAAGAGTCTAACTATTAAGTCTGAACAAATAATAGTTTTCTTCATTCAAATTGTAAAAGAAAATTCATAAATGTTTATAATATACTTTGTTGGCAAAATGTATAATTTATAAAGGCTAAAACCACTAATACTTATGTATATATTATTAAGTGTATTTAAAATGCTTGTTCCAAATTACAGAGTGAATTCTTCACATAAAAACAAAAAAAAGAATCCCTATAAATATATGTCCGGAGTTTTTTTATTTTCATTGCAAAATAACATCCAATAATCTCTACCTTAACTATGTAATGTTATACTTAAACATAACATAATATATTTAAAGTACAAGTTCCAACTTTAATAACTTGTTTATTAGTACTGTTAATCAATTAATATTCATAAAAATCTTTAAAAAATCCCTATAAATATATGTCCGGAGTTATTTTATTTTCATTGCAAAATAACATCCAATATTCTCTACCTTAACTATGTAATGTTATACTTAAACATAACATAATATATTTAAAGTACAAGTTCTAACTTTATTAACTTGTTTATTAGTACTGTTAATCAATTAATATTCATAAAAATCTTTAAAAATCCCTATAAATAAATGTCCGGAGTTTTTTTATTTTCATTGCAAAATAACATCCAATAATCTCTACCTTAATTATGTAATGTTATACTTGAACATAACATAATATATTTAAAGTACAATTACCAAATCTATTAACTTGTTTATTAGTACTGTTAATCAATTAATATTAATAAAAAATCTTTCAAAAATCTTCAACGTTTATCACTTCATGCGTGACACTTCTGATGATGGACTGTCGAATGCTTTACAAGGCCCCGGGAGGGCTGCGAATAATTTGACAGACATAAATGTGCGTTGGTAAAGTGTATCTTCATTTTCAATAGGAGATGAATTAACTAGTGTGATCAAGTGTTACCACAGATAACAATTTAAATAATTAGGATCAGCAGGTTGCTGGACTATACTTTGAGAACTGTTTGCGGACATAGAATTACATGAAAGTTTTTCGTGTTTGGTTTTAGAAAATTCACTCAAGAATTTTTCCAAGCATATTAGACACACCCTGTATAATTATAAAATAAACACTACATTGTAAGTATTGGTATTGTGTCTTGACACCACCGAAAACTACATTCTTGCCTAATTTGTAACAGAGGGCGTTACAAATTAAGCCATCACGTTTACCTCATAGGCCGTTACTTATATAAACTACACAACTACCCTAAGATTGAAGAACGGTGACAAGGAGGGCCAAGGTGAGTTTTGTAGCCTTGCAAGTTACCTGCTGCCACTACCTGAAAGATGCACGGCGCCCGCTGGTGCCCGACAGCGTTCATCCCCCAACAGGCGAGAGTGCCGTAGTCCATATCAGACACGGGAGTGTAGTTGAGGCGTGACACCGAGCCGACACTTGTAAATCGAGACGGGGGCACTTCTGCCAGATCTCCAGAGTTATTAAACGTCCAATGGAAAGTCACAAGCGGTGGGTTCGCGTCTACTTCACATCTCAGTGCCACCGTTTCATGCTTCAAGGCTCCTAGCAGCTCCTCTCGGTCTTCCTTACACGTTGGCACAACTGAAAGGAAAAAGTATCTTGTTAGGCTACAGCCTCTTACAAATATCTAACTAATTTATACAACATTACTTATCACTCTTCAAGAATGTTTTACGTGACAGTAAGCAGAGAAGATTTCGCCTCTATCCTAACTTGTCTCGAGTCTAGTTCAAAGGTCTAATTGTAAATTACTGCAGTAATTACTCAATACACCAACTAATGCACTTATATAAAAGTTACACATTAAAACACTAAAACTGTTCCGACATGTTTCGGTCCTAAGACCATCATCAGGGAGCTATATTTTCCTTGCTAATATCGCATTAAAAATATTCACTAATTAACCTCGTTGTACTAATAGGATGTTGTGGCAGCATGCCGTGTTGTGTAAGGTCATGTTTTGAAGTGTGCCATGCTACGGATGTGTATTCTGTAGTTCGTTGCGTATCACACAACGAAGCACAGAATGCACGTCTATAGCAGGGCACTCTTCGCAATATAACCTTACAAAACACGGTAAGCATCAATCTCACATCAGTCCAACAAGCCTAATTATTTGTGTACAAAATTATTATAATATTTATTTTGACAATACTTAATTGGTATTATTTATATTACAGGCATACTGCCACAACACCCTATTAGTACAACGAAGTTAATCAATGAATATTTTTAATGTGACTTTAGCAAGGAAAATATAATTCCCTGATGATGGTCTTAGGAACGAAACGTGTCAGAGCAGTTTTAGTGTTTTAATGTGTAACTTTTATATAAGTGCATTAGTCGGTGTATTAATTAACTCGACAATATGCACGGTGTAACAATGAAAATAAAAATACTGCAGTAATATTCATTTTTTATCACCAAACTAAAAAAAAACGCTGGAAATATTTTCCTTCAACTCGCAGGGACAAGTCACAAGTAGAACGTTGTTCAATAGCACTTCCAAATTTTTCTAAGTTCAGCGAGCCGATGGGAAGTGAGAACCGGCACTTGTCATGTAAAATATTATTTCAACACCATAAATAATTACGTTGTTACTGTTACTGAAAGAACATAGAAAGGGGGAAAATTGCACATAAATTTGTTCCTCGATAATATTAGGCTTGGATGTAATAAAAATTATCTATTGACGTTCGGTAGGGAAAGAAGCGCTCACAAATATATGTCGTATCCTCAAAAGGGTTCTCGGAAATTGTAAAATTTGCGGGAATTCGCTGGCATGGTTTACAGGAATTGCTACTGTGAATAAAGAAATATACATTGACATCCTTCGTCGACTTGGGGATGCGGTCAGAAGTAAATGGAAAGAAAAGTGGAGAACCAACACTTGGTTTCTCCTTCAAGACAATGCTCCAGCACACCGGTCGGTTTTGGTCAAAGATTTCTTAACAAAGAACAATGTGACAATACTGGAGCAACGTCCATACTCTCCTGGCCTGGCTCCAGCCGATTTTTACTTGCTCCCTTGACTGAAATTAGCATTAAAGGGACGGCGCTTTTGTGATGCTAATGGGTTCATTCAGAATGCGCCGGAAGAGCTGAAAAGGCTTTCATAAGACATTTTCCAGAAATGTTCCCGACAACTTTACAGTCACTGGCAGAAGTGTATAGTTTCACAAGGGGGCTATTTTGAAGGGAATGTAGCTTAAATGATGGTAATAACTGGTACTTCTCAGAAATATAGCGATTCCGGGAACATTTTTAAGATACCACGTATAACCACACAAATACAAAGCCCTTTATTTGCAATGAAATAAACTGGTGTGGCCATCAAGCGTCTGACTTGCATTCAGTAGGTATAAAATTCATATTTCTATTGGGGTAAGTCTCTTAAGATTACGAATGTTACTCTCGAGGTAATCGCTAGTGCAGGATCGTTTAACGGTCACCACTCCTACGTTTACTTGTCTCCGAATTAATCGCTCGTAGTAAGGGGCTAAAAATTCGCTTATGCTACAACGTACAAGGCTTTCATCCCAAGACACCGCCCAAGCCCCGTAAGTGTTTAACAATTCTAAGCCTGTTGGATTTTGCCAGAACTTTCTACACGTCACTTGAAAATGAAACTGTAGAACACAGTTTATTTACCGTACGGTAAACGTAATTGCCACTACACATAGCTATTACTTACGTGTCTTTTGCACGACATGTAATTCATAAAATTTATGTTCAATATTATTATTGCCCACTGCCTTGTACTTAGCCAGTTCAATGTTATGTTATATCATAACGGTAAAGAAATCCTTGTACAGGCCTGAACAAGCCCTGAGGGTTCCATGAGGCTGAGGTTCCCATATTTCAAGACAATCGACACATTAAAGTGGTAGGTTTATCAGCCCTACGCACCGGCCGCCTTTACCCCCTAGAAAGTATTCCTGTTACTCATTTCTGTTAGTAGTTGATTCGACCCCAGGGCCATAGTGAGGCTGGAGGGATTAGGTCAGTGATACCATCTGAAATCGAACCCGCGACCTCCGGCTTTTAGCGCAGTGCCTCAACCAACTGCTCCACCGCGTTACGTTGACTTGACATAAAAAGATATGAAAAATACCGGCCAAAGTATTTCAGCTCAATGAAAGATCACTTTCTACCTAGCTAACTTTAGCCAAAAGATCGCTGTCTGCACAGCTAACCATAGGCTGAAGAACGCTGTATACCCAGTGGGGTAGTTAAAACAAAATAAAAAAAAATTTCATCTGTGACACTTTACGAAAGGTTTCACAAAACAGATACGACAGACCTGAAATAAAGCGTCTACTGTTTGTTCTATACACACGGCTTCGAATGCCTGACTTGGCAATGTCGAGGTGACGCCCGGAGGTCGCGCCAGACTGTCTGCTTACGTTCTAGCTGCAGCTATGTGCGAGCGACTTGCCAAACCTGGTATTTTTTTCTTTTCAAAGTACGCCTTACTATCTCCGAAGCACACGATCGTGCTACACACCCTGACAGCCCTACCTCCATTGCAACAAAATTTGATCCTTTTGATGTTGAATATATTGTACAAACCCAACAACTGCAATTTTCGCAATATACATAGATAATTTGACTTTTGATAATATATGCGAAGGTAATGGTAAAGCGATAATCGTACCGGCCAATTACAGACTGAGAGACTTCCAGGAAATTGTGGTTCCCAGATTTCGAGACGATCGGCATATAGCAGGTGGTAAATAAATAAATGATCCTACATGTAATAGTCTTGTAGAAATCGCCTGCCTATACACATACACTTGGTAATAAATTTGAAGCATATCTTCATTTAATGTTACGCGCTAATTAATGCCATAGCAACAAAATTATCGAAAGCAATAGGCAGAATTTAAGTAAATGCGTTAGACGTGAGGGTCTAATTTGAATAGTGAAAATTTAATTATCACATTCGTACCGTGCATCTTGATGTTATCAAAGTTTTATTTATTCACCAACTGGTGCACCAGTGAGTTGTCTTAAAAAAACAACATTAAAATTTATATTAAAATTTACATTCAAACAGCTGCGACATGTTTCGGTGTTACAGTTACGCCATCATCAGGGAGAGCATTAATTTGTGCTTACTAAAGTTACAGTTGTTAAAATAGTCCAATAAGCTACATCGGTGTGTGGTTAATACGGTGGTGGTGTGGACCTAATATATTCAGCCATACCGCCAACTTATTAACCAAACACCGATGTATTTAAATGGACTATTTTAATTACTGTAACTTTAGTAAGCACGAATTAACGCGCTCCCTGATGATGGTGTAACTGTAAAACCCGTCGGAGATGTTTTAATGTAAATTTTAATGTACATTTTAATATTGTTTTTAAGACAATTCACTGGTGCATCAGTTGGTGAACAAATAAAATTTTGATAGTGAAATTTTACTTTTATTGGGAGTTTTCGCAACGTATATATGAACTTAGGATGTGAATTCAAAGTATGTTGAACACAATTCGATTAAACGACACATTTCATTCACTTGTAATGTACATGTGTTTCAGTTATAAAATCAATAAAGTTTCCTAATAAAATATTTCTTAATTTCTGACTTAAAATGTGTACTGGTACACATCACAGCTCTCGGCATCCGTTTTATAAGAAGACATTTAGGTGTAAGTTTTAAAAAGTTTTATTTGTTTTCATAATATTTTGTGTGAAATTATACATCACACACCTAAGATGTAAAGAAATAATTTTTACGTACTAACCGTGTATCTTGATATTTATCAAAGTTTTATTTTCACCAACTGATGCACAATCGAATAGTCTTAATAACAATTTTGAATTTACGTTAAAATTTACATGTTTTGGTGTAAACACCATCTTCAGGGAGCGCACTATTTGAGCTTGCTACAGTTACAATTGCTAAAATCGTTTACAACACATCGATGTTGTTAATTCGGTGGTTTGGCTGCATATGTTATTTTTGGGTCCTGGTTAATGTATGTATATGTGTGTGTGTATGTATGTATGTACGTATGTGTGTGTGTGTGTATGTATCTATATATGTATGTATGTATGGATGTATGTGTGTATGTATGTATGTGTGTGTGTATGTATGTATGTATGTATGTATGTATGTATGTGTGTATGTAAGTATATATGTATGTATATATGTATGTATATATGTATGGATGTATGTGTGTATGTATGTATGTATGTAGGTATTTATGTATATATGTATGTATTTATTTATGTATGCATGTACGTATGTATTTATGTATATATGTATGTATGTATTTATTTATTTATGTATGCATGTATTTATGTATGTATATATATATGTATTTATGTATATATGTATGTATGTATATATGTATGTATGTATTTATTTATGTATGTATGTTTGTATGTATGTACGTATGTATTTATGTATGTATGTATTTATTTATGTATATATGTATTTATGTATGTATTTATTTATTTATGTATGTTATATGTGCCACTATTCGGAGTCTAATTCCGAACAGTGCCACATACACACATACATACATTAACCAGGACCCATAAATAACATATGCAACCAAACCACCGAATTAACAACATCGATGTATTTTAACCAATTTTAACAACTGTAACTGTAGCAAGCTCAAATAGTGCGCTCCCTGAAGATGGTGTTTACAGCGAAACATGTAGGAGCTTTTAAATGTCAATTTTAATGTAAATTTAAAATTGTTTTTAAGACTATTCAATTGTGCATCAGTTGGTGAAAAAAATTTTGATGAAATAAAAAAAAAACTTTAATTTTTTTTTTTGGGGGGGGGCAACGTCAATAATGTAGAATCCTTGGAATATCAACGCGTAAATGGAAGAATAATACGGGTAAAAAGATTCTGAAGAAATGAGGTGTAAAAATACGGAATTCATTTTCAGTGGGTAGGCGTGGAATCAGAAGGCGTGAAGATGAGAACAGGATAATGAATATTCGGATAACATAAAATCAAGAATTCGCGTGGAATCCAAATCACCGCTAAGTTTAAAATTCTGAACTTGATAGTGAATTAACTGGAGCAAAAGAGTTCAGCCAATTTTTCGGTATAATCAAGCCAGCACTACAAATACTATTCCTATTTTCGTCTCGTCTTCTTACATGTTCACATTTTGCAGTTTCAGGATTTATCTGGCAGAACAAAGCGGTTTCAGCATGCATTACAGTAGGGAAAAGAAAGAAGAAGAGAAGTTTATATCCACTAAATACGCAGCTTTTAAGCTCTTTAATAAAACATCTTTCGTGATTCCGTAATGTTAGAAACATGGCGTAAGGCCCGTGATAGCCAGCTTTCCATGCAGCTTAGTCATTTCCCATTGCTTTGCGTTCGCAATGTTGGAGGCCAGATTTATTTCCCGAATGTCGGTTAGACGAGAATAAAAGAGGGTTATAAAAAGTTCCACAGAATCTTGAAAGAGAAAAGTAACTTGGAAGATACAATGAGAGACAATTACATTTAAGAGACACAGAAAACCAAGTACAAGTCGTAAGGAATAACAGTACAACAGAATGTGTGTGTTTGCAGGGATGAAATGAAGGGACAAAGGAATACACTGCGAAAGTACTGTTTTACTGTTCTTCAAATGTAAATCAATTAAAGATTCGTTCAGCTACTGAGGTATCAGTAGTAGTAGTAGTAGTAGTAGTAGTAGTAGTAGTAGTAGTAGTAGAAGCAAATGTAGTAGTGGTTATAGTAGTATTAGTAGCAGCAGCAATAGTAGTAGTAGTAGCAGCAGTAGTAGTAGTAATAGTAGTAGGAGAAGCAGTTGTACTAGTGGTAGTAATAGTAGTAGTAGTAGTAGTAGCAGCAGTATTAGTAGTAGTAGTAGTAGTAGTAGTAGTAGTAGTAGTAGTAGTACCAGTAGCAGTAGTAGCAGCAGCAGTAGTAGTAGTAGAAGCAGTTGTAGTAGTGGTAGTAGTAGATGCATTAGTAGTAATAGTAGTAGTAGAGGTAGCAGCGGTAGTAATAGTAGTAATATATGTAGTAGTGATAATAGTGGTGGTACTAGTAGTTATAGTAGTACTAGTAGTAGAAGTAGTAGTAAATGATGTAGAATTGGAGCTGGTGGTAGTGGCAGTAGTAGTAGTAGTAGTAGTATAGTAGTAGTGGTGGTGGTAGTAGTAGTAGTTGTAGTACAAGCAGTTGTAGTAGTGGTAGTAGTAGATGCATTAGTAGTAATAGTAGTAGCAGCAGTAGTAGTAGTAGAAGTAGCAGCGGTAGTAATAGTAGTAGAAGTAGTAGTAAAGGCTGTAGTATTGGTACTGGTGGTAGTTGCAGTAGTAGTAGTAGTAGTATAGTAGTGGTGTTGGTGGTGGTAGTAGTAGTAGTAGTAAAGGCTGTAGTATTGGTGGTGGTAGCTGCAGTGGTGGTGGTGGTGGTGGTGGTGGTGGTAGTAGTAGTAGTAGTATTAGAGTAAAGGCTGTAGTATTGGTGGTAGCTGTAGTGATGATGGCGGTCCTAGTAGTAGTAGTAAAGGCTGTAGAATTGGTGGTGGTAGCTGCAGTGGTGGTGGTGGTGGTGGTGGTGGTGGTAGTAGTAGTAGTAGTAGTAGTAGTAGTTGTTGTTGTTGTTTATGACTATGTCGTTTGTTCATTTTAACATAGGTGGTGCTAACACTGCTAGTCACTGTAACACTGCTGCTCACTGTAACACTGTAACACTCTAACACTGCTGGTCACTGTAACACTGTAACACTGCTGGTCACTGTATCACTGTAACTCTGCTGGTCACTGTAACACTATAACGCTGCTGGTCACTGTAACACTGTAACACTGCTGGTCACTGTAACACTGTTACACTGTAACACTGCTGGTCACTGTAACACTGCAACACTCTAACACTGCTGGTCACTGTAACACTGTAACACTGCTGGTC
>Ga0123354_10014937_pt1 | contig 12099 bp, 9 predicted proteins | sample TergutLab28metaG_2_FD_97872 | JGI IMG/M metagenome (GOLD analysis project Ga0123354, IMG submission 97872) | Labiotermes labralis P4 segment gut microbial communities from Petit-Saut dam, French Guiana - Lab288 P4 | ecosystem: Host-associated > Arthropoda: Insects > Digestive system > Gut ... | reverse complement strand
ATCGATTCAGTGTTGAAACATTGTGCAGCAAATAGAAAGAGACGGCTTTCAGCATTGCCAAACGTAGGTCCATATATATATATATATATATATACGACATTAGTAGCCTAAGGGTTAAAACACTTAAAAGTCTCCTATGTGTTTCGATCATATGATCATCCTCAAGGAGCATACATTGTTCCTTGCTAAAATTATAGTTTAAAAACACTCAGTGATTTATATCGTTACATTGAGTTGGTACTGTGGCAGCATGTCTTGTCTCATGCTATACGTCGCACAACACACATCCATAGTCAGGCTCATTCTGAACAGTATACGACTCACACAAAACACACGACATGCTGCCACAGCACCAACTGAACATAATGATGTAATTCACTGAGTGTTTTTAAACTATAACTTTAGCAAGGAACAGTGTATGCTCCCTGAGGATGATCGTATGATCGAAACATATAGGAGCATTTTAAATGTTTTAATGTGAATTTTAGATCATTAAATGAATATATGTGCATTTGTTGGTGTATTAATTAAATAAACTACAGAATGCACGGCACAACGATAAAGATCTTATGTCTCTCATCTGAGTCACTTATTCATTCCATCAGTCTTCCTAGATTTCACTGTTCTGACAATACTCGTGTAATTTATGCATAATGCATGTTTTGATAACACTTGTGTATTCAATTATGCCCAGAATTAAAGATGTCAAGCATCATACCAGGACTTCGTCATGGCACCTGACAATTCCATTATCGTGGTGCAAATCAATTAACCCTAACTTTGGTAGCTGCTTAGAATTTATGCTTTCTAGTGGTGTATGCTGGGGGACTGCGGTAGCACAGTGGTTAAGGTGCTGTGCTACAAATTGGAAGGTCACTGGTTCGATTCCAGATGGTGTCATTGGAATTTTTCATTGACATAATCCTTCCGATCGCACCATGGCCCTGGGGTCGACTCAGCCTCTAACAGAAATGAGTACCAGGAGCATTTCCTGGGGGTAAAAAGCAGCCGGTGCGTAAGGCTGACAACCTTACCACCATCGTGGGCTGTTGTCACGTAATGTGGGAACCTTAACTTCCTGGAACCCTCTGGGCACCTCAGGCCTGTAATGGGACTGATTAAATTTTAATTTTAGTGGTGTATGCTGCAAACATAAATTCCTGTAATCATATTCATGAAAATCAGTACACTGATGGCCTGCCATCTTTGGCTTTTCCATTCCTCTGTAAAGAGAAGAGCACTGCATGAAGTTTCTTTTTACCATCAGCATGTCATATTAAGTGTGTTTCTGACCAAAGTACATGTTTAAAATATACAGTAAGCGTTAGGTGGCCATAATGTTTTCAATCTGCCTTCATTATCAAACTGCATTTGACCCTATTTACATAAACCCTGAAGGTGACAACAAAATGTGCCTTCAAAACGTATCTATCCACCTACAACATTACGTGATGTTACAACCCAGAAAACCACCATATGAATGTGACAACATATTCATTCATTCCATTGGCATGTGCAGAATGTGATGATTCCTTGCCGTTCTCAGGAGGTCCTTCCATTCCTCTCTGTTATGTACTTTTTCCTGCTACCCTTCTCCACCAACTATTCTTCCATCCTCTCTCACCTCATCTTGCCATCTATTTTTTGGTCTTGTCTCAATTTGATTGTTCCCAAATTCATATATAATACTCTTTTGGGAATTCTATTTCCTTCCACTCTCTGAACATGCCCAAACCAGCATAATCTATTTAACCCTACTGTCTCTATTACAGTAGGTTTTTTAACACTTGCATAAATTTCTTTATTAGTTAATATCCTCCAATTTTCTTTTTCATTGTCATATACTGGGCCTAAAATTCTTCTATACACTTTCCTTTCAAAAATTTCTCAAAGGAGCCTCAGAAGGAATGGATAACTGTGACAGTGAATGGTAACATGAAATGTAGACCATCTGTCTGATTTGCGGAAGGCCCTGTAGTTTTGTTGCATGCACATAAAAAATATATATCAGCAGTTCAACAAGATGTAAGCCATTCTAAACTCTGGGGATGTTTTCTACCGAAGATTCAGGTGACCAAAAACATGTTTCTTGAGGTTAATGATGATGCTGAAAGTGTTGTGCTGTTACAGGATACCAGTTTGAATTACACAGCAGAGGTAGCAAGAAAGAGGCTCAAATATCACTGCTGTGGCTCGCAAAATTTGACCATAAAATAGTGATATTCGTGTAGTGAAGGATGACTGTGAATGATGCCTCAAAAGATTTTCTGAAGGAAGGAGACTCATAACTAAGCAAAACTAACCTAACCTAACCTAATCTAACTTAACCTAACCTAACCTGAATGTCTACACCATCACCCTTTGTAACTTTGTTACCCTGACACAGTCAGTCTGGTAGGTGATCCTCACTGGGAGACGGTTGTGGTTCACTGAATCACATATAGTTGTAGCCATTTTCTTTTTACTTACATTTAATTTGTTCATTTTATTCTTGATATAAAGAATGTAATGCTATATCCAGTTAAACAACTAGATCATTTCTAGGAAACTGACACAGTCACTTCTCTGTACTCCTGCTTACACCACACTCGTACGCAACTGACTTCCGCACTAGACTGCTAGCATCCGTTATCTGCTCCCAACCGTTTCGCCATTTAAATCTCTCCCCTCCTACCTATCACCAACAGTTCTGAACATACGCTGACAGATTAAACCCAAAGCGTACAGCTATGAACCATCCGTAACTGACACCAGCAAACCTAAGAAATAAATATATCAAAAATGTTCGGCTGCAAATGGAAATAAAGAGCCTCTAAATTAGGGGAAAGAATATTTTATGTTATGAATGCATGACAATTGGCTCAGTTTTCTCTTGAGGTTATGGCTGCCGAAGTTTTGTCTAACTGGCTGTACCTGATGTAAGAATATAATTGATAGCAAAATGGATTTGCGTGGTGAAACAAATTTGCAGCTTCTCTGGATACAGGGACATTTTCTTTTTCAGGAGACGAAAGATGGATGTAACCATAACGTGTTGCTTGCAGTTGATTCCCAAGGTCTGACACTATATAAAACTCATGGAGCTGAGAGACATATGCATGAGTTTTTCATATGGAAGAGAATTCAGCTGCTTTCGTATAGCAAACAGTACCTCTTTATCATGCCTCAATGTGACAATAAGGGAACTCCGAAGCCCACCAAGTACAAACTGCATATGGACCAAAACAAGTGAGTAACACACATGCTAAGGGTTCATCTTGGTTTATGCTGGTTCGATCCCAGCTGGTGTCATTGGAATTTTTCATTGACGTAAAATCCTTTCGATCACAATGTGGCCCTGGGGTCGACTCAGCCTCTAAAAGAAATGAGCACCAGGAGCTTTTCCTGGGATAAAGGAAGGCTGACAACCTTGCAACCATCCTGGTTCATTGTCATGAAATCTGGGAACCTTAGCTTCCTGGAACCCTCTGGGCCATTCCAGGCCTGTAACGGGATTGATTTACCACAGTGTGGAGTCTCAGGCTTGCCACCTTTGCAGTAAAAACCAGCATGTCAGACAGTGATGGTGATCAGTAGTTTTAGATAAAACACATATTTGACCCAGCATTGGGTAAGCATATAACTACTGGCCAGGATCATAAAATCATAGCAGAACTGTGAATTGTGAAATATTAACAACATCTGTGGAATTATCAAAGTTCTATTTATTCACCAACTGATGCACTTGTGAGTTGTCTTAAAAAAAACATTAAAATTTACATTAAAACAGCTTGGACATGTTTCAGTGTTACAGTTACACCATCATCAGGGAGCGCATTAATTTGTGCTTACTAAAGTTACAGTTGTTATATTGCGGGTTTTGTTTTTAGTAACTTTAGTTTAGTGTTCTTGTGGCTGTTACACAAACTTGCCTGTTGGGCCTCGATAATTTTCACATTCATACCGTGCGTCTTGATATTATCAAGGTTTTGTTTGTTCACCAACTGATGCACCAGTGAGTTGTCTTAAAAAACAATATTAGAATTTACATTAAAATTGACATTAAAACAGCTCCGACATGTTACAGTGTTACAGTTACACGGAAACTTGTCGGAGCTGTTTTAATGTAAATTTTAATATTGTTTCTCAAGACCACTCACTAGTGCATCAGTTGGTGAATAAATAAAAATTTGATAATATCAAGACGCACGGTATGAATGTAAAAAAAAAAAAAAAAATCTGTGGAACTTGATTAAGGCTTTTGTATTGTTTATGTAATATTTTTTTCTTCCAGGAGTTTTTTTGTGTTCCATCTTGCATCCTTTCATCACAAGATTTCTATGAAACTCAGGTCAGATGTGAACTCACTGCAGTCTCTTTCAGCAGGTATGCATCAAGTGTTGCCACATAGCATCAGTATTATGATTGACATTCCTTCTACTCTTGAAGGGATCTTAAATATGTCTATGCTGATTGAATTTGCAATATATAGTATTTTTCTTTCTCTCTTCCACCCTTGTACAGGCACTGAGGCTCTGTACAGGCCGTATGGCCCAGAGGGGGAGTAGAGATATAGCTCTACTCTTTCTTGACCACAGCACTAGAAGGGGGAGAGGGGTCAACATCACGCCCCGACTGCTCATTACCCCCAGGAGAGACCCGGTACCCATTGTACGGCAGGCTGGGTGGGCCCCAGGGTCGGTCTGGACAGTTGTGGAAAACCTTGCCCCCGCCGGGATTTGATCCCCGGACCGTCCAGCCCGTAGCCAGTCGCTATACTGATTACACAACCCAGCCCACAACATAGATAATTTCTTAGTTAAAATCTGTTTTAATGAAATGTATTGTCAGTGCTTAGTTGGGAATTTCTGAGAATAGCTGTGTGCAAGTGGTCCCTGAGCATAGGTGCTTTCCATGCCTGAAGACGGAAGCCGAGGCAACTTTCGGAACATATCGCTGTTTTAAAATTAAGACAGTGAACAAATTAAAAAAAAAAAAAAAGAAGAAGAAGCTTGTGTCATTGAGTTGTGTACCATTGTCAGAGCTGTGTGGATTTGAATTGGAATTTTCTTCTAAGTGGTCTGCAATAACATATTATGTACATCACTCATTAGCGTTAAGACATACCGTAACGAGTCCAAGGGAGTTTCTTCATACATGTATCACCTGTTATAGCATTTAAAAATTCTGCACTTTGCCTTTACAAATTATATATATATATGTGTGTGTGTGTGTGTGTGTGTGAGTTTGAGAGTGAGTGTGTGTGTGAGAGTGAGTGTGTGGTGACTGTGTGTGTGTGTGAGTGAGTGAGTGTGTGTGTGTGTGAGAGAGTGTGTGGTGACTGTGTGTGTGTGAGTGAGTGTGTGGTGACTGTGTGTGTGTGTGTGTGTGTGTGTGTGTGTGAGAGTGAGTGTGTGGTGTGTGTGTGTTTGTGTGTGACTGTGTGTGTGTGTGTGTTTTTATGCATGTGCTCACACACACACACACACATGCACTGTCCACAGACAAAAACCAACATTGTGGATATTATGCTGAATTGGTCACATATTTTATGATATCTTGGTTAACACGTATGGGCATTCAGCATTTATGTCTTTCACATTCCTGAACGTGTTATTATTCTGAAACAGTTCAACTGATGAGGTCAAACAGAGGTCAGACAACTGTCCCATTGAGGTGGGTAACTGATTTGGTACAGGAAGTCTTATTTTCTGATTTATTGCACTGTTTTTCTCACTCATAAGTTACTTAACGTTGCCTTTTCATTGTATTTTCTGTTTTAGAATTTGGAGTGTCCATCAAAACTCACCTTGGCAGGGAATTTAAATTGTATCATATTGCGAACAGTGACAACAATGAAGTGTGCAGCCAGGAATGTGCACGTGTTTTATCTGCAGTCAATGTTGGTGGTGACAGCAAGCGTGTGACCAGAGCAGATGTTTGCAGGTATATTGAAGAAAGGCATACTGACAGGATAATCAATACTGCCAAAATGATTCCACTCGGTGAACGTCTTGAAGTTTCAGAGTGCTCAAAACAAGTTGCCATTGAAGAACACCAAAATAAGGAAAATGAAAATCCTGCAGCACTTGTGAAAGGGGATGTGAATTGTGATTTTTCTGTAATACACCTCGGAAATGAGGAGAGGAAAGGAGCTAACTTAGGCAGCAGAACAGAATTTCTTGATTGCGCTTGTTCCACAGTGTTGAGGGACACGGAAAACAGTTGCAGAGGTACAAATTTCTCGCAACATATGAGGATAAGAATGGGTACTAAGGCCTTCTCTAACATATACAAAGAAGATTCTTCACCATATCAGCAACCATATGCTACTGCACCTGTCGCCATGTCAGACGCTTTGAAATGGTCCTCTCTTCAAGACGCTTATGTTCTCGGTAAGTGTCATTTTGTTTTTACTCTCAATTTAATGTAAAATTTGCATGTATGTAAATTTATAAATAGGTACAGGTATTTAGTCAATAACACAACAATTTTATCTAATGTTTATTATAGTTCAAGTGACACAATAAGGACCACGTCAGAAAAGGTTATAAACTAACAGTGAGAAAAACGCAGTGCCCAGTGACGGCTAACAATTACCAGACAGGATTGGATTCCCTTAACGAACTACTACACATAACGCCACAGAAGCAGAGTGCAGCGCCAGGAATAAAGACATGTACACGCACACACACCAACAATCTGGAACCAGCAGACTGAATACAAGGATCACCACAGTAACAGAGATAGGAAGCACATGCAACTCATAGCTAACGCTTATCAGGATTAGACATGGATGAAGGACAGACAATAAACCGGAAACCCACATAGGACAGCTGCAATGATAGACACCTACGCGAGTTTTGCACCCCAAGCTAGCGCATACCACATCACAGAAACCCCCCCAAAGCCACGTCTCTTAATAGTAATAATAATAATATATACCACATATGATGAGATCTCACCATCATGACATAACAGCGTAAATCTTATAAAGCACTAATACTCTTTCGGAGGAAAACCTGATGATGGCTGGAGTAGGCCGAAACATGTAGTTGTTATCATCCTCTAATAAACATCGTTAGAAACATTTGTTGTGTTATTGACTAAATACCTGTACCTATTTATTTATACACACAACAGGGATGGCACATTTCAGAATGTAAATGTTATGTTTTGAATGTTCTTGTGTCAAGTTTTGCCTTCCAATTATTTTATCGCCTTTCAGATCAAATGGCTGAATGTATTCCAAGTAGTTTTCTTTGCAGGAAGGGAAAGAACACCATTGTGTTCATATAGAGACCAACAATACAGTTTAGAATTATGAGAGTTTATTAGTGCATCTCATATTGTTATTGTCAGGACTTTACAATGTATACTGTACCAGGTTGCTGGTAAGCCTTTAGCCCGACCAGGAAGGAAACAAGCTCGGAAGCATGTCAGGGACATGTGTGATTTCAACAACATGGAGACGCAAGCTGTCATCAAGTTTTTTTTCCTGCAAGGCAAGGCGCTGAAGGAAATTCATGCCATTCTGACAGAAACATTAGCTTGTTTCCTTCCTGGTCGGGCAAAGGACTTATCAGCACCCCTGTAAAGTGAAAGCGATTTGACTTGGATGTATACAAAAGTTTTGAACATCTCATTGGTTTTAAGTACTTATGCACTAATTTACTTATCACAGAGTGGAATTAAGTATGAAAAATGGAATCAAATGATGAAATATTCCTAGACATAAATTTTACAAATTTCACTTGTAATATTAAATTAATTAATGTAATGGAATAGATTACAAGTGGCCATTACTAAAACGCATGTACAGTACTTCTATCTATGGTGCAGTGTATATGCAGTCTTTGCAATTCTGTTGCATGCAATGCTCTGCTTTGAATGAAGTATGTAGAAAAAGGTAAAGCAATCCCATTACAGGCCTGGACAGGTTCTGAGGGTTTCAGGAGGTTGAAGCTACCAGATTTCATGACAGTTGGCACATGAAGGTGGTAAGGTTGTGAGTCCTATGCACCAGCCGCCTTTACCCCCAGGAAATATTCCTGGTACTTATTTCTGTTAGAAGCTTAGTCAACCCCAGGGTCATAGTGTGGCCGGAAGGATTATGTCAGTGAAAAATTCCAATGACACCATCGGGAATCGAGCCCGCGACCTTCCGGTTTGTAATGCAGTGCCTCAACTAATGGCGCTTTGTGTCCCGAATGAAGTATGTAAGCTTAGTTGATTCTTTGGGACTGAAACTAAATGCACAATTACTCTGCAAAGGCTGCTAATTTAAATGATTCCCAATATTTTGAATACTATTGGCAACATCTTTAAATATCTTCCGGCGTTTTATCAACAAACTGCGTGTTGAACGACATCGACTTTTGGTGCCAGTCATTGATGGGATTTTATATTAATCACCTGGTTACATGGGCCGAGTTCTGAGGTGATAAAACTTTATAACTCGACTAGAAACTCACACTTGTGACATGTTTGACAGGTGGGGCATCCCCATTTTGAATGGGCACCCCTTCAAACATCAGTTTCCTACTAAGAATTCTATCATGTGTCTCACTACATTCCTCTTGAGCTACAACAGTTCTCTGTTCCTTCCAATAGAAATTGACATGTGTCAGTAATAGTCCAACAAGATACAACAATATACAGTTTATTTGTATCTGTAAACTGCTCTACATCTTTTGGATGGTATGTCCACCCATCATCAGGAGCATACCTGTCGTGAACGTGGCTGGACGGAGCTTCCATCCAGTCATGTTCATGACAGGTAGCAGTAATGGTCTCATTAATGCCAGATACTGTAGATACAGTGATAAGAGCTCCTGATGATGGGTGGAGATACCACCTGAAACATATAGAGCAGTTTAAAAAGGTAAATCAGTCCCATTACAGGCCCGAGGTGCCCAGAGGGTTCCAGGAATTTAAGGTTCCCAGATTACATGTCAGTGGCACAGAATGGTGTTAAGGTTGTTAGCTTTAGCCACCGGCCGTTTTTATCCCCAGGAAATGCTCCTGGTACTCATTTCTGTAGAGGCTGAGTCGACTCCAGGGCCATAGTGCGATCAGAAGGATTATGTCAATGAAAAATTCCAATGACACCAGCTGGAATCGAACCAGCGACCTCCCGATTTGTAGCGCAGCATCTTAACCACTGTGCTACCGCGGTCCCCCTTAAAAGCTAATAATGAGTGTGAATGGAATCCCTTAAAATTGATGAGTTATGCTATATGCATCAGTATTTTTAAGTTTTTTGTAAATATTGGCCTGATGATGGCCTATTCAGGCCAAAGCTAGTTGCCAATAGTAGAATAATAATAAAATAAAAAGATAGTTGTGTCAGACGGAGTGCATATTTCATTTCACTTTAATATTGAACTTTAAACACAACAAGATATTCTCTACCAAGATTACTGTAAATATCTGCTTGAGACTAAGATTAGCCTCCAAGTTCAAATTGAGGGAGAACCTGAAATGCAGCTGTCGGACCAATCTTCATTAGCCTCATTATATCCGCGTAATTCAAAGTGTATAACTTTTGCCATATTCTGTCCTGCAGTGCTGTACCGAGGGGGGAGGTTTGGCGGGGTTCAACCCCCCCCCCCCCCGAAATTCCGAAGGCCTTCCAAAATCGTGCCAAACTCTACCCTATTGTGAAAACTGTTAAAAATTATGAATTTAGGATGCCAACACCCCAAAAGGTTCGGAAAAAAGGCAGTAAAATTCTAAAATTATCTAGGTCCGTGCAACTGTTTTACATTATTAATAACAAATAAATTGGTTGTCATCATAAATAGTCTTAAAATACCAAAAATTAAGAAAGTTTTACTATATGAAATGGAATTTCTTGTACCAAATTACAGCTGCCTCCAGAACCCCTGACTAGGGGGCCACCGCCCCCAGATCCCCGTTCTCTCTGTCCTCTGTCCTCAAATGAATTTGTTGAACCCCCCCCCCCAGAACAAAATTCCTGGGTACGCCACTGGTGGAGGACGAAATGCAAATATTAATAAGACCGCAAATTCCACTCATACAAAACCGAATATTCTTGTTCTAATTATTTTCTACTTTACCTCCTGCACTTATCTCCTACCCGGTCGCATCAACGTGCACAAATCTCGGCTTGAATAATGGCTTTCTAGTAGGCTTACAGTAATGTGCTTGTGTGAGAGAGAGAGACTTTGCAGTACAAAGGTAAACAAAACTTAACCATAACAGAAATTCCTGTCATTGATCTTCCGCTGTTGTTGAAAGAAGCACCAATCTGTGTGTTTTGGAAGCCAACAAAAACGTTCTGCATAAGGATCTATTTATTTTTGTTTGTCTTTAAGGATGAGAGTTTTTTAACTGATATTTTTAACGTGTATATCACAACACAGGGTTCAAGGCGTGTCTGCAGCGCGTTTGTGATATGTGACAAGCGATAATGACCTTAAAGCGCTCACATTAATGGCACACATGATCTTGTACAACGCCTCAGTACCGTAAGATATTCCTACGCGATGCTGAATATGTCCAACCAATGAGAAAGTAGGGATTTCTGTAGAGGCCCAATGAAATTCGAGCGAGGTATTTTAAGATGTTTTTCTTATGCCTACAGTAAATGTATCTCTCTCTATCTTGTTCTTGAATGAAACTGTCAGGCCGCGTTGGGTTCGGTATCTCTGTCATCAGATGTCAGTCTGATTTCGTAGCGATTAGACGGAAAATTTGGTTCGCCTTCTATGTTATTTAAAGTTCTTTACAGACGAAGTTCGGTGTGTTACGGTAACGAGGTAATATTTCCGTAGTTTGTTAATGATATATATATATATATACGTTTGTTATAGCCTTGAGGAACGTCATCGTGATTTTACCAACCATACTGACAAGTAAGTACTATTACATGTTTGGTCATGTTACTTGCGGCGTAGCTGAGACGTATGTTCTTCTGTGATGTGACACTGTGTTATTGGGTGATTGATGACGTTTCAACCAGTCTTGGTGTCTTTATTCTTAGCGGTCCAACAGTTACTTATTTACTTAATTACTTACTTATTAATTACTTAATCAATTACTTACTTAATCGATTACTTACTTAATACTTACTTACTTAATCAATTACATACTTAATTACTTACTTATTTAATTACTTACTAAATCACTTACTTAATCAATTACTTACTTCATTACGTACTTAATTATTTAATTACTTACTTAGTTACTTACTCCATGGTGCAGAGTCCTCCTTGAGAAGCTAATCGGTTCTCAGCTAGTCAAGAAATTCCCCGCATTTCACGGAACCCGAAGGTTCATTACCGCACTCACAAGCGTCCGCCACCTGTCCCTATCCAGAGCCAGATCAATCAAGTCCATACCCCCACATCCCACTTCCTGAAGATCCATCTTAATATTATCCTCCCATCTACTCCTGGTTCTTCCAAATGGTCTCTTTCCCTCAGGTTTCCCCACCAAAACCCTGTATGCGCCTCTCCTCTCCCCTATACGTGCTACATGCCCCGCCCATCCAATTCTTTCCGATTTTATCATCCGAAAAAATATTAGGTGAGCAGTACAGATCATTAAGCTCCTCATTATGTAGTTTTCTCCACTCCCCTGTCACCTCGTCCCTCTTAGACCCAAATATTCCCCTCAGCATCCTATTCTCAAACACCCTCAGCCTGCGCTCCTCCTTCAAAGTGTGTGACCAAGCTTCACACCCAAAACAGTCCAACCGTTGATGAAGATAAATGCGCTATAAACTCCCGAAACGTCCGTCAGCGCTACCCACTGCGCACTGTGACGTCACAGAAGAAATTAATCCTTAGCAAATATTTATTTGATTTATGAACATTTTTTTTTGTGAATGAAGGAGCACAACGTCTGTTGGAAATAAGACAGTAATTACACGGTTATATCTACAGCAAAAAGGTAAAGTGACCCCGTTACAGGCCCGGTGTGGCCCAGAGGGTGGGTAGAGGTATAGCTCTACTCTTCCATGACTGTGGTACTAGAAGGGGGTGAGTGGTCAGCAGCACGCCCCGGCCGCACTTTACCCCCGGGAAAGACCCGGTACCCATTTTACAGGAGGCTGGGTGGGCCTCAGGGCCGGTCTGGACGGGCGGAAAATCT
>Ga0123354_10014936_pt1 | contig 12100 bp, 8 predicted proteins | sample TergutLab28metaG_2_FD_97872 | JGI IMG/M metagenome (GOLD analysis project Ga0123354, IMG submission 97872) | Labiotermes labralis P4 segment gut microbial communities from Petit-Saut dam, French Guiana - Lab288 P4 | ecosystem: Host-associated > Arthropoda: Insects > Digestive system > Gut ... | reverse complement strand
GAACGGCATTTAGGGAGTTGACTGTACTGCCATTACAGTGTTACGTTCTAGGTGAGTTGTCCAGCACATAACGACCGTGGTTAGCAGCAGCAGCAGTTGTAGCAATAACTACTACTACTACTAATAATAATAATAATAGTAATAATAATAATTCAGTTTGTGAGTTAGGAAGATTATCATGCTAGACTGTTCAGCATGCCGCACTCGACTGTTCAGCATGTGGTACTAGGCTGTTCAGCATGCCGTGCTGGTCTGTTCAGCATAGGTACTAGGCTGTTCAGGATGCCATGCTAGACTGTTTAGCATGCCATACTAGGCTGTCCAGCATGTCATGTTAGACTGTTCAGCGTGCCGTGCTGGTCTGTTCAGCATGCCATCCTAAATGTTCAGCCTGCCGTGCTGGTCTGTTCAGCATGCCGTACTAGGCTGTTCAGGATGGCATGCTAGACTGTTCAGCACACCGTGCTGGTCTGTTCAGCATGCGGTAGTAGGCTGTTCAGCATGCCGTACTAGGCTGTTCAGCATGTCATGCTAGACTGTTCAGCATTCCGTGCTGGTCTGTTCAGCATGCGGTACCAGGCTGTTTAGGATGCCATGCTAGACTGTTCAGCATGCCGTACTAGGCTGTTCAGCATGACATGCTAGACTGTTCAGCATGCGGTGCCAGGTTGTTCAGGATGCCGTGCTGGACTGATTAGCATGCCGTACTAGGCTGTTCAGCATGTCATGCTAGACTGTTCAGCATGCCGTCCGGGGTGTTCACCCTGCCGTGCTGGTCTTTTCAGCATGCCATGCTAGACTGTTCAACACGTCATGCCTATGCTTATCTGGTCGAAAACTACAAGAGGGTGAAGCCAGTCGTAATTCGAATGCAAGAAGAGAATTGTTCCACTTTAGTTGCTGTTGCTGCTGCTGCTGCTGCTGATGATGATGATGAAGGCGATGGCGAAGGGATTGAAGTGAAGCTGATTTCCTCGGCACTTCCTGTAGCTTGCAGTGGATTCTGACAGTGACGGATTGGTTCAGTAGGTATGATCAGCAGGGGAAAACTGAAGGATTCAGGTCTTGCGGTATACGACGGCCTTGTCGTTGGGCGAGTGCTGCAGTGCTAGCCTGCCGCCACTTCTTAATGCAATAGAATGTAACAACTTTGTCGCGAGTGGCCTAAGGAAGCTGCAGGCCCGAACCGTTTCAAATTCCGGCCCAGCCTTGTTAAGTGTGTGCAGTAATACTGGCCTCCAGGCAAATTAATACAGAGAGCAAGTCGGCAGGGAGCTTGTTGGTGCTAACGACTATAATAGGCGTTGTAATGATAGTTTTTACACCGATTATGGCGGATACATAGTTTTATATGATGACTTTGTATTAGGTGTGACGTGGCAAGGCAGTGTGAACTGGTTCGAGATTAATGAGGAGTGATCATAGTTACATAAACTTGGTCTGTCAAGTGCTGAAGTGTTGCCTTGTGCATGGAATGTTTAAAGCTTAAAGAGGAGACGGATGTGTAGGCTTAGAACACCGGGAGAATGTGGTCGTGGCCTGTTTACTTATTTACTTAATTACTTACTTACTTACTTACTGCATGGAACAGAGTCCTTCTTGAGAAGCTAACCGGTTCTCAGCTAGTCAAGAAATTCCCCGCATTTTGTGGAACCCGATAGTTCAATGCCGCATTCACAAATTCCCGCCACCTGTCCCTATCCTGGCCTGTTTAGCACTGTTATTTACTGCCTGGGCTGCTGAAGAAATTATGGGTCAAGTTATGCTGTTTTCGGCCAAAAATTTGAATCCTCTGTCTTAAAGTGGGATTAAGAAGACTGAATTGAGATTAGGCAGACTGAAATTATCGTTCTTTCTTTAAACCCTGTAGGACACGGTGGTTGCTATATATACCACCTGCCTTGTGTCAAAGTAATATGCATTTTTACCCACAGAGTATGTGAACTAACGTATTTTGTATGATTGTTCAGATAAGCGACACGTAATATCGTCAACTGGTTGGTTTTGTAATTGAGAAGCAGTTCGTAATGTGTGAAGTGTAAAGTGTGAAGTGGGGAGTGAAATTTTTTATCCTGTGCTGATGGATTTTGTGCTTCAGGGCGTGAAGGTGCTGCCTCAAACTTTTCCCTGGAGGAACTGTGATAAACAGCAATAATTTTTATCCGGTTCGCCGGGTGGGATTCGAACCGGATCCTTTATGAGTCTCATCGGGTACTAAGCGCGTCTTTATGACTCTGTGAAAATGGCTGTTGGACACCTTTATTCGTTATGAAATTTTTAATCTCAGAACATCCGTTATGAATGTGTTTTCTCGCAGACTGTTTGTTACTTTACACAAGAGGAGGATCGACTTCTGTGGGGAGGGGCGACGGACAGCGGACTGTGGTGTCCTTCAACCGGAGCGCCTAGTATTTTTGCGTTTATTCGAAATTCCGTTCTGCGTATGGGAGATTCGAACTGAAGATTATCACCATATGCCAGTTACAAAGTGTTGCTTACTTTGTATCATCGCTTGATGCCATTGTGAACAGCTGTATTGCAGCGGATCCGTCAGGCTGCTGTCATCCTTTTGAAGAGGGAGTTTAGCCTGCGTTGTATTTAAGTATTCAGTCCGTACCGCGCAGTAAACACACACCCTCTCGGTTATAAAAACCAATCAGTTAATGTTGTATAGGGAAATAATCGCTGTTTGTTCTGAGATCCATACAAAACACATAAATACAGCTGTGTGGGAAGAACGTAGAGTTGTTAAATGTTTAACTGATGGTACATATAATAACCACTGGTAATAATGTTGGCTTGTCTGGCTCAACATTCGAACGTTGCACAGATTGTTGTGCTATTCCTCATTGCTGCTCCACCTGGAAAGTCACGGACTGTAAATTTCTAGTTGAGTAGTGATTCGTGTGTGCTTAATTGACAAATCCTGCTCCATTAATGCTGAAATATACGTAAAGGTAAAGTGATCCCGTTACAGGCCCGGTGTGGCCCAGAGGATGGGTAGAGTTATAGCTCGACTCTTCCATGACCGCGGCACTAGAAGGGGGTGAGTGGTCAGCAGCACGCCCCGGACGCACTTTATCCCCGGGAAAGACCCGGTACCCATTTTACAGGAGGCTGGGTGGGCCCCAGGGCCGGTCTGGACGGACGGAAAATCTCGTTCCCACCGGGATTCGATCCCGGATCGTCCAGCCCATAGTCAGTCGCTATACCGACTGAGCCACCGGGCCCACGAAACATACGTATTCCCGTACATAGACAACGGACATCGGTGTTTCGCTCCGGCTGCACGATTCCACTGACCAGTGCCGTTTGCAGAGGAAGTTGGGAGAACCCCAGAGGCGATTTAGTGAAGAACTGCGTGCATCTGTGTTAACCGCGATTTTCTGATCTTTTACCCGGTAGCCCAGACACCGAGCTTACCCGACTTCTTATTGACCTTAAACATATGTTGGGTAAAGTAAGGTAATGCCTTCCTGGGCTGCTTGGCCTTGAAGATTAAGGCTTCGCGATTCGTCGAAGATTTACCCAACGCAACAGCTAACGTCCCAGAAGACTCCAGATGACACCAGTACCGCTGCGAGAACCCCAACTCTCGCAAAACGTCTTTATCCTGAAATTCTCTGTATAGAAATAGCTAGTCCTATAGACTATAGACTGTTATGGTGAATGTGTTAGGCGATCATTTAGTATTGCAAAACGCCCCCGGACGGAGCGGATTCGCGAAAGGAGACGAAATCCCACCGCGAGGTATTTCCTATTTCGACGTTTCGTCTGGACTGTAACTACCCAGAATGAGTAGGTAATAAGCGGGGTTGTTTATGACGTATCTGGGTTAAGTCCGCATATAACATTACATGAATCATTAACAAGAGAGGCAATGTGCGTATTACGTAACATTGAGACGCGTTCGCGTAACCATTGTTGCCGTGGGAAAAGCTATAAGTATTAAATAACTTACTCTGAGCGTGTGTCTGTAGCCTTAGGTATCCAGCATGTAAAGCGCATGCGTCTTGTTGTATTGTCATCTGTGGCTTCTCTGAGTCTTTTCATGTTTCTCCACGTTACTGCGGGGAAAACTATGGTTTCGTTTGTAAGATCGTTGTCTCGTGAACGGCACGATTTTCGAAAAAAAAAAAAAAGTTTGTTGAACATAAAATATATGTTCAATTTGTTGTACAGCTTTTGGCAGGAACGTTCCTCATTTTAAGAAGAATCCAGCGAGATGTTATCATAAATGTACAGGTGTCGGTCTGCGTGTACAGCACATGTCTTGTCATATTTCATTTATTTTGTATTTTTTCGAAATATTTTTGAAAAACGGTCAAATACGAAACATCACGACAGTCCATTCAGTGAAGCAGCGTTGCTAAATGTAGACGGAGGGACAGACAGGCGGACATGACGAAGTTAATGGGCGCTTTGCTCAGTTTTTCAAACGCGCCTGAAAATGAAGTGAAACTGAAATAAAGGACCTGAGACTGGTGGACTTAGAGAGAGGCGTCTGTGGACTTAGAGAGGAGCGTTTTTGGACTTAGAGAGAGGCATCTTTGGACTTAGAGAGAGACGCCTTTGGACGTAGAGAGGAGCGGTTTTGGACTTAGAGAGAATCGTCTTTGGACTTAGAGAGAGGCGTCTGTGGACTTAGAGAGAGGCGTCTTTGGACTTAGAGAGAGAGGCGTCTTTGAACTTAGAGGCGTCTTTGGACTTAGAGAAAGGCGTCTATGGACTTAGAGAGAGGCGTCTTTGGACTTAGAGAGAGGCGTCTGTGGACTTAGAGAGAGGCGTCTTTGGACTTAGAGAGAGGCGTCTTTGGACTTAGAGAGAGGCGTCTTTGGACTTAGAGAGAGGCGTCTGTGGACTTAGAGAGAGGCGTCTTTGCACTTAGAGAGAGGCGTCTGTGGACTTAGAGAGAGGCGTCTGTGGACTTAGAGAGAGGCGTCTGTGGACTTAGAGAGAAGCGTCTGTGGGCGTTGGCCGTAATTGCAGCAGAGCGGCCAGGCTGGTGGCTCCAAATTCGAGAGGCTGACTTGGTTGTTTGCCTAGAGAGAGGGTGCGTTGTCGAGTTTTGTGTTACAGAACTCATTTTATAAAAGGAAAGGTAAATTTGTCCCTATTCACACCTGGCGTGTGGGGGCCATAGAGGTCTAGCTCCACCCTTTCTTAATCTCGGCCCTACCTGGAGGTTGGTGGTCAGCTTCATGCCTCGGGACATTGAACTCAGATCCATTCTGTATACTGTAGAGAAGAGGCAATAATCTGTTGCCTGTGGCCGGATTTGAACCGAGATTTATCGGTCACTCAGCCCGTAGCCTTGCAGCATACCGGCTGAGCTATCGTGGCTCTCCTTCGTTTATTAAACCGTTAATATTGCAGTAACGTTTTACTAACTGTGTTTCGTAAGCATGTCCTGTCCGTATTTCACAAGAGAAGGCGTGGGACCGGGAGGCAGAGCCAACCCTCTGCAATAATTGGAGCTGCGTTATCAGATGTGTGCCCTGATTGTGTCACTGTCGATAGGATACGACTGTACCCTGAACCAGAAGCCGAACCGAACGTCGTGAAAGGGATCACCCCTAAGCCATAGCAATTACAGCCCTGAACTGTATTGCTATCCTCTTCTGGAATGTCAGAGATTGCCGAAACATGTCGTACTCATTGCGTTTTAAGCATTTAATTTACCCGGAGAGAACCCTGCTTCAGTGCAACTTGTTCATCAGAAATCTCACGTGGGCTGACCTGGGATCGAACCAAGGCTTCCGCGGTGAGAAGCCGGCAGCGACTGGCCGTCTGAATTATGGCACGGCCCATCTACCAGGAATTGGCCTGAATTTAATTTAACGGCGGCGTTTTCGGACATTTATTGTGAACTGTAACAGATTTTGACATTTCAAAACTAAGTTAATGTTCAAATGAAATTGATAGCATTATTTGTCTTCATTTATTACATTTAACAATGCTGATGTATTCGCAGGTTCGCACAGCTGTCTGTCGGACCATTCAAAATTATTAGCATGTTCATGTGAACTTTCGTCTCACAATGCCCAATACAGTTTTCTTCTTACAGAGCGCTACAACCTATATAAGGTTCTGGCTTGCTCAACCACTTTCTTCCAGCTATCTCTATTCTGTGCTACTTTCTTCCAATTACGTATGTTTATGCTCTTTATATCTTCCAAAACGTCACCTTCCCAACGTGTTTTAGGTCATCCAGTTGGTCTTGTAGCCATGGGTTTCCATCTCCTAATCTTCTGCACAGTATTATCCACACCCATGCGTTCAACATGGCCTAACCAGTTTAATCTTCGATTTTTAATAAACCCAATTACATTTTGTCCTTTTAATATATCATTTACTTCTTGATTAGTTTTAATTCTCCAGTAGCCATCATCTGTTCTTGTATGCCCAAATATTTTCCTCATGATCTTTCTTTAAAAAATCATCAGTTTATTTGTCATATTTTCGCCCAGTACAGTCACCTCCCAAAATACTGACCCTTCCTACTGAATCACCCTGTGTACTGCATGTTGAAGGCTTTATCCGCCACTCGTCCCTGTTCTGAACCATGTCACTTAAATTCGCATGTTTTACAGAGACGTTATTTTATCTGATTAGTATCGTTCGTCGCTTCCTGTCGACTCGTTTATCTTATTAACCGTGATCTATCAGCGGGCCGTCCAGACGCGCGTTGGAATAGCTGTGGGAAGTGACAAATGATGTTGATCAGAAAACATAATGACCCTTTATTTTCCTAATGATTCGTTGAATATTAGCTTTGCTTTACTCCAGCGATCCCAGTGGGCTGCCAACAATTATTTTGTTTGTCCCTTCTTTACATTTCCCGCGCCTTTCTTATTTAATTGCCGTGACGATCACTATTGTCACGTGATCTGCTCTTGATGCCCTCTGCCGATAGAGCGTTGTCACTGTACACGTGTTTCCCCGCAGCTTGTGCTATGTTTATGTTGTATGGTACGTGGGATGTCAACGTAACGTTGTTCATGCCCACGGCTTGAAGCCATATTTGGGGGGGGGGGGTTGCGATGGCATTAGTAAGAAGTGGGTCGTCAGTTCCGCGCCCCGCCCGCTTTACCCCCAAGGAAAGCGCTCCATTGAATGTAAGACTGGGTGAGCCCCAGAGCCGCTGTGGCCACTTCTGATAAGGAAATATTCTCTTGCAGTCTGCCCTTTGGGCAGAATGTGGTATTCGTTATTGTTAAGCCTGGTGGTACGTAAAATGACCTCTGGGCTTTACAGGATTTGTTATTGAAGTATGCTGCTGCATGTGTGCAAGTGTGTAGTCTGGTGTGCAGATAAATATTCGGGGTGTACATTGAGCTATTTATGGATTCTAAACTTGCTTTCTTTCCTTTGGTAGGTTATGACCTTCCCCCGTCAAGGATCGAAAACCGCTATTCCAAGATTTCATAAACTTTGTTTTATCTGTAAGTGGGGCACTGCTGTGGCAGAGCCCCCAAGATGTGACATGGTCACACGCTGTTCAAACAGTGACGACAAAATCGCGCAAACATCCATGTTCTTGGCAGCGTTCGAACCGAAGAGCTCATCATTCGCTCGGCTTACAAATATGAACGCATTACGCCATAGGGTCTTCAGGTTTGGCTTTAGACATTTGCATAATAAGTGCAGTTGCTGCTTTTCAAATGCAACAGACTAGGCGTTACGCAACTGCAGAAACAAACAACCTGCTGTCGGTGTAATCAGCGCCATGATTTGACCTTTTAACGGCCCAGAATATGAACAAGATGAGTACCGATCAATATAAACCGATCCATTGTGGGCCTGTCTGTCAGTCAGTTGGTCTTCATTCAAAGAAAATGCTTTGTACTTCACGTAGAGAATTTGAAAGAAAAAAAAACTTTTATGAACTCAGCGAATACGTACAAGTAATGCACTGTAGACATCGGACGTGTCTGCTGGCTTCGTTGCTCCACTGGAATGACCTTTAGACCCGCTTCTGACGTGTACAGTAACAACAGTGTCATCCCACATAATGGGCTGCACGAGATATGAACCTCAACCGAAAGGAGAGAGGCACTTCTGCATCTACTTTGTCATGCCTGCAGTAGAACTCCCACGCAGATGTACGGTGACCTGATTTTTATTTTCGTTATAGCCCATCGCTCTTTATCTGTTGTGAGAACAAGCAGGCAGTTCGATTGAAAGTAACAGGAACTTAAAATGTTACTTCTTAATGGTGGGTTGAACACCGCCGTCTTCTGGCACTGTCCCAGTTACTAGGCTTGACCACTGCTTGAAACAGTCGCGTTCAGTTGATTTGTGCGTGAATAATATCTAATATCCTGTTCTGAAGAAAGCATACGGATTGATTGTAAAGGTAAAGTGATCCCGTTACAGGCCCCGTGTGGCCCAGAGGGTGGGTAGAGGTATAGCTCTACTGTTCCATGACCGCAGCACTAGAAGGGGGTGAGTGGTCAGCAGCACGCCCCGGCCGCACTTTACCCCCGGGAAAGACCAGGTACTCATTGTACAGGAGGCTGGGTGGGCCCCAGGGCCGGTCTGGACGGGCGGAAAATCTCGTCCCCACCGGGATTCGATTTCGGACCGTCAAGCCCATAGTCAGTCGCTATACCGACTGAGCTACCCGGCCCACACGGATTAATTGTAGCCATTTTAAATTAACCGTTTCAAGACGAATTTGAACCTGAATTACTTATAAACATACGGCCCATACCGCGCAGTAAACACTCTCCGTCTCGATTATAAAAACCAGCCAGTTTGTGCTGTAAAGGGAAATAATCGATGTTCGTTCTGAGATCCGTACAGAACACGTAAATACAGTGTGTGGGCAGAACGTGGAATTGTTGAATGTTATACCGCTGGTACATATAGTGACCACTGTGCGGTACATATAGTGACCACCTGTCTTTAAAGTTTAAGTGCTGGAACAGTTCGCATTTAGTGGCTCCGTCCATAGTCCTTTGTGATTAACGCACATGATTATCATTCTGCTTCATTATATGCACAGTAACTTATGTATTTAATAAAACGTCGTTAAATAATCTGCGGTGTTGTTACGTGACAGCGGACGACTAAAAATGAACTTGAACAAATCCAAGTTTAGACTGTGGCTTTTCTACACCGCCAGACGCAGTGGAACCTGGCCCACTTCGTCGTCAGCCTGCGTTTGCATAAGGAACCGCCAGAACCTGCGTTTGGCAGTGAAGATACGCTTTCGTACACTTTGCGAGCCGGGATAGCTCAGTCACTATAGTAACTGGCCTACGGGATGGATATTGAGGAACAGTGAACCATTTGCCTGCAGGCTCAAGATACTTTTCTCCTCGCCAAGGCTTCTTTACCAGTGCTGGGGTCCACCCAACTTCCTGTTCAGGAGAATGTAATCGGAGGTAGTGCGGCCAGAGCGTGAAGCTGGCTGCTCAGTCCATCTACTGCGATGTTACGAATGATTGAATCTGTATCCCCACTCCTCTACATGCTTTCGCGGCGTTAGTACTGAAAGACAGACGACCTTTACCTTTACCTTCTAGATACACGCTCTGAAACCTGTGCCCCTGAAGTAGGAGTGTCATTACAATACTATGCGGCCTGTACTTTGCAGTAGGTGTCACTGACAGAGGCTTTAACCGTCCTGCAGCATAAGTGCCAACAGTCCGATAAACGTATGCCTAGTGTACGGTTTCCTAGATTTTGCAAGCGTGTGGCAACACCGCTGGCAAGCAGCCCAGACTCCACCTGGCGCTGAAATATCTAGATACTCCAGCGGTGATTTACATTCATCTCGGTACTGATTCTCACGCCCCCTGAGCCCCTCGGCGGGAGGGTGGGGGGGAGCCCGCTGGTTGTAGCCTTCACAAGGTCAGTGGGCTTGGCGGAGAAAGGAGGTCTCGTAGCTCCGACTACCAGCCTTACCCGTAATTAGGCAGCCGACTAAGTCATTCACTGCCTAATCCTTTCCTTGGTTCGACCCTCCGATATAGTCGGCGTTACAGCCACCTACGGTTTAGCTTCTGTTTTAAAATCCTTTAGCAGAAGAAAAGTGAAAGTGCGTACTTCCGTATGCAGTGCTGACGAATTTCCAAAAGAGCCCTGCATGTGGATGGTTCCCAGGCTTCGACCGTTTGTCCTGCTGGCAAGAGCAGCATGAATCTGCGGATGGGTGCGGATCATCGGTGTAAAGACACTGAGAAGAGAATACCGAAGTGCTTGGAAAAGCCAGTCGCAGTCTCACTTTGTCCACACCCTTAAATCTCACATGGACAGATCTGGGATCGAACCCAACCTTCTGCGGTAAGAGGCCGGCGAATAACCGCCCCAGACATGGCACTGCCACGTGTGAGTAAACTATTAGCTCGAAATGCGATTATAGGTTCAGTCCGTACCGCGCAGTAAACACTTCGTCTCGGTTATACAAACCAGTCAGTTAATGCTGCATAGGGAAATAATCGCTGTTTGTTCTGAGATCCATACGAAACACATAAATACACCGTGTGGGCAGAACGTAGAAGTTATTAATGATCCTGGTGGTACTGTACATACAGTAACCATTGAGCCTTAAAGGGTTAATTAATCTTCTCCGACTGTCCTTCGCGTCACGTCGAATTCAGCAGCCAAGTATTTCAAAGACGTTCGTCCCTGTCATCAATCAGTGAAGGCAGTTCCACTCTGAATTCAAGCGGATGCTCGCTCGCGAAAATATGATCACGTGATAAATCTTCTGGGTTTTGACATCGTGTAAGGTTTGCAAGTTGATGCCAGAGTTTCGGAGGAATACGCGTCCATTTTCAGGGTTGGATGTATACTTCGTGTTTCGCTGGTTCTTCAGTGTCGGCCTACAAACCTACACGCTGTAAAAACCCAGAGGACTTAATACCCTCCAGGTAGGCTTCGTGTCTAATTACTGCCCAAAAAGTGGACAGATTCTGATGCCGTGGCGTTACTGGCCACATAATTTTGAGTGTTTTAAATTCCACACCAAGAATAATACCAACATGCTAGCAGTATAAATTTCTTGGATGGTGGCGACACTGACTTCATGAGCCTGAAATTTTGAGTGCTTTTGAATCTTAAAAAATTTGGAAATGTTTGTGAGCATTATTGTTGTATACTTTGCGATACAGTGACATGTGACATATCTTAACGTCTGGTAACCATGATTAAGTAGGTGTCTTCTTAGCTAAATTAACCACTGGCGCCAGGCTTCATTTCTTGGGAGAGTTGTTCATAGCGCCGACATTGGGCTCCTTTCATTCTCAGCCTCCTATACAGTAGTAATTTCTTGCTGGGTGGAGAAGGCGTTCGGAGCGTGAAGTTGGTCTCGTACTTGTGAGAGAATCAACGGAATTATATGTCTCCTCATCAGCCTTACTGAAATTGTGTTTTTGGTTCACGGCAAATTGTAACGTTTGCTTTCGTCAAATCTGTAAATGGAGCTACCAAAATGTGCTCGGCGTTCATTTGTTTCTTCCACACTGATCAATCCATATCATCAATGTTAATTTTCGTTTCGCATATTCATGCAACAGATTCAAAATTAGTGCCACCACTAATAAATACAGTGTATGGTCGCACCGTCTTTGAACTTCCTGTATTTTCCATTTACATACTTTCGCTTGATTCGCAGAATTCGGTAATATGCGTATCTCTAATGTCAATGTGAAAACACGATGTACGTTCGTGTGGTCATTAAACGACGCTATATAAGTGCAGCTGTTCAAGCATCCATTGGCACGAGAAAGTGGTAGTGACTGGGCCTGCATGTGTTTGTTATTTTAAAACTGAGCTGGGGTAAAAGAAGCTTACAACAATGTGGCAAACAATACATTGGGTGACGCAGCTTCGTCAAGACGTTCTCTGCTTCATCAGTAGCATGCTGAACAACATTGCGGGCAGATCTCTTGTACCTATAATCACCCAAATCGGACGGTAAATTCTTATAATAAAACCATCGTGATACATTCTTATTATAAAACCAACTTACTTACTTACTTACTTACTTACTTACTTACTTACTTACTTACTTACTTACTTACTCCATGGTGCAGAGTCCTTCTTGAGAAGCTAACTGGTTTGCAGCTAGTCAAGAAATTCCCCGCAT
>Ga0123354_10014934_pt1 | contig 12100 bp, 7 predicted proteins | sample TergutLab28metaG_2_FD_97872 | JGI IMG/M metagenome (GOLD analysis project Ga0123354, IMG submission 97872) | Labiotermes labralis P4 segment gut microbial communities from Petit-Saut dam, French Guiana - Lab288 P4 | ecosystem: Host-associated > Arthropoda: Insects > Digestive system > Gut ... | reverse complement strand
TTTCTTTGTATGAAGTTAGCGTGGCTTCAGTAGGTAGCTTCGCGTCTTGCGATAAGTGTGGACACTACGACTCACAGCAGTCTTCCAGCGTCAGTGACACTGTGTGCGTGTGTAGCAATCCAAAGGGGAACAAGTAGGCAGCACGTCTCATTATAATTGTGATATAACAAAGGGTGATAATTCTGGGCTGCATAGGGCAGTAATCACATTCAGTACTCATTAGGAGTGTATGCTTGAGTGCATTTATTAAAAATTAAGGTGTTAATAATATCAGTTGAACGAACAATATTAAATGAACTTGCGTGTGCAATATACTACTACATTATATAACATTACATTCAGTGAATAATTTGGTACTATATGATAACTAATTATTGTGTATGGCAAGTCGACATTAAGAGTGGTATAGTGAGTGTGCTAACATTTATTATTGTACTATGTGGCGTTACTTATAATAATACTTCATAATCGTTAATGAACCAACAAGTACTGACAAACTAAAACCCTGTTTGTAGCTTTATGTTCCTCGAGCCAGACGAGGCGACAGTAGAGAAGAGCTTGATGAATAAGATTTGAGTTTGTAATGGCTGCAAATTTTCCTACTCTGGTAGTATAGCAATATAATATCTGGCATGCAGTTACAATCGTTGCTATTGAGCATAAAATTTCTATCTTCAGGGAAGAAAATCGAAGTAGGGTATTCTCTCCAGATATTGTTACCCACTTATCAGACTACAAGATGTCACAACGTCAAACATTACAACATATCGCAATAGTAAATATAAAATATATTGATATATATCAATATTTCAATTAATATATAACATTTATTGGTGATACCTGAAATCCAGATATCGAAACTTCTCTATGTATGAAAACTGTAGGCAAAAGACATGCCAAATAAATGGATAGCAGGAGAAGGTTTGGCCCTTTTAACCGGACCAGGAACGATCTTAGACTAATACGTGATGAAGATGATGACGAATATTATTCGACGAAATAATTTCGACAACTGGTCATTTCAATAAGCTCTCTTTAAAACAAGTTCTCAGTTAAGACTCACGAAGAAATCCACTTCAAACAAGCAGCAGTAAACTTTCCTTTTAATGAACATAAGTTATGGAACATAAGTTATGCAACATAAGTTATGCAACACACACACATATATAAAGACTAATTCCCTACGAAAATTTTCCAAATGTGAAAAGAGATCAAATGATCTTAAACATTTTAATTGTGTCACAACTCAGTGGTTTATCCTTTTCGAAAAAAATACGATTATAATTTCTTTTCATTTGAAAGTCTTCTTCTTTATATGGCTTGAAATAGCAGACATCGGAAATGGGCAGCATATTTTGAACTAAAATCATGATGGATGGAGATCTCTGCCAAGAAGTAATTTCAAGAATAATATTAAAATGTGAATAAAGTAGGAGCAACATATGTGTGGAATGAATCAAACCGGCTCACGATAGAATTCGTTAACTGGCTCTTGCGAATGCGGTAATGAACGTTCTGGTTCCATTACAGTGCGGGAACTTCTTGTGTACTCTTCGGCGATTATCAGCCGCTCAAGAAAGACTTCAATGCATTTATATATTCAGATAATACAAGATAGGCAAAGTACGTATGACGTAACTTTCAACTGCGTTCGCATAAGCCTTGTTGCCGTGGCAAAGCAATAAGTATTATGCATTCTCGGTGTTTTGAGCGTTATTTATCCATACAGACAGACAGACAAAACGACAGATATGGCGAGGTTAAAAGTCGTTTTTCGCAGTTTTGCGAAGGCGCCTAAAAACTACAGAAAGCGGTTCTTCCTTTACATCTACACCAACCGCTAAATGGAATACTGAAGTTTTCAAAAACGTTCGCATTTTGTGCAAAATAATTGAAATTATGATGAATTTTGCATTTCTTTTCATAAGGCATGTGGCTTGGGTTAGGTAAGCTAAAATTACACGTAAAAATATTTTAAATTGCTTTTTCTTTAATATTTATTAGCAATAAGAAAGAATAAAATCTGTAATCTAATGTGATGATTATACAAAGTATGCTACGATACTATGTATTACTATGACGTGGTAGGATGTTCATCCAGCGATGTCACCTCAGGTGCTTTTTACGTCTAATAGCCAACATCTGTGTAACAATATGCAGCTCAAATCACTCTTTATGAATACTGTACATCAAATTGTTTACCGGTTTGTTGTGTTGTCTTATTAATATTAGTGTACTTTGGGAACACCAATTCAGGTCCCCATGTAACCATTCCCAATACCCAATACCAACGGACTATAACACGAACAGTGTTCTCAGACGAGAATTTATCTTTCAGCCACAGCAGTAAACTGGTTGCCGGTTATTTAATGCAGTTGAAAGCACAATTCAAGCACTCACTGCTTTATTGAATAACGTGCATTACAGGAACTGAATTAAACCTTCGTAACTAATGCCGGTGTATAGACTTTAGTCCATGTGTTCATACGTACGCATCTATGCAGGCCCCATATATATATATATACATCGGTAGAGCCGACACAAAGTTCAATATACTTTAAAACCGACAAACCTGTCGCTGACGTTCAGAGAGACGTGAAAAGAAAATCTGCAGAAACGTTTTCATTGAAAACTGAACTTGTGACGTCATGAATATGAGTACGTCATGCGAAAGTAGGCGGTACAACGACATGTATTGATTCTGCTTGAGTTGTGAGATATATCACTGCCTCAGCAGGCTAAACTAGTTATTTAAATATGAAATTTTAATGTTAAATAAAGCTTGCTTCGTCCTAACACTGTGTACTTCAGTGTTTAAGATTCTGAAATTACCTGTGAATATTAATACACGTAGTTCACCCAAAATCGGCATTACTGCCGTCAATGTGACAGAAAATATAATGCCACCCACCATAACGCCATAATACTAATTTAGATCATTGTGTAAAGAAAAACCAACTTGATGCACAACTTCCAATCCAACCAGGACAAGAGACAGTCATCTAAAAAGAATAATAGGTACCAACTGTTGTATACATACGGTTTTACCTCCTGATGACGGGTCTAGATACGCCCGAAACATGTAGAGGTTGACGAAATATACTAAGAATAAGTTGTGCATCAAGTTGGTTTTTTTTTACACGATTATATCGAGATGCACAGTCAACAAAACATAAAGCAAAAAATAATTTTCACCACTCTAATAACAACATACATTACATTTAGACTTGTTAATTTCGCACTCTCTTTACATTTTTGCACTTACCTGACATATTGCATGTCATAGGAGATTTATTGATCCTCCCTAAGTTATAATAGTATTACTTGACCTGTTTTACGTTTTAAAAGAATTCTTTCTCTACGGTATGCTAAAACGAGAACTACTGTTTCATTGTTTGTTACAAGAAGATTATTAACCCATAGTAATTTTTAACAACACTCAACTATCACTCGTTCTGGCGAGTTTTATTGACTTACAGGTTACAAAAAAGATTTATTGACCAATCGTAGTTTATAAGGTGATTTACTGGTCTACCATAAATTACGAAGAGTAATATTGATTTGCAATATGTCGTATAAAGAGTTTCATATATTTATCTTATGTCGAAACAAGATTAACTGATCTACAGTGTGTCACAAAGAGATTTATTTGTCCAACCTATTTTACATAGACATACACAGACTTGTCGCGTGTTTAACGATGTGTAATGCTCTGTTGTATTTTATAATGAGTCTTATTGTTTCGTCGAAATACATGATGAGATTTGTCCATCATAGTGAATTACAATAAGAATAATTGGCCCATTTTATATACCGAGGTATAATTGATTGGAATTATGATGGCATTCCTGAATATGTCATACATTATAACAACATACATCATATGTCCGTACATTAAAAAGAGATTTTACAGAGAGTTTCATTATTTTAATTTCTCACTAGTTTCTATTATTCTTACATTGTGTATTTTCATACTTTTTCATTCCATATATTTCATACTATAATTATTTTGTGAATAAATTGATGACATATATGGATTCTTATTATGTCACTCAACTTTACTAAGAATGGAGTATTTCTACAGATAATAAAACTTCAAATTTATTGTTTCCATGAGTGAGGCATTTATTTAATTCTTTCGTATTCATTTATTCCACCGTCCAAAATCCATCTTTCATATCTCCGGATTGAAGTTCAAATAATCGAGTTTCTGAGTTGCGCTCGTATAAAGCAAAATGTTCATTCTTAAAGCAAAGCGAACGCAATTAATGCACAAACGCGTACAGGAAAGACAATACAATTCTCCGCCTACAGTCAGAGATACATTTTATAAAACGGAAATAAAAGACAAAGACTTGTAACTGTACATTCATACAAATTATAATGTTTATTAGTGTCATAAAAAGATGTAAACGTAATTGCATATTTGTGAAAAATTTGTAACAAAGCATAATTTGTGTTAGCATTTAGGAAGATTGCAAAATTTATTTCGTTATCATTCTCCTCTGCTTTGTATCCTTTTATTTTTCCTTTGGTTCCACTAATTACCGCGCTCTCCTCTCTTGTGATGGTTTCCCCCAGAAGTTCTGTAGCGGAAATACTAAGAGCGAGCGACAGAAGTGGAGGCCGGTGTTACCGCAATGAAACATGGAGGTTCTTGTTTACACTGACCGGAATAATGTAGTGCGGAATATGCATTAATTACATAACTAACGGTCAGCGGCGCTCTGACTGTTTGCTAAGCCGCGGTGAATTTCCCTATGCATCTTGTATGATATATACGTTGCAGCCACAACTACTTCCGTCTGGCTGAAACTTTATTAAACTGACTACGCCAAACCTACTTCTCTGAACTCACTGAAATACCAATATATTTATCAGACTAGTTTTATCAAGAATTGTTTTTGGAATTTTACGCTACACTTCTCCTTAAGAGTGTTTGAAACTTCAAAGCAATCTCATTTGTCTACAAAGGTAATGTACCGACTTACATGCACCCCCCCCCCCACAAAAAAAACCCAACCCCAAACCTCATAGCACTGTAACATGCTACTCCTAAAGTCTTCACTAATGTTTTACACAAAAGACATAATGACAGGTAGGCCTAAACTGAATGCGTTATGCTTGTATAATTCGTTATACAGGGCGTTTCATAATGTACTCCGGGATTACAAAAATTTATCATAGGAAAACCATAGGACAGGTATTTACGAAACCTGTACAGATAGAAGGAACAACTCAAAAATTTCTTTTCCAGTAAGTTGTTTTTCATCGTAGTTCACATTTCTGCCGTTAGGCGATGCGAGTGTATGTAGTGAGAAAATAGCCGCTCCGGGGGAGAAGTCGTTTTGTGTTTTGGAATATCACACGAGTAAGTCTGTGGTTACAGTGCAACGTGCATTTCGTGCAAATTACGCAAAGGACCCGCCTACAAGACCTCGCTGACCTAAAGCCACGGATCATTGCAGTAGTGAAGAATATCGATGCTCCCATGTTGACGCGTGTGTGGCAAGAACTTGAATATCGTATCGATGTGTGCCGTGTCACCCGTGGAGCACACATCGAACATCTCTAGTTATCAAAAAAACCCCTTTTTTTTTAGTTTTCCTGTGGCTATGAACAATTCCATTAAGGTAGGTCATTTGTTTTTCTTCTTATAAATGTTTGTAATCACGGAGAACATTATGAAACGCCCGGTATTTAACTTACTTATTCCATGGAATAGATCCCATCTCGAGAAGCTAACCGGTTCTCAGCTAGTTAAGAAATTCTCCGCATTTTTATGGAACCCGAAGATTAATTTCCACATTCACACGTACCCGTCAACTGTCCCTACCCTGAGCCAGCTCGATCCAGTCCAAGCCCCCACATCCCATTTCCTGAAGATTCGTCATAATATTATCCTCCCATCTACGAATGGGTCTTCCCAGTGGCCTCTTTCCCTCATGTTTCCCCACCAAAATCCTGAATACGCCTCTCCTCTCCCCCATACATGCTACATGTCCCGCCCATCTCATTCTTCTCAATTTAATCTCCCAAACAATATTGGGTGAGGAATACAGCTAATATTGGTAAGAAATTTGAAATGTAAAAACTGACAGTGGCTCTACCAACTATGACAGGAACACATGCGCTTGCGCGTTTATACCATTTAACACGTGAAGGATATTACGAAGTCACACATCACTGAACATGCACCCCATAATTTGAAAGCGTGATAAATATACTTTTGCAACGAATAAGAAAAGCGTATTAAGCGCGTTAGCAAAATAAAGAAAAGTGACTATAAGCTTCGTTATGTGTGTCCGTCCATCCACACCCAACAACTCGGCTCCCACTGGAGAGAGTTACATAAAATTTCATATCAGATTATTTTTCTAAAATATGTCAATAAAATATACGTTTCATTAAAGTTTGAGGAGAACGGATATTTTGAATGAAGTCGTTTCTATATTTATTTTAGTGTCTCCTCCGAATACTCACACCCTTCTAGTACCGCGGTCATGGAAGAGTAGAGCTATATCTCTACCCACCCTCTGGGCCACACCGGGCCTGTAACGGGGTCACTTTACCTTTATCTTTATCTCCTCCGAATTCTTATTAAAATTAGGAATTTTGGGGACAGATTTGCAGAAAAGATCCAAACGCCATTTTATGTTCAATAACTCTTCCACGAAAATCTTGCCTTATATGAGATAACGTTGAATATGTGGTACAGCCGGAGAGGTTACAGATAGCAATATAATATGGTGCATGTGCTTTGCATGCCGGGTAGCTATATGTAACGCTACAGACAAAAACTTAGAATATGTAATTGTTACAGACTTTTGTGCAAAAATGATTAGGCGAAAGCGGTTCAATATTACGTTATACGTACGCTGTCTGTCTTGTTACCGAGAGAAGGCATTCCGTCGGCGAAGGTCAAGGCTGCAGTACCCAAAAAAACATAAGCAACTCCCAACTGTTCATTAAGAGCAGATAGATTTTCGCAACCACTGCATCTCGTATTCACATTCTTAAACGCAATGTCGAATGCTACATGGGAACACAATAAGGAGAGAATGCCAGATCTCGCACAACGCCTCATGAGCAACATGAGTTAACCCTCATACGACAAAATCTGTTTCGCTGCTAAGCAAGTAACTGTCAAAATAGTTGAACGTGTGCAACTTTTATTGTTATTCTCCGTTTCTTATTTATACGCAAGGCGTTGAAAACTATGCAAAGTATTACACAATTTAAAATAATGAAGATATTTAAAAAAGAACGCAATTTTATTAGTTCTCAAATTCTCACTCGATAAGTAGTTTCTGACAACGGCCAGTAAGCTATGGTGAAGCTTTCAAAAAATTTATGAAAAAAAATCATAACTTTTTTTTGCTAAGAGCGTGACAAAGCAAATATCTGCGTCCAGATTTAGAATAAGCGTATCTGAATTTATTTGGAATGTTATTTCTTTTACATCATGTATTACATTACAATATTTTCGACCAGGGAATTATCCGAAAAGAGGAAGTGCTTGTCGGCTTGTTATCATATAGTTTTGACGCCGCTACAGGAAAATGTAATCAAAAGTATTCTAGGACAGAGTTAATTACATTTATTTTGGTATCCGTATCAAAAGCGTCATCAACGTAAGCGAGGAGCTTATGGAAGTAACGTTATGAAGGATACCTACAGTTGTGGGCACATTTTTAGTTTCTGGCGCAGATACAAAGAGAAAAGCTGCTAAGACGGGGAGCACTGCGCACCGCCAAGCAATTTCTTTCCGTTTCAAAAACGTTTCACGTTGACTGAATTAAGAATGTACTCCCAAGACTGAGTGAATATTTTTGAAAGTGGTACAATGCTATCGGAAGCCTAGCAGTGCTGCTTATGCGCAATGTTGGGGAACTCAGCAAGTAACATGATCCCTAAAAGGTCTGAGTGTTGAATTGTAAAGAAGAGGTAGGGGAAGGAAATAAGAATGATTATATCATTCCCCTCTTCATTCCCGTCTTACAATTTACAAGACAAAGAGGTGAATAGGGCTGAAAAGAAATAAGCCAAAGGGTAAACGAGATAATGATACGAAAGTTTACACTAGTATAAAAATTGAAGGGCTTCTCGTTAATATTTCATTGAAGGTTACTTTGATATAAATTTTCATGGAATTGCAGTTTCTCCTTTACTAGACGCAACATGATGAACATGAATCAGGCCAACAGAGTCAGTAGGAATGTGTCCCTTGAAATGTCTCTTTTATAAATGGGAAAAATCACGACGCCTCTACCTTCAGTATATCAAGCAACCCACATTTTTTTTCTGTAGTCAGAGTACTGCCCTCAAGCAAAACTGTAGGTTCATCCGAAACTACGGAAGCTATGTAGCAAATTGTACGGCGCTCTTAAGCCCGCGACTTCAAAAACTTATCCACCTGAAAATCTCAGATCTTAACATCTGTACAATATTGCACATAGATACGAAGGAAGCAATCTCTCCATGTCCTGAAGGTTTTCTATTTATCCTTATAATTTTTGTACAGAATCTTTTGTCTTCCAAATTGCTATCCAAAAATATAAAGATTTAGATATACAGAACTTTAATTTAGCCTGTTTTTTTGCATCGGTGTGAAACCTGGTTGCTCAAATTGAGGGCGGAACGTAAGCTAGCTTGTTTGAGAATAGGGTGCTGAGGATAATATTTGGGACTAAGAGGGATGAGGTAACAGGGGAGTGGAGAAGACTGCATAACGAGGAGCTTTATGATATGTACTCACCGAATATTATCCGGGCGATCAATTTGAGAATAATGGGATGAGCGGGGCATGTAGAACGTATGGGGGAGAAGAAAGAGGCACACAGGGTTTTGCTGGGGAAACCTGAGTGAAAAAGAGCACTTGAAAGTCTCAGGCGTAAACGAGAGGATAATACTAAATGAATCTTCATGAATTGGGATGGGGCATGGACTGGAATGATCTGGCTCAGAATAGGGGCAGTGGAGAGCTGTTTTGAATGCGGTAGTGAAGTTTTGGATTCCACAAAATGTGGGGTATTTTTTTTATTAGCTGAGAACCTGTTAGCGTTTCAAGAAGGACTCTTCTCCATGGATTTAGTTAGTTAATCATTTTGTTAGTTACAAATTTTGTACATTTACGGATATTTTCAAAACATCAGAATGTGTATTACCGAATGCCAGCACGACTTGGAAACTGTGAATTGTAAAGTACATGGATGGAAGGTCTCGAGACTTAATTCAGGAAACCGTACCGTCAATTGCGAGGACGGGCTCAGATCAAATACGTCAGGGAAACTGGTCTCCGAGCGAGTTTTGGACCAGAGAGCTCAGAACACGAAGCTCTTGGTTGTCATGTTAAGTGAACTCAAAATTTGCGACACAAACCCACGTGTTATTTTCAGAGCTGGACTTACTCAATCTCATCTAAATTAAGGGCGTGTAGCTTAAAGGTATCACGTTCCAATTTGATCGAATATTTAATTATATTCTAATAGAACTTCATCGACGTTAACTTCGAGATCGACATTCGATTAAATTACTCAACATTCCCACCGGCTCTAAGTAATTTGCAACGTACACTTTCACGATAATACATAGACCAGAACGCTGATATTACGTCTTCACACACACACACACACACACACACACACACACACACACACAGTCTTTCAAACATACGCATGCAATTTTATATACATGGGTCAGTGCATCGTGAATCGAATTTTATAACTGTCCAACAAGATGCGACTTATTCAGTTTATTACATTTCTGTAGGCAGCTCTACATGTTTCGGGTGTTGACACCCATTATCAGGAGTTCATACAATTGTAATTACAGCTTCTGGTATTGAATAACCGGATCTACTACCATCCGCTCTCGTTGTTGAGTTGAGTTACAGTGGTACGAGCTCGTGATGATGGGTGTCAACACCCGAAACATGTAGAGCTGCCTACATAAAAGTAATACACTGAATAAGTCGCATCTTGTTGGACAGTTATAAAAAACGCATGCAAATTCCCCCTTTTATGGAATTTGAATTATTCATCGATGCGGTTGGCGTAAGTGTTGCAGAACAAATATCACTCATATAGGCTTAAGTAACAAGAGGCCTGAGGTGACTTCCAACTTCATAAAAAATTATCTCAATTTACTCCGTTCAGACTTACGACTTCGCTCCTAGTTGACGTTTCGGTAGGTTTACATTTTAGTAAAATTTCTTGAATTGAATACAGATTTTTAAACTCACTGAATTTATGGACTTTTCGAATCATAGGTCCGGAAATTTAACACACTACGTTTCGGGGGCAGGATTGGTCCACGTCTTCACGCTTGCTTCCTATACGTGGTCTAATTAATTTTGAGTAATTCATCACCACGTCCCGGCTGAGATAGTTCAGATGTTACAGCGAATAATCTACGGGTCAAACAGGCGAAATATTAGAGTTTTCTCAGCCCCAAAGCGCCCAAATCTGCTCTGAGTGTCACCCAACCTCCTATTAAAAGGGCAAGATAGGGTTCTTTTGCAGGGTGAAATTTTGGTAGAAGACGTCCTGTTGTGTTTGAAGTAAAATGACAAAATAAAATTACAAATTTACTTAGTCTAACACAACAGTATATTTGTTATATTAAAGGATAATACTTCGGCCTAGTGGCCATCATCAGGCCATTTCAGAAAAACATAAAATGCTGCTTATAAATATTAACATAAATGTAAATGCCATCCCATATAAATTGACGTTTTTGCTGTATATGTGCCAGACTTTTAAAGTTTTTGTGAAATGCCCTGATGATGGCCACTAAGGCCAAAACTATAACCATTAATATAATAAACATATTGTTGTGTTAGACTGAGTACATTTATAATCTATTTTAACAGCCGGGTATGAAGATGACCACACACAACCATTTATTGTCGAGCTAAATAATGACTGAGACATGTGTCTATTCCACCGCACGCCTTCACGGCTTGCACAGGAATGATTTCACCTTGCCCTTCGTCGTCACTTCTGTAAGGTTCTAAACACGGATACAGGGCTAAAGAAATTACGTAAATAGATGGTGTAATAGCAAAGTTACACAAATTAATTCCTTTTTGGGACGCGACGTCGTGTAGTTTGGACAGACGCCAGCCCATGTCTTCTAAACCCTCTTTTCGTCCTGAATTTGGAGGCATCATTTATAGCTGAACGTTGGTTTCCATTTACCAGATCACAAGACATCAAGTAATTGAGTGAAAATTAAAGTGAATAAGGCTAGCCTAGCCCAGCGTAAAGTATTTTGTCTGGCGGAGGTGAGAACTGGATACTGCTGGTACCGATATCAACTGGCACCCAAATATTCTACGCGTAGCGCCATTAGCCGGATTGCCTCATTCGTGAGGTTTGAAACGTTACGAAAAAGAAGATTGTTACAAACTAGTAACTAACTAAACCTCTGTAACATGGAGTATACCTAATGTGGGTTTGGGCGAATTAAGTTGCGTGCATTCCGCAGTAAGCGTAATTTATCGACACATCCTTTACGTGCTGGGCGTAATACTTACTATCACAACATAATGCACTTCGATTTCCTGCTTATATCTATGGCTATCTCATTCGTTTCCCAGAAGCTCAGAGAATCGATAAGGTAAACCACTGTGCTCTGCTATCCAAAAATTTAAAGATTAAGATATAGAGAATTATAATTTTGCCTGTTGTTTTGTATGGGTATTAAACTTGGTCGCTGACATTGAGGAAGGAAAGGAAGCTGAGGGTGTTTGAGAATATGGTGTTGAGGAGAATATTTGGACCTAGGAGGGACGAGGTAACGGGAGAATGGAGGAGATTACATAAGGAGGAGCTAAATGATTTGTACTCCTCACCCAATATTGTGCGGGTGATAAAATCGAGAAGAATGAGATGGGCTGAGCATGTAGCGCATATGGGCGAGGAGAGGGAGGTGTATAGGGTCTTGGTGGGGAAACCGGAGGGAAAGAGACCAATGGGGAGACCTAGGCGTAGATGGGTGGATAATATTAGGATGGATCTCCAGGAGGTGGGATGTGGGTATATGGATTGGATTGGGCTGGCCCAGGATAGAGACAGGTGGCGGACGCTTGTGAGTG
>Ga0123354_10014932_pt1 | contig 12101 bp, 10 predicted proteins | sample TergutLab28metaG_2_FD_97872 | JGI IMG/M metagenome (GOLD analysis project Ga0123354, IMG submission 97872) | Labiotermes labralis P4 segment gut microbial communities from Petit-Saut dam, French Guiana - Lab288 P4 | ecosystem: Host-associated > Arthropoda: Insects > Digestive system > Gut ... | reverse complement strand
GGCCTACGCCAAGTACCAGCAGGATCCGGACTTCCAGGCCGAATTCCGCCACGAGCTGGAGCACTACGTGGGCCGCCCCTCGCCCGTGTACCACGCCGCGCGCACCAGCCGTGAGTTGAAAGGCGCGCAGATCTACTTGAAGCGCGAGGACCTCAACCACACCGGCGCGCACAAGATCAACAACGTGATCGGCCAGGCCATGCTGGCCCGGCGCATGGGCAAGCCGCGCATCATCGCCGAGACCGGCGCCGGCCAGCACGGCGTGGCCACGGCCACCATCTGCGCCCGCTACGGGCTGCAATGCGTGGTCTACATGGGCAGCGAGGACGTCAAGCGCCAGTCGCCCAACGTCTACCGCATGATGCTGCTGGGCGCCACCGTGGTGCCGGTCGAATCGGGCAGCAAAACGCTGAAAGACGCGCTCAACGAGGCCATGCGCGACTGGGTCGCCAACGTGGACGACACCTTCTACATCATCGGCACCGTGGCCGGCCCGCACCCCTACCCGATGATGGTGCGCGACTTCCAGAGCGTCATCGGCCAGGAATGCCTGACGCAGATGCCGGCCCTGCTGGCCGAACAGAACATCGCCGCCGAGCAGCCCGACGCCGTGGTCGCCTGCGTGGGCGGCGGCAGCAACGCGATGGGCATCTTCCACCCCTACATCCCGTACGAAGGCACGCGCCTGATCGGCGTCGAGGCCGCCGGGCAGGGCCTGGACAGCGGCCGGCACGCGGCCAGCCTGCTGCGCGGCAGCCCCGGCGTGCTGCACGGCAACCGCACCTACCTGCTGCAAGACGGCGACGGCCAGATCCTGGAGACGCACAGCATCTCCGCCGGCCTGGACTACCCCGGCGTCGGCCCCGAGCACGCCTGGCTCAAGGACACCGGCCGCGCCGAATACGCCAGCGCCACCGACGCCGAGGCGCTGGCCGCCTTTCATCACCTGTGCCGCGTCGAGGGCATCATCCCGGCGCTCGAATCCAGCCACGCCATGGCCTACGCGATGAAACTGGCGCCCACCATGCGCTCCGATCAATCCATCCTGGTCTGCCTGTCGGGCCGGGGCGACAAGGACATCGGCACCGTGGCCGACCTGGAAGGCGCCGACCTCCACGAGCGCCCCTCCACGCGCGGCCACGCCGTCAAGGGCGCCGCCACCCGGCCGGGAGCGCTGTCATGAGCCGCATCCAGCGCACGCTGGCCGTGCTCCAGTCCCAGGGCCGCAAGGCGCTGATTCCCTACGTCACCGCCGGCTTTCCCTACGCCGACATCACGCCGGCGCTGATGCACGGCATGGTTACCGCCGGCGCCGACATCATCGAACTGGGCATGCCCTTTTCCGACCCCAGCGCCGACGGCCCGGTGATCCAGAAAGCCGGTGACCGCGCGCTGGCGCTGGGCATCGGCATGACGCAGGTGCTGACCATGGTGCACCACTTCCGCCAGAAGGACGACAAGACCCCGGTGGTGCTGATGGGCTACGCCAACCCGATCGAGCGCTACGACCAGCAGCGCGGCCCCGACGCCTTCGTGCGCGACGCCGCCACCGCCGGCGTCGACGGCGTGCTGATCGTCGACTACCCGCCCGAGGAGTGCCGCGACTTCGCCGACAAGCTCCGCGCCCACGGCATGGACCTGATCTTCCTGCTGGCGCCCACCTCCACCGAGCAGCGCATGCGACAGGTGGCCGAGGTCGCCAGCGGCTACGTGTACTACGTGTCGCTCAAGGGCGTGACCGGCGCGGGCGGCGTCAACGCCGCCGAGGTCGAGGCCATGCTGGCGCGCATCCGCCAGCACGTGCACATTCCGGTCGGCGTGGGCTTTGGCATCCGCGACGCGGAAACCGCCCGCGCCATCGGCAAGGTGGCCGACGCCGTGGTCATCGGCAGCCGGCTGATCCAGGCCATCGAGCCCCAGCCCTACGAGCGCGTGGCCGCCGCCGCGATGGACTTCTTGCGGCCCATTCGCGCCGCCCTGGATGCCCGCCTGCCTCAATAACTATAATTTGCGCTATTAATTAAGGAGCATTATCCGCATGAGCTGGCTCGAAAAACTGCTGCCGCCCAAGATCCAGAAGTCCGACGCCGCCGAGCGCCGGCAGATGCCCGAGGGCCTGTGGATCAAGTGTCCGCAATGCGATACGGTGCTGTACAAGACCGACCTGGAGCAAAACCAGAGCGTCTGCCCGCACTGCGGCCATCACCACCGCATCGGCGCGCGCGAGCGGCTCAACGAGTTCCTCGACAACGAAGGCCGCTACGAGATCGGGCAGGAAGTGCTGCCTGTGGACGCGCTCAAGTTCAAGGACAGCCGCAAATACCCCGAACGGCTGAAAGAGGCGCTGGAGGCCACCGGCGAAACCGACGCCCTGGTGGTCATGGGCGGCGCGGTGCACTCCATCAGCGTGGTGGCGGCGGCGTTCGAGTTCGACTTCATGGGCGGCAGCATGGGTTCGGTGGTGGGCGAGCGTTTCGTGCGCGGCGTCGAGACCGCCATCGAGCAGAAAGTGCCCTTCATCTGCTTTACCGCCACCGGCGGCGCGCGCATGCAGGAGGGCCTGCTGTCGCTGATGCAGATGGCCAAGACCAACGCCGCCCTGACGCGCCTGGCCCAGCGGGGCCTGCCCTACATCAGCGTGCTGACCGACCCCACCATGGGCGGCGTGTCGGCGGGCTTCGCCTTCGTCGGCGACGTGGTGATCGCCGAGCCGAAGGCGCTGATCGGCTTTGCCGGCCCGCGGGTGATCGAGAACACCGTGCGCGTCAAGCTGCCCGAGGGTTTCCAGCGCGCCGAATTCCTGCAAAGCAAGGGCGCGGTGGACTTCATCTGCGACCGGCGCGAGCTGCGCCAGAAAATCGCCAGCGTCCTGGCCATGCTGCAACGCCAGCCGTCGGACGCGGTGCAATGAGTTGAGCCCCGGCCCCCTCCGGGGAAAGCTTGGAATGGGGGCCGGAACCAGACCGGCCAGATTGCGACATCAACCAGGAGATCACGTGCCCTACGAATTCATCACCACGCGCACCGAGGCCGGCCAAGTCGGCATCATCACCCTCAACCGGCCCAAGCAGTTGAACGCGCTCAGCGGCGAGCTGATGCGCGAGTTGGGCCGCGCGCTGAAAGACTTCGACGCCGACCAGGCCATTGGCTGCATCATCGTCACCGGCAGCGAGAAAGCCTTCGCCGCCGGCGCCGACATCGCCGCCATGGCGAACTACACCTTCGCCGACGTGTACCGCGACGACTACATCACGCGCGACTGGGAAACCATCCGCTCCATCCGCAAGCCGGTGATCGCCGCCGTCAGCGGCTTCGCCTTGGGCGGCGGCTGCGAGCTGGCGATGATGTGCGACTTCATCATCGCCGCCGACAACGCCAAATTCGGCCAGCCCGAGATCAAGCTGGGCGTGATCCCCGGCGCCGGCGGCACGCAGCGCCTGCCGCGCGCCATCGGCAAATCCAAGGCCATGGACATGGCGCTCACCGCCCGCATGATGAACGCCGAAGAGGCCGAGCGCGCCGGCCTGGTCAGCCGCGTGGTGCCGCTGGACCGGCTGATGGACGAGGCGCTGGGCGCCGCCATCACCATCTGCGGCTTCGGCCAGTTGGCGGCGATGGCCGCCAAGGAATGCGTGAACCGCGCTTTCGAGGGCACGCTGGCCGACGGCCTGATGTTCGAACGCCGCCTGTTCCACGGTCTGTTCGCCACCGGTGACCAGAAGGAAGGCATGGACGCTTTCGTCAACAAGCGGCCGCCGGTATTCAGGAACCAGTGATTGAAGCGGGGGCCATAAGCTCCCGGCGCTGTGCGCCGCCCCTGTCTGGAGAAATCATGCAAGCCACCACCATCTTCATGCCCGTGTTTGCTCTCATGCTCTGGACGGCGCTGGTGCTGGTTCAGGTGCCTATCCGCAGGTTCGCGGCCTACTTCCAGCACCGTGTCAACGCGCAGGATTTCCGCTACGGAGATTCGCCGCGGGTTCCGCCCGATGTGGCGTTGCCGAACCGCGTTTTCATGAATCTGCTCGAAGTCCCGGTGCTCTTTTACGTGCTGACGCTGATCGCCTTTGTCACCAGCCACGTCAATCCGGTAATCGTTGGCCTGTGCTGGCTGTACGTGTTTCTTCGCGTGGTGCACAGCCTGGTTTATTTCACCTACAACCACCCCGTGCACCGCTTTGCCGTATTCGCAGCCAGCAACCTTGTTGTCCTGGCCCTGATTTTTTACCTTGGCTATGCGCTTTTTTGAAGTGCTTTTTTGACGGGCGAAAGGCTCTTTCCCCGTCCCCTTGTCCCGCAAAAGTGATGTCGCTGGCGCACTCATTTCTCGTCATTCATTGACTTTGGCAGCACAGTGAAATCGGGGTCAGATAACGATTTTCCCATCCCGGCCCAACGGGAAAAGGAATAACCCGGTCACCCCACCCGGCCAAACGCCCAGCCGGCAGCGACCTGCGTGCCCTCGATGCCGTCCACCAGCCTGAGCAGCGGCGTCAGTTCGCGGTAGCGCGAGGCGGTATGGCGGATGTAGGCGATGAAGCGCGGCGCGTCGGCCAGGTAGCGCGGCTTGCCGTCACGCAAGGTCAGGCGGGCGAAGATGCCGGCCACCTTCAGGTGGCGCTGCAAGCCCATCCACTCCACCGCGCGCCAGAAGGCTGAAAAATCGCGGTGCCAGTCCTCGAAGTCGAGCAGGCCCAGCTTGCGGGCGCGCTCCCAGTAGCGGATGGTGATGTCGAGCACGAATTCCTCGTCCCAGCTCAAAAAGGCGTCGCGCATCAGGCTGGCGATGTCGTAGGTGACCGGGCCGTGTACCGCGTCCTGGAAGTCCAGCACGCCCAGCGCCTCGCCCGCCGCCAGCGGCATCATCAAGTTGCGCGGCATGAAGTCGCGGTGCACGTACACCCTGGGCGCGGCCAGGTTGCGCGCCACGATGAGCTCGAAGGTCTGCTCCAGCGTCTGGCGCAGCGCCCCTTCCACCGCCACGCCACGGTGGCGCGCCAGGTACCAGTCGGGAAACAGCGCCAGTTCGCGCCGCAGCAGCGCCTCGTCGTAGGGCGGCAGCTCGCCGGGCCGGGAGGCCTGCTGCCACGCCAGCAGCACGTCGACGGCCTGCAGGTAGAGAGGGCGGTTGTCCAGGGGGCGCTCGCGCTCGATCGCCTCCATCATGGTGCGCGCGCCCAGGTCGGTCAGCAGCATGAAGCCTTGCGGCTCGTCCCAGTTCAGGATGCGCGGCACGTTCAGGCCGGCATCGGCCATGAGGCGGGCGACGTGCGCGAAGGGCGCGCAGTTTTCCCGCGCCGGCGGCGCGTCCATGATGATGCGCGTGCCGCCGCCGGCGGCGTCGATGCGCAGGTAACGGCGAAAGCTGGCGTCGGCCGAGGCGATGCGCAGGCTGGCCGGATCGAGCCCGTGCGTCGGCGCCACGCGCGCCAGCCAGTGCTCGAACGCGGCGGCGCGCTCGGGATCGGCCCAGGTCACTTCGACGGCGCTGGCGGTGAAAGGGGGCGGGGAAAGGGCGGCGTCGCTCATGGACTCGTTGAAATTGGCGCTTGGACGGGCTGCGGCGCGGGCACTTTCGGCGCGAACGCGCGGCGCTCATGGATAATTGCCGATTCTATAGAGCGCGCCTGTTTGCCGGCCCCGTTGGCGCGGGCGCGTTCAAGCCTACTTGTCCTTTCAGTGCACGTCCGCTTGCCCACTCCCGCCGCATTCAGCGCGTGCCCTGCCCGGCGCGCCCCCGTGTTGCGCCCGATCACGTGGGCGGTGTTGACGCTGCTGGCCGGCGCTGCGGCGGCGCAGGAGCAGGCCGGCGATCCGCTGACCCTGCACGCCACGCCGATGCTGGCCGACAAGCTGCCCGCCGACGCCAGGCCGCCGTCCTTCCTGTCCGGCGAGCGCATCACCGGCCAGCCCGACCTGACACTGGTGCTCGAAGGCAATGCCGAGCTGCGCCGCCCGGGCCTGACGGCGCGCGGCGACAAGATCACGCACGACCAGAGCACCGACATCGCTACCTTCGACGGCCACATCCAGGTCAACGCGCGAGGCAACCGCTACACCGCCACCCAAGGCCAGTTGCAGGTCGATGCCTTCGAGGGCTTCTTCCTGCAACCGACCTACCGCTTCCTGGCCAACGGCGCCTACGGCAACGCCGAGCGCCTGGACTTTGTCGACCCCGACCGTTCCACCATCCTGAACGGCAACTACACCACTTGCAAGCGCGAGGACGGCAACGGCAACTGGCGCCCGGACTGGATCCTGGAGGCCGACCGTATCGACATCGACCGCGAGGAGGACGAGGGCCGCGCTCACGGCGCCGTGCTGAAATTCAAGGGCGTGCCGATCCTGCCGCTGCCGTCGATGAGCTTTCCGCTCAGCGACCAGCGCAAGTCCGGCTGGCTGCCGCCCACCATCGGGCTGGACAACAAAAGCGGGCTGGACCTGGCGGTGCCGTACTACTGGAACATCGCCCCCCAGCGCGACGCCACCTTCACGCCCGAATTCATGTCGCGGCGCGGCTTCAACATGATGGGCGAGTTCCGCTACCTGGAAAGCAACTACCAGGGCAGCGTGGACGCCAGCTACATGCCCGCCGACCGCCTGCGCGACCGCGACCGCTGGAGCCTGTTCGTGCGCCACAACGGCAACGTCGACACCGGGCTGGCAAGCGTCGGCGCGCTCAACGTCAACCTGAACCTGAACCGCGTCAGCGACAACAATTTCTGGAGCGACTTCACCCGCGACAGCAACGGGCTGGGGCTGATCACCCGCCTGCTGGCCAACGACGCCTCGGTGAACTGGGCGCGCGGCGATTTCTCGTTCACGGCCCGCGCCCAGAAGTGGCAGACGCTGCAGGACGTGACGGCCCCCATCGTGCCGCCCTACGACCGCATGCCCGAGCTGACGGGCCGCTGGGCCCGCGTCAACGACCACGGCTTCGACTACTCGGTGGACCTGGATTACACGCGCTTTCACGGCGACCCGTCGTTCACGCTGCAACCCAACGCCGCGCGCGAGGTGATGCGCATGCAACTGGCGCGCCCGTTCGTGCGGCCCTGGGGCTTTTTCACCCCCAAGGTGCAGTTGCACACCACCGGCTACCAGTTCGACAGCGCGCTGGCCAATGGCGCCACCTCGGCCACCCGCGTCATCCCCACGCTCAGCCTGGACAGCGGCCTGGTGTTCGAGCGCGACGCCAGCTACTTCGGCCGCGCCTTCCGGCAGACGCTGGAGCCGCGCCTGATGTACGTGTACACGCCCTACCGCAATCAGAACTACCTGCCCAACTACGATTCGGGGCTGTACGACTTCAACTTCGCCACCATCTGGTCGGAAAACTTCTTCGCCGGCGACGACCGCGTGGTGGACAACAACCTCATCACCGGCGGCCTGACCACCCGCCTGCTTGACCCCGCCAGCGGCGCCGAAATCGTGCGCCTGGGCATCGCCCAGCGTTACCGCTTCTCCGGCCAGCAGGTGGTGCTGCCCGGCGGCACGCCCACCAATCCCGGCTGGTCGGACATCATGCTGGGCGCCACCATCGACTGGGATCCTCGCTGGTCGTTCGACACTGTGGTGCAGTACAACCCGGACACCCGGCGTTCCACGCGCACCACCATCGACGCGCGCTGGTCGCCCGGGCCGCTGCGCACCATCAGCATGGCCTACCTCAACCAGACCGATCTGAACAACAAATCGATCGACATCGGCTGGCAATGGCCCCTCAGCAGCCTGTTTGGCGGCCGCAAGGAACTCGGCACCACGCACCGTCCCGGCAGCGGCGGCGCGTGCAGCAGCGACGGTGCCTGGTACAGCATGGGTCGGCTCAACTACAGCTTCACCGACCGCAAGCTGATCAACGGCGTGTTCGGCATCGAATACGATGCCGGTTGTTGGATTGGCCGCATCGTGGTGGAGCAGTTGCAGATGCAAAGCACCACCGCCAGCGCCACGCGGCGCGTCATGTTCCAGATCGAATTCGTCGGCCTCTCGCGCGTCGGCAGCAGCGTGATGAGCACGTTGCGCGAAAACGTCCCGCACTACCAGAACCTGCGTCCCAACGCCTCGCCTCCCAGCCGCTTCACCGCTTATGACTAAGACCAAGCCGTTTCACCTCGCCCTGCCCCTGCTGCTGCCGGTGCTCGCCGCCCTGATCGCCCTGCCCGCGCTGGCGCAGACCGGCGCCGCCGCGCGGCGCGCGCCGGCCAGCGCCCAGCCGCCCGCTTCGGCGGCGAGCCAAGCGGCTTCGGCGCCGGTGGCGGCGGCTTCCGCGCCGGCCGCCAAGGCCCCGGCGCCGACCAGCACCGGGCCGCGCCAGGCCGATTTCATCGTCGCCGTGGTCAACACCGAGCCCATCACCAACAACGAGGTGCGCATGCGCATGGCGCGGGCCCAGCATCAGATGGCCCAGCGCGGCCAGAACGTGCCGCCCACCGAGCAATTGCGCAAGGAGATGCTGGAGCGCCTGATCTCCGAGCACGCCCAATTGCAGTACGCGCGCGAGCAGGGCATCACGGTGGACGACGCGGCGCTGGCCCAGGCCGAGCTGTCCATCGCGCGCCAGAACCAGTTGCCGTCCGTCGAGGAACTGCACCGCCGCGTCGAGCAGGAAGGCCTGACCCTGAAGGACTTCCACGACGACGTGCGCAACCAGGTGCTGCTGTCGCGCCTGCGCGAGCGCGAGATCGAGCCCAAGCTGCAATCCGTCTCCGACAGCGAGGTCGATGCCTTCATCCGCGAGCAGACCGGCGCGCGCATCAGCACCGACCTGAACCTGGCGATGATCCTGGTGGCCGTGCCCGAAGGCAGCTCCAACGCCGAGGTGGCCCGGCTGCAAGCGCGTGCCGAAGCGGTGGTGCGCCGCGCCCGCTCCGGCGAGGCCTTTGCCAAACTGGCCCAGGAATTTTCCGACGCCAACAACCATGGCCGCGACGGCGGCGTGCTGGGCCTGCGCCCCAGCGAACGCTACCCCGACCTGTTCGTGCGCAGCACCCAGAACGCGCGCGTGGGCGACGTCGTCGGCCCGGTCCGCTCCGACGCCGGCTTTCACATCCTGAAGGTGGTCGAACGCAAGCAGAACAACGACATCCCCGACGTCAAGGTCACGCAGACCCACGTCAGCCACATCCTGCTGCGCCTCGGCCCGACGCAAAGCGAGCAGGTGGCGCGCGAGCGCCTGGCCGACTTCAAGCGCCGCATCGAATCCGGCCAGGCCAGCTTCGAGCAACTGGCGCAGCAGTATTCGCAAGACGACAGCGCCCGCGAAGGCGGCGCGCTGGGCTGGGCCACCCAGGGCCAGTTCGTGCCCGAGTTCGAGCAGGCCATGAACAGCCTGGACATCAACCAGATCAGCGCCCCGGTGGTCAGCCGCTTCGGCGTGCACCTAATCCGCGTCGACGCCCGGCGCGAGCAGGTGCTCACCGCCACCGAGCAACGCCAGTTGGCGCGCAACATGCTGCGCGAGAAGAAAGCCCAGGACGCCTTCGACACCTGGGCCCAGGAAGTGCGCGGACGCGCCTACGTCGAGTACCGCGAACCGCCGAGATGACCCTCACGGGCTGAAATGAAGCACATCCCCCGCAAACGCTTCGGCCAGCACTTCCTGTCCGACCCGGCCATCATTGATGCCATCGTGCGGGCCATCGACCCCAGGCCCGGGCAGGCCATGGTGGAAATCGGGCCGGGGCTGGCGGCGTTGACGCAGCCGCTGGTCGAGCGCCTCGGACGCCTGACGGTGATCGAACTCGACCGCGACCTGGCCGCGCGCTTGCGCGCCCACCCGCAGCTCGAGGTCATCGAATCCGACGTGCTGAAAGTGGACTTCGCGCGCATCCCCGCCGCGCCGCCAGCCCTCCAACTGAGGGTGTGCGGCAACCTGCCGTACAACATCTCGACCCCCATCCTGTTCCACCTGCTGCTGTTTGGCGGGCGCATTGCGGACCAGCACTTCATGCTGCAAAAGGAAGTCATCGACCGCATGGTGGCCGCGCCTGCCAGCGCCGACTACGGGCGCCTGTCGGTCATGTTGCAGTGGCGCTATGCGATGGAGAACGTGCTTGCCGTGCCGCCCCAGGCCTTCACGCCGCCGCCGCGCGTGGACAGCGCCGTGGTGCGCATGCTGCCGCGCGCCGCTTTCGCGCCGCTGGACGTGGGCGCCTTTTCGGAACTGGTGCAAACCGCCTTCAGCCAGCGCCGCAAACTGTTGCGCCACACCCTGGGCCGCTGGCTGGACGCGCGCGGCTTCAGCGGCCATTTCGACACCCAGCGCCGCGCCGAGGAGGTGCCGGTGCATGAGTACGTGGCGCTGGCGGAGGCGGTGGAACAAGGCGCGGCGGCGTGATCTGAGCGCCGATGCCTATTTGGCGGGAAGTCGTGATCTGGCTTCGCCGGTGAGGCACGGCTCATGGTCTCGTTGGCCAGATGACGGCTGATCAAGGCATCGGCATGTCGCCGCAGGCTTGAAAAAATGATTGCACTTCTCTGTAATGCAATCATTTCTGCATCCTGGAGATTTGCCGATGGCCTCCATCACGGTCAGAAACCTGCCCGATGAAGTGCGCCGCGCCCTTCGAGCGCGGGCCGTCATGGCCGCAGCACCGAGGCCGAAGTCCGCGACATCCTGGAGCAGGCCGCCAGGCCCGAAGGACGCCTGAGACTTGGCGATTTTTTGGTCTCCATGGCCAACGAGGCGGGCGGTCTGACCGCTGCCGAAGCCGAGCAATTCGAACGCAACGAGACGCCCGCCAAGCCGCTGAGGTTTGAGTGATCGTCGTCGATACCAACGTGATCTCCGAGCTGTGGAGGATCGCGCCCAGCTTCAACGTGCGGGCCTGGATGAACGCTCAAGCGGTTGAAACGCTCTACCTGTCGGCCATCACGGTGGCCGAGCTGCGTTTGGGCATTGCCGCCATGCCGGCAGGCAAGCGCCGCGCGCTCTACCAAGAACGCCTCGAAAAAGGGCTTTTGCCAGCCTTCTTCGGGCGCGTGCTGGCGTTCGATCTGGACACCTCCCGCGCCTATGTGGAACTGGTGGCAAGGGCGCGGGCCGCGGGCCGCGCCATCAACAGAGACGATGGCTACATCGCCGCCACCGCCGCAGTGCGTGGCTTCAGCGTTGCCACACGCGATGCCAGCCCATTTGAAGCGGCGGGTCTTGCCGTCATCGATCCGTGGAAAGACCTCCCCTGCTGACAGGGGGTTGGGCCATCCCTGCGCGCGCTCTTTCTCACGGGCAACGCGCAGGTTGGATGGAGCGCAACGAAACCCAACATTCATCAAACTCCCGAATGATGGGTTTCGCTGGCGCCAGCCTACTGGACTCACCCAAATCCCCGGTACAGTCGGCCTGCCGCAGCCCGCGAGGGCTGTTTTATATTCATGCCCGCCCGCGCCCTGCCCTGGCCTTCCCCGCACATGCCCCACATTGGCCGCACCACCGTCATCGTCGGCAGCGTCCTCGCCCTGCACGGGGGAGCGTTGTGGGCGCTGAATCAGGGGCTGCTGCCGTCGCTGGCGGAGATCATCGTGCCGGTCCAGATACTGGCGGATCTGGTGGCGCCGCCCGCTCCGCCGCTGCCCGTCCCGACGCCGCAGCCCAAGGCGCCGCCGCCGCCCGCACCGGTGGCGCGACCGCGCGTGACCGCAACGCCACGGCCCGCACCCGCGCCGCAACCGCTGGCGGTGCCGGACGCCGCGCCCACCGCCCCGGTCGTGGCCGCCGCGCCGCCACAGCCCGCGCCGCCCGCCGAGTCGCCCGCGCCGCCGGTGCCCCCGGCGCCGGTGGCGGTGGTGCAACTGCCCTCGGCGCACGCCGACTATCTAAACAACCCGAAGCCGCCCTACCCGGTGATGAGCCGCCGCCTGGGCGAGTCGGGCCGCGTGGTCGTGCGCGTGCTGATCGGCCTGGACGGCCACGCCACGCAGGCGCGCATCGACCGCTCCAGCGGCTTCGAGCGGCTGGACCGGCTGGCACTGGAGACCGCGCGCGACCGCTGGCGCTACGTGCCGGGCACGCGCAACGGCGTGCCGCAAGAGATGTGGTTCGACGTTCCCTTTGATTTCGTCCTGGAGTAAAAACTGGCCATGAGCAACGAGTTTGGTTT
>Ga0123354_10014931_pt1 | contig 12101 bp, 8 predicted proteins | sample TergutLab28metaG_2_FD_97872 | JGI IMG/M metagenome (GOLD analysis project Ga0123354, IMG submission 97872) | Labiotermes labralis P4 segment gut microbial communities from Petit-Saut dam, French Guiana - Lab288 P4 | ecosystem: Host-associated > Arthropoda: Insects > Digestive system > Gut ... | reverse complement strand
GGCACGGCCCGCACTTCCAGAATTGTACTCTCTATGTATTGTGTGTATTGTTTGTTGTAAATGTGTCGTGTGATGCTGCCACCGGGTGTCAACCCAATTGCGGTTAAATAAATATCATATCAATATATTACTTTCTTATTACAAACGTAGTTTTATAATTTAATTCCCTCTTCTTTAACATTAGTAGGTGATAGGGCGATTTGGTTTACATACTCGGATTCAGCAATGTCAAAACTATAAGAATCGCCCTGAATTTTAACAGGGAGAGAAGAAAAGGTTTTGTTTGCCTACCAGAGTTATCTGTGTTTGGAGGGTGCGTTGTTCATCGCTGTCTGCAAGTCTGTCAGTCTCTCCGTTAATGTCATAAAGACCTCTTCAAACACCTCCTGCAGAACAAACATAATGTCTTCTTTAATTCTGTTTTGCCGTAATTTTGTCGTAATATTTTATATAACTTTTAGTGCGTTGACGAAACTGGGGAAAGGAACTAAGGACAGGAAACAGCAACCAAGTGAGTCTATTTGAATCTGTTTATGCCTGGAGGTATAATCTCTACAGTTCAATCCATTAGCAGATCGCAGTCTATTAATCTTTCTGATGCCTGTTGCTTGACATGAATAGGACAGATAGGCCTGAATATACTTACCTGAACTTTACCTGTTAATGAATTCCATAAACCAGCCTGTCTGCGTAGAATAAGCTGTAGAGCCTTGTCTGATACTTAAGCTTAAAATGGGTTTGAGGAATAACAGGAAATTTGGAATGCAGTTGCCTGATCTGTTGCTAACATGTCTGTTGCTGTTAACTTAATAATACTGAGAAGAGGTTTGCGCAGTGGTACGGACATATTATTCGATCCTCAGCTAATGAAATTCATTGCCAATTCACAGAATATACTGCATCGCATTCTGTAAGTTCAGCTTTCGTTTTTCAATCCACAATCCGGCTGAAGACTTTTGTATTTTCCCTAAGCTCCTCGAAATAATAACGGATTAAACCTTAAATCAGTCCACGACCGGATTTTCACAGCCTTCCGAATTTGTCATTCATAATCATTCTCCATATTGACAGTATGTTACCAATAACACAGACAGCAGCAAATTGCCTGCTGTCTGTACCATGTATTACAGAATACACTTGTTAGTAAAGAAAAATTTGCAAGGAAATAAGGAAAGAGAGCACTACTTTCACAGTGGAAAAGATAAAGTTCTTCCTGTGCACGCTATGAAGGCATTTTTCCCCCTGTGGCGTTTTGACCCGATTCCGGGTTATGACCTCCCCTGACGGAGCTGCGCGATCACACACATTGGACACATCACACTCGGTTGGACTCCTCTGGACGTGTGATCAGCCCGACGCAGGAACGTCTACCTCACAACACACAATAGGCAAAGAGACAATCATCCATGCTCCTGGCGGGATTCAAATCCACAATTCCAGCAAGCCAGCGCCTGCAGACCCATGTCTTAGACCGCGCGGCCACAGACACATGGGGGAGTGAAAATATAGCTGCGTACATTTTTAACCTGGACACTAGGCGGGTGTGGATGGTAAGCTGCGAAACCAGGAAAAGGTCCGTCCCCTAGCACACACTGAGTAAGCTCCAGATCTAGTCTGGAGACTTTGGTGAAGTATAATCCCCTTCTACCTACCGTAAATCGAACCACGATTCTTTGGTCATTCAGCCTGTACGCTCTTGTTCGTACATATAGTGATGAACAATCTGTTCCGTATAAAACAGAGAAACAAGAATCTATATTGTCAAACAAGTAAGGTACACCACACAAATGGCATCCCTGATGCTTCACGGAAGGCCACGCATTCATTCATCTCACTAGTCAAATTTTTCTATGAATTCACAGTTGATTATCTTATTATAGTTAATGGACTCCACAACTCCTTAACACACAGTGAATACGTTCTTAACAATAACTCAATTGTTATATCACCTTTTATAATAATAAACTTTTTATGTAGAGTGCTTACTACTTCTTGTAACTCCAGTTTATGATCCGCTGTTCACAACATATATGAATACCTTAGTATGTAAAGACATGATGTTCTTCTGATTAAGTTGTATCTTGAACAATTATTGTATTGCCCTGTGCAATGATTAGTTTATAGTGTAATATAACAAACATTCACTCAGTTTAACAAGGTTGTTTGAAAGTATTGCAATACTGCGCAACATTACACACGCCAGTCTGTGGTAAATGCAGTTCATCGAACTAATATTGATAACACCTTGTTATTGTTATTAACACAACACACTCATTCACTTCTCCCTACGAGAATTTAAATGTATCTATTGCCTTGTGCAGTTCAAAATTTATAACCCTTTGTTATGATGAGTTACACACACGCATTTTATAGACTGAAGCCACGCTTTTAATTACTCTTGTGATAAACACTTTAGAACCCTTTGTCCCTCATTTAAGTAGCCACACGAGTAGCATCCTGTTACCTTACGGAAGGCCACGCTCAGACTGTTGGAAGGCCATTCTCAGACTGTTACCTTACGGAAGGCCACGCTCAAACTGGGGACGCGCGAGACCGACTGAAGCCACGCTAAAAACGAAGAGGGACGCTATGACGTCAAACTCCCGCCTAGTCTCGAACACAGCCCTATATTGTGCAACTTTGTTAATAATTTAAATAAGAAAATAGTTAATACTTATGACACAAAATTTGACCTTTGCGTGAACACAGCCCAAATCGTAGTGACTATACTGACAGAGCAATCCGGACTCCAAAACTACCACACAGCATCTATGAGCACAACTACAGTAACAGTAGGGTTGTAATGTTACTGTGATTTTGTTGTATATTACTTTTGTTTTTGTTTTGATTTCGTTTTCTATTGTTGTGTCGTGGTTATTTATTTTTTGTTGTCTTATGGACCGGTATGATATACGATAGTGTTGGTGATATGATTACTGCGGCTAGGATTGTTTTATTGGATGGTGACAATATTTCGTTTTATGCGAGTCTCGTATTTACGAATTGTAGTAGCATTCCTTCAACTGTAATTATAAATAGGATGTAGGAGAATCAAAATCATTTGTACATCGTTCCTCTAGTTGAGCGCATTATTATTGTTTGTAATAGTAACACTCTTACTACGGCTAAGAAACTCACTCACTCTATGGGAAAGAGTCCTTCTTGAAAAGTTAACTGGTTCTCAGCTGGTCAAGAAATTCCCCGCATTTTATGGAACTCAAAGGTTCGTTACCGGATTCACAAGTGCTCGCCACCTGTCCCTATCCTGAGCCAGATCGGTCCAGTCCATACCCCCATATCCCACTTCCTGAAGATCCAACTTAATGTTATCCTCCCATGTATGCCTGGATCTTCCAAGTGTTCTCTTTCCCTCAGGTTTCCCCGCCAAAACCCTGTATACGCCTCCTCCCCTTACGTGCTACATGCCCCACCCATCTCATTCTTCTCGATTTAATTACCTGAACAATATTGTGTGAGGAGTACAGACCATTAAGCTTCTCATTGTGTAGTTTTCTACACTCCCCAGTTACCTTACCCCCTTAGACCCAAATATCCTTCTCAGCACCCTATTCTCAAACACCCTCAGTCTACGCTCCTTCCTCACTGCGAGTGACCAGATTTCACACCCATACAAAACAACTGGCAGAATTATAGTTCCATATATCTTAACGCTAGTGAACGAAAACTAAACAAAATACAAAGTATGTCGATTTCAGCTGCTCGATTTCAGTATTATCAGTAGGAACACCGACATCTGTTTTAACATTTGCAGCAAATGTAATTAAAATCTAAGTACATTCATAACAGTGAAAGGAACAGTAAAAAATAACTATTTGTGATGTCGTAGTTTGCACATTCCTTAATTGTCATATCGTAAACAGAGCAGTGTACACAATGTAAACCATAACGAGTTGCGCACGTCTGTTATTACAGCAGCAGAATAATAGTGGGCCTTTATAAATATCATTTTATTTCCCTTTATTTTGTTTTTATGCGTTTTAGAAATACATGTGAAACAGGGGACCCCTGTTAATAGTAAAATACAATTATCTTTAACTGCTTTCTTACAAAATTAGCTACTCTCCAACGATGTCGTTACATTCCGAATAATATAGCTAAGGAAATATGAAGTGATGAAGTATGTAACTTGTGATTACTGAGTTAGTTTACTGTTCTAAATTTATGAATTTATTCTGTGAGTTTTGTCCTATGACACTATAAACAATATGTGTGTGTCGATATCTTTTTGAATTCTTATGGAAAAATTGATGCTATGCTATTAACAGAATAAGTGCATTGGATGTGAAATACTAAGGATGAGGACAGTACTGTGGTTCTTACGTCTGTAGCGTGTAGCTTGGGAGACAGTTGCTGAAGTTTCGAAGGGTCGTAATCCCTTCATCTTCAGGGACAAGGATTTCCAAATCCCTTCTTCACCCACACTGTTGGAATCTCCTGTGTGACGTGTATCGTGTAGATTGTGGTGTATGTTCCCAGATGTAAGTTGTATTGGGACTGAAATTTGATATTAATATAAAAAAGCATTCTACAATATTGTACACAAAGAAAGGAAAAACGTTGCTGCAAGACGTGCACAAAATTGTATCCCAAATATCTTATCGTGTTCTCTTTCGTAAGTTCAGTGTATATCATATACTTTTATTTTGCTTCTTAGATGTGGGCTGAATCGATATGCCAGATTAACACTAAAAACACATTCAGCCTTAAACCGAAATTGGACGTAATATCTAACAGATGTATGTATCGAGGTTACGTTTTAGGAGCTACCTGAACAAAGACACACACACACACACACACACACACCAGCACGGAACCTGCCATATCCACAGAAACAGCAAATAGTGCAACCGCCACCTACTATTCCAGTAACTTTAGCTTATCTATATGTAATATATATTTTAATTCTTTTTAAAAATACTTGTGGTAATTCCGAATTCGGACAAATTCGATGTGCAAGATTAACGGTCGTTAGAAATGACACCAATTCTATTAAAAATGTTGTTATAAAATCATGTTTAAATTCCTGTTTTTTAAATGTGTAATTATTTTTATTTTGGATGACATTTTTAAACAGTCAGCAACTCAGGAATTGCGTAAATTGAATACTTTATAATAAACAGGCCTACACTAAGAAAATTTTAATCACTGCGTAAAACGACTTTTTTGATAACGTTGTAATAATATCAGTCAGATTATTATGATGACCTGAGGATAGCTCGCACGAGCTTGAATATGTTGTCGATTATTTATCAGTCATCAAATAGACCCACAGTCTGATACTACGTAGAGTTTGTAGAGTTGTGTTGAAAGGAAATTACTGGTGTGGTAATTATTTCTCCTTTATCGCGGAAATTCGTGCCTCTATTGATGGTTTCCCACCCAACTCCAAACAAAATACTCTTTTTATTTCCTCCAATTCAATTGCATTTTCATCCCATCACGCTCTTCTTGTGTCCTTTCCTAAATTACTAATTCAGGCATATGAATTGCGAATATACACTTCATCTCCAGAACCTCAAACTTGCTCATTTTTTCCTCTCATTCAAATACATACATAGAACTGGGCGCGAGGTTGTGACGGTATTCGGTAGACTATTGTGCTGGAACGTACAGCAAACGAAGTGCAAAACTACAGAGTAACTAGTATAATAATTTTAGTTTTGTAACCTTACATTACTCTTTCAGTACTACTCGGTAAATATATTGCTGTAATCGCTGTCTGAAGTTCGTATGATTCGCTGCGAGACGGCACCATTCATTGTGTCAGTTCCGTCCGTAATGCGGGACTCCCTGTTTTAGGTTGCCGTGGGGGGGAGTAGTACACACTTCAAGCTTGAGGTAGTCACACGGGTAAAAACTTCTGAGGACTTGAAAGATATCCGTGTTTTTTGGTCGGTCCTCATTTCTGTAAAACAAAAAACCAGGCAGATTCTGAGCTCCATTGCACTACACTGCAATTTTTTTTTCTATGGATTTGGGAAGAATGAGGCAAAGGATGAGAAATGTATAATTTCGACTGTATGGTGCCAAGACCCACACAGCAAGGCAGAGCGTGACGCCTTGTTAGGGGCATGTTGCCAGACCTGGACGATTTGGCATGCACTTTACCCGGATTTGACAGCCCCACTGCACACAATAATTGGATTTCCGCGTTAAAGAGGAAATTGAAACAAATAGCGAATCTTGACTCGTATAATTCCGTTACGTAAACCTGCACCTTTCAGGTTCACCTACTGGGAAAGCAAATATTTTTTGTTCCACAATAAAGTTACATGTTTCGAAACTTTCTGGGGCATCTTCGGATTATTTGTATAAAAATAAAAGAGAATTTCTTAAACTAACTGTTACAAAATTTGATCTTTTTCGTGTGTGGGATCTCAAATTTTACGCTACTATTGTGCAATGTATCAAGTATATTACTATATTCTTGTTAATAGCCTTAATGTATGGTTTTATGGTTCTGTGCTATTTCATGTTCTCATATATTTAATTTAAATGCTTTACTAGTTGTAAGTTAAGAGTGTTTAATTCAAAATGTGGATTACTGTAACATCTGTTTTATGAAATATTTAAAAGACTCATTGTTTAGAATTGTGTAGAGTTATTCTTTATGGAATTCTGTGTAAAAATTTGTGTTGTCATTTTATTCCTTTATTTCTTGTTTTTCTGCCTGTTATATTTCTTTGATTTTGGCTTGGTGTGACGTATACATTAAGTGTATCTGTAACAAAATAGTATTTCATAATTTAGCGATATTGTATTTAATATAGGATGCGGGAAATCTCCATGCCCACTTCGTGAGGTGATGGGGGAAACAAAACAAAGATTTATTGTACAGGAAGTATATCGCTCACTAAATGCAATAGTGGCACCACTGTGTGTTTGAGAAATGAGTAAAAGAAAAGGTACTTATAAATACGCCTGGATCTTAATCTTTTGGAAATGCTTTGAGAATAATGAATTTAATTGTATTTTGTTGTGCATCATCTGCAGTTGAGATCTGTACGGTTTGCTTGTGTTTAACAAACTCCTGCTAAGATTTTAACCAAATTTACCCGCCCTGTTTTGAGATGTGCCACTATTGTTACAAAAATTACTCAAATCTAAGTTCTCACTTGTGACTTCAGTCAGGATTCTTAAAAATATACCCCATTTTTTAGGGAAAATTTTTATTAAAAATCTAAACTTTTTACTGTCAAACGTGAAACATAAACTCTTGTTAAGAATGTAATTAAACTAAGGCCACTGACTTGAAATCATTCTTGTTCAAATTTGAGTCCTATGTAAAAACTTGAATGGCAGTGTGGCAGAATTTTGTTATTTATTAAGGATTGAAGATCATCGTACTTTCTTTTGGAAATTGGAACAGAATAAAAGAAGTTTTTTTTTTTAGTTGCACTTTCTGAAACAGGTTCAAACACTTTCTAGTCTTTATGTGAAACTAACACAAACTCAGAATTCTTTGGGCATTGATATTTCCCAGAGACCAATATATTTTGATAATATCACGTATTTTTCGCTCGGAGAACTCAGAAAAACATTTCGGTACACACAATAGCCCCACGAGGAAGGCGTATCTTCCGTTCAGGTATTTCAGTACCTCTTTTAAAGGTTCTGTATGCGGGTTCTGTATTTCGTAGCAATTTTTTTCCCCTTTCCATTCTGATGGCACGGCTGTTTTTCTTTTTTCTGCCCTTCGGCTTTCTGTTTTCTTTATCTGTGGTCAAATCTATATTTTGCGGTTCATTCAGTGCGGAAACATTCATCTCATCAAATGAAGAACTCTTGTTATCAGAAGTGTCTGAATAAGAATCACCACTTAAGGAATAATTCGGGTCGGCGTCTGAGTCACCATTTGCAGATGGTGATTCGTTGTTTGGTGAAGCAGTAGTATCACATTCCTCTGTTCATCCTTGGCAGAAAGCAAACATAGACGATGAAGCAACCGAAACAACACATTCATTTTCGTTACCTCATCAGTTTGCTATACGGCCAATTTTCATAACCAGCTTCACCACAGAAATATGAATGAAAGCAATGGAAATTTCTGTGGTTGGATTAACTTGGACCCAAATCCAATAATGTGTAGACAATAATAACCGATGGTAAAAATAATTTTCGGTACCTAGATCTCAACTCTCTTCTTGAGGTTTGGCGTTCAGCCTAAGAGTTTCATTATTAACATCTTTGTTGAAGTTCGTATAGGACTTTGAAGCATCACAAACTACCCATGGTCAGTCCCGAATGTTTTAATCTAAAAAGAATCGATAATTCAACGATTTTTTCTATGAAATGTAACTGCGAAAAGAGAAATATAAATTCTCCACTTTTGGTTCCTAAGTATCGGAATTACCAAAAAATAGCCACACGTAGCGGATTGTGTTTGTGGTGTTTTAAAATGCGCAAGCCAAGCCATCGAAATGTAGTGAGTGAAGGTGAGAATGTCGAACGTTCTGTTGTTTTATAAGACACCAATGATAAATATTTTACGTAAAAATGGAAATACATGGCCCGCTTGTGAGGAAAAAACCTGTAAAAAACAGCAAATCCAGCAGTGAGTATTCGCATAATTGAAATCGTAATATGTAAAGAGTATTCTGCACGTAATAATTCTATAACCCCGGTAGTCATTTCTAGCATTCAATTCTGTGTCGTGCATGTGTTAAAAGTACCCAGAGAAAAGTGAAGACGAATAATCAGATCAACTGACCGTTTTCCAATGTGCGGCAGCATTTCTTCTTCTCCACTTACTATCTTCGTTTTCCTGTTCATATGTAAGTCAACCAATTGTTAAAGAATGACCACACAGCTTGAATAGTGTAATCGACTAATGCTAATGACATACTTCGGAATGTTGTAAAGTAATGGTTCAACAGTGGCCTCACAAAGTGCCAGTATTACCCGCACATGGCACAATTCATCGCTGTCACAGTCAGAGGCACATTGCACAGATACCAATGTTGATAAAGGAACCAACAGTAAATCTCGACATGCGATAACGGCACTATCACCGTCTAGCGTTTTATGTTGCAGCTAACAACTGTGCCAGTAATGCCGGATGTAGTTGTCATATTGTAGAGCTCAACTGTGGTATTAACTCCAAATTGGCAATTTTTGGGTTGTGCCACTATTGCATTCAGTGAGCAGTATGTCGGAAATGCGTCCTTGTATCGCCACGATCTGTCGAATTGGGCTAAGGTCGGAAATCAAGCAAAACCACCGAATTATTCTGAAAAAAAAATTGTATTTCGCACCAACTTTGAGCAGATGTTCAAACGTACGGCCAACGACATAGCCGACAAAAACGTGTGACCCCAAAAATTCCAGGTTGCTGCTTGAGGGTTGCTGCTGCCTCAACAATACGGGCAATAAGATACGCTTCAGAGTCAACTGGCGACGTGTAAATCATGGCTTTAGTGTGGCTCCGTAGGAAGAAGTTCGTTGGCGTGAGGTGCGATGAACTGGAAGGCCAAACCATTGACCCGTTCCTTCCAATTCAGCGATGGTTGTGTATTGCGGTGAGATGTTGATTCTGAAGAGAATCTTATTGCCCGTATCGTTGAGGCAGCAGCAACCTGGCATTTTTGAGCGCACGTGCCAATTTATGCTGCGTCTTTGTCGGCTCTCTCGAGGTCGGTGGCCGTACATTGGAATATCTGCTCTAAATTGATACGGAATGCAGTTTTTTCTCAGAATAGTTCAGTGCTGTTGCTTGATATCCAACCTTAGTCAGACTCAATTTGACGGTCCGTAGCACTACGAGGACGCATTTCCGACATATAGTTCCTCGACAATAAATCTTCGTTTTATTCACCCCCCCCCCCTCCCTTTCACCTCACGAAGTTTTGGCATGGAGTTTATCCGCATCCTGCGTGTGTCATAAGATTTTCATTAGAATTTTGAAATTTCTTCGTACAGTGTTCCTTTCTTTCCTTGGAATTTAGTTTTTTCCCCTAGCGTTGTGCCAAAGTGGATGGGGCTGGTGCTTAAATCTTGTTTTAATTGTTATAATGTATATTAGTGTAACAATCGTGTTTAAGAATTATTAATACTATATTTTCGATTCTTCACAAACCTTATCTTTTCAGTTTTATTACTTCACGGTTTTAAGTTGATTCTTGTGCCAGCTCGTGATGTTTTTTCTTTCCTACAAGTGTCAAGAGGGAAGTAGATAGCTTTAGCCTCAAACCAAAACCAGCACACTTGTTTCTACCTGAACTTCCATATATTTTAAAATAATAAAGTAAGGTGTGTGATTTTACACCAGGAAAAATTTCCAGTCATAACAAATTATTGTACACATATTTTTTAGCCTGATGATGACTCAGTAAGTATCGAAACATACGGCACATTCCCCAAACAAACTATTTTTGGCTACAGCTTTAATTTGAAACAATGGTGCTTTGTGCAGCCAGCTGCGTAGAACGTTTTCAAAGAGCGAGTTCAGCAACGTCTCAAATGTCATGGCGGAGCCAGCGTCAGATGTCACATTTGGGGTCATGTGATGTCGTTGAATTGCCCATACGGATCACGAAGAAACAGAAGCGCCCTGTTCGTAGAGCTTGTGTATCATATCACGCCTATTGAAATGGCGCCTTAAGCGACAGGGTTTGGCCGTTTGGCTTAGTTTGCAGTAGCGGGGACAAGAGACTGATAGCGTTGGCAGCGCTTTAGTTTCTGAAGCGCTTCTATGTGGAATCACGCCCATTATAACTAGCGGTGCGCTCAGTCGGACCGCTGTATGTGGCTATACACGGCACGCACACACACACACACACACACAACACGTGAAAAAGGAACCTGAGAGGTAATGACGATGGTATACGGTCATACTCGTGACTGACATCTGGTCGTTGTGGAACGTCTGTCTTAATCAGGTTTCGGAGGTTGAATTTGCCACCATGTTCAGTTTGAACGGAGAAAGATAACCTGCTCCGGTATGTCTGCCAGAAACAATGATCAGTCACTGATTACGTGATCATAGCAAATTTCGAAACGTTGTGGGGTTTTGGCCTGGGATTAAGGCGGGTGTCGAGCATTTGTCAGGACTATTTTTAAAAAGCTACGTAAAAGACATGCCTGTTTATTGTATTGCGTAAGAAAATTTATTCTTATCTTCCGTTTTTTTGATATTACGTGAGGCTCATTTTAGTACATTGTGATGTATGGGCCGTAAGGAACTGGCACGAAACAAAATGAAATTAGAGTGCTTCGCATGCATTTTATCTGTTAATCGGTGTAGAGGTAAATTCGTCCCAGCGTACGCCCTGGAGTCATACAGAAGAACTGAGTAATAGCTCCATTTACTCATAACCTTGACTCCAGATGTCAGCTTTACGGTCCATTCGCTTTATTTCCAGCGAAACACCGCACAACCCATTAAACAGGAGGCTGTATGCTCGTTCCAGACGCTTTGGAGGAGAAAAAGTCTCTTCCTTACCGGGAATGGAACCGAAATTATTCGATCGTCCAGCTCTTAGCGAAAACACCACATGGAACACTATATCCCAGCTACAAGAGGTAATGGGGATCAAACATGAGAAACGATAAACTGGTATTGATTCTCCAATTATGCCTTTATTTTACACTTGTAATGCTAGGTGCGTATAAAACATAGAGCGCTGTATCCTACACGACAAGCACAGCTTGCATTTATGTTCCCACAGACTTATTTCTGTGCAGGTAACGCGGCAGCAGAGTATGCAAGTACGACTTCATCAGAGGCCGGGTGTTTTGTATCTTATACGGCTGTTAAATCCATAAATTCTTTAGACGTTTAACAGTTTTTGTACCGTTTCCGATCCACAGCGAACAGAGTGCTTACCCAAATGAAATTTGCTTTGTTCTTATTGAATTTTGGTTACAGACACCCGCTATTTAAGCGTATCATGAGCCAGTGCAATACGTTCCATTCTTAACCTTTTGGCGCCGGAATCTTCGAGTGTATCGAAGATTCTGATAGACAAGGGGAGGACCGGTCATAACATATCCGGAAACATCAGCCACATAAAACGACATGCTGTCACAACACCATTATCACCATATATATAACGCACATAAGTAACTTTAGCAGAACTTTG
>Ga0123354_10014930_pt1 | contig 12102 bp, 3 predicted proteins | sample TergutLab28metaG_2_FD_97872 | JGI IMG/M metagenome (GOLD analysis project Ga0123354, IMG submission 97872) | Labiotermes labralis P4 segment gut microbial communities from Petit-Saut dam, French Guiana - Lab288 P4 | ecosystem: Host-associated > Arthropoda: Insects > Digestive system > Gut ... | reverse complement strand
TCGATTCTGTTCCAATTCCCACCACCAACCCAATCACACACCCCCCTCAAAAAAATCACCTCTTAATGTTATATTTCTATCCCTTTTTTTTTTTTTTTTTTTAATTTAAGGTTTCCGTTGTCCATAAGGTTTTCATATCAAAATTCAGTATGAATATCTTACCTCCTGCTTTCAACTCATCACAACCAAAGCTGTCCCGTAAGACCTGCTCAAACATTTCACACTTGTGCATTAATAATTTAACGCTTTGATTTCGAGTGCTGGGGATGAGACATTGGGGAATCTTGTCGCCGCTCTGTCCGGGGTGTGACATCGCGGAGACGCCGGGGATGGCTCCCCCATCGCGCGTGACTTGCAACTCTAAGCGTCGGCTTAATAATCCTCATTGTGGCGGGCGGGCGACCAGCGACCAGGCTCCAATATCGTTTTGTTTAGAGTAGCTGGCTCTCATCTGCAGTAGATGCGCTATTGTACGTAAGGGCATCCCCTCAAGTAAAGCGGAGGATTTCCAATCAAGAACCCCTGTACAGACAGCCTCAGTATTACACTCTAACAGCCAGGTTCATCTCTTGAAATTCTTTCACTGACTGCCTGTGTCGGAAGACTGGGTTTCACCTTCCGGTAGGGGAAGCGTTCCATTCACCGCAGCTACGGCCGCCCGCCTCTTCAGCACGCCCTCGTCCTGCCAAAGGATTACTGGACATACGACGGCCGCAGAGTGAAGATGACCTTGCACTTCCAACTACTGCCAAGGCTTTACCTCAATGCCTACACATCTTCCCAGTATGGTGCCTCCAACACAGGGAAATTTCACATTATCCATTCTTCGCACAAAGTACATGCAATGAACGTGTGAACGTGTTTCTTACTTGTCCTCCGCCAGTTTCACTTCCGAAACTAGTCGGTCGGTATCCAAGGCTGCTGTACGCTACACGTAGGTGTGCGATACTGATGGCTGTCTAGTATGTGGCCCGTACTGGTCTGTACAGCCGCTCTAGCACACAAACCTTTCACTTTGTGTGAATGTAACTAATTACGATAAAAATGATTTTATCAGCACGAAATTAAATAATACAACCCTGGTGATCCCTGTGTGGGCATGCGATAAACAGAGCGGCCCCCTGCTATTATTCATGTAAAGTTACTCACATAAAATTGCAATTCAATTATAGAAGACCTATTCAATGAACTTGTATGTAGCATAATGTACCATCGCATAATATACCAGATAAACAAAATAGGCTGGTGATGAGCAACAGTGCGAGAAACGAAGATTGTTCTAGTGAATATAGTGACCATCTTTGTCTTATCGGTGAAATTAGCCGACATTTGCTGATCTCTTTCTTTAGATGTCAGTAGGAAATTGCTGTTTGCATTTTGCTAAATATTCGGTCACAAGTTTCGAAATAAAAATGCCCATTAATGAGTTAACCCTCGCAAAAAAAAAAACGGAACAAATGGCATAACTAACATTTTTAAGACCGAAATTCAACTAAATTATTCACAAACATGCAGCTCCCTCCCAACACAGAAAAAGAATGGCTCCACTACGAAGCTTAATCAGTCAACCACCTTAGGGAAAATAATTGGTAAATAGTTTCTGTGGGCCAAATGTGGGTCTAAAATGTTACACAACAGGCGGTAAATACAACTACCTCTCGGTTTTAAGTGGTGAATTATATCAGCCCCTCCATGCAGTCAGTAATGTACGATTATTGACTGCAACATCAACGAAAGAAATAAGGAATAAAAGAAGAAATGGAAAAAAACACGAACAAAATATGAAATAAAGCACAAGCTGTAACACGACGCCTGTATGCTTTGGTGCTGTCAAGATGCTGGGCACGTACGTCGCGACGCCGACGACACTCTGTGGCGCCGTGTAATACCCTCGTGTTGAATATGAGTACTCCGCTACGCCATGCTTGAGATGACGACGTGCAGACACCCCGCCGCTGGTGCAGAAAATTAAAACAGAACGGACTGTCACAAATACGAGTGTTAACAACATTGCAGCACGGTGTGGCTTAAAAGGAACATCCTTCACGACTTCTATCCGAATGAAATAAATAATTTCGGATTTAGGTGGATAACTACATTGCAATATTATTTTTATGTAAATACTAACAACTAAAAATTCAGCACGCCTCACAATTTCCAGTACAGACCGGATCAAGTGTGCCCTGAATACTTTCAGTAGCAACCGGATCGTTGTAAAAACATGGATGGACGTGCCAAAAACTATTAATGTTGGCAAATACATAGCTAATCTCAATGAGAGTATCTTGCATAAATGATCATAAGAATAACTTCTAATATCCTGTGGTTACTACGGAATTTTCAATTATAACGCTGCGAACAAGGCTGTCAAAGCGAATCGGCCTCAGTGAGTTCGGCGGTTTAGCCGGTTTCAAGCAGCGTCTCATAAAGAAGACCCTGTCAATATGCCAGTTACAGTTACAGCGGGAAATTCTGCATCTTGCCGCACGTTGAGTTTAGGTGTTTTGTTTTATTACTCCTCTATACATCAGACTATTAAAATACTCTTCGTGATATTGACAACGAGTGTGTTCTCGATGAGGTAAAACCTGTATTTTTGCATGTAATTCATATGAACGTCAGTATTCAAACAGTTAATAAAGGAATAAAGAGAAATCAACAAAAATCTGGTTAAACTCATTCAACGAGACCGCACGCGCGCACGCACACACTCACATGTACAGGCACAGAGGGGACAGAGATAAATCTGAGAATTTGTGGTGATATCTATGAAACTCGGGTGAATTTAACTGTAATCTTCAAAACAGTGTTGAAGAATAGCACTAACACATTGACACTTGGCGTAAGTCGAACAATTTATAAGGGAGGTGAAACAAAATTTAGTACCTAATAGTCACAAAATATTTGAGGAATAGCAGGTATATGTACCATCAACCACAACACGCACTGTACTTTACGGTAACATGTGCGGACAAACGGTCGCACCCTTCCTCATTTCTGCCGTGTTTACTGGAAGTCCCTTCAGATAAAAAATACTTGTGCCACGCAGATATTATTAGTGATTCACAGCAGTATCTTTTGCAGAACACTTTTGAAGTACACAAATGTCCTTGTTTCAGATAAGAAGGGACAGAATCCTACAGTGGTACAACAATGATTATACAACGTTTTGGAATGAATAATAGACACAAGGTCAGGTCCCAGGGCGATAGCTCTTAGTAATTCTCTTCTCGCCCTGCAACTTGATTAACACAGCCAGCAACTCAACAGGCATCATCATGCACCCCAGCAAGCACCATAATCCGCTCGCGCCCCTAATGAATTGATTGCCCCTTAGCCTCCTCCCCAACTAATGCCTTGGGGGTGGTTGTATATAAGTTTACTTTTTGGCCACGTGTCAATTCCATTTGTTGCTTTGCTCCCTTAAAGCTTTTCATATAAATGTGAAGGAGAGTTAATCCCAACGGGGCGGATGTTGGAGGGTTCCAGGCTATAAGCACTCATTAACTCTATTCATCAAAAGAAGTGCCTTGTATCATGACTATGTGACACGCGGCTCCACACATAACATTACAATACATGCACTCAAACAAAAAAATATGTGGGAGGCATTCTTTACCGAATATTCCATGCGGAACTGTAAAGGATGTGCAGGGACGGCCTGATACATGCGGAATTAGGAATCCAACTGACATTTAAAAAAAAGAGCTTCAAGTCTACTGTGACGTTACTCTGTATTGGTGGGTGAAAAGTTCCCGACGTTTCGAAGAATCGTTGTGCCTACAGCTTCAGGTTCAAGAGTCCAAGCGAAGGAGCTCTTCTTGAGCTGTCTGACACTGCAGATGAAGGCACTACGTTCCTTTGAAACGCCTAGAACTGTACATCCAGCGTCAGGGTGTCACATCTCAGAAGAGTTGAATCTTCAGCAACATTCTCGTTAAAACAAGTCACTTTCTATAAGCCCAGTCTTTAAATATTATTATCAACATCTTAAAGTTAAACGTTCTCCAAATAACAAACTACATGTTCGTTTGATTCAGACCACACTAATGAAACTTCACTCCGGTCCTGTAACATCTATACCTTACACAGGCTGACTCTTTATAAAGAACGTTTTATCCTTTACAACCATATTTCTCATGTGGCGGTTAGTGGTTACGTGCACTCGGGATTCTCTTAGGCAGCCAGCACACATACACGCGAGCAACCTTCGAGAAATCCACAACTCAGATGAGAAATCCACAACTCAGATTAGCAATAAGACCCAATCCTCTACAGATATCTGCACTACCTGAACATAAGATTAGTAAATTAGTCGAACATATACATATTCAAAATGGTAAAGGGGAAAATAACAAAAGCAAACATCACACATGATTCAGAAAGGCACGCGCTCCCATCCAGCTACCCTGCTTTGGCAAATTTTATTCCGAAAAAATTAGTACAAAATAATGACTTAACATTATCCAACGAAATTAACACTGGATTTAGTGCTACACACATAAATAATAATTCCAGTCGAGCAATTTAACAAAGACTGTATGTGTGTGTATGTGTGTATACATATATATATATATATATATATATATATATATATATACACACACACACACATCATCTAACGTAATAGGATATATGATCCCAGTTACTTCGCGAGGATATTAAATTGTAAATATATATTTTTATGCGTCTTAAAAGAAATTCCTCTATATGTTCCTGATATGTGAATGGCCCGAAGATGGCCAACCTCGAATGCCGAAATGTTTTGTTATGGACTGTGCAGTACATAAAGTAATAAATTTTATGTTAAAAGTGATAAAAACTATTTCTGTGGCACTTCAGTAATATACCAAACACAGTGGGTTGCCATACTGTAAAATACATTAAAGTGCGCACGATAACCCACCCCTGACCTATCCTGCGCCACTTGACACTGGGAAAACGTAAATTCATTAAGAGGTATTTTGATACTACACTCCCGTCTTCGCCGAGGTCTTTGACTGAGCTTTAGCAACTTAAGTCCTTCAAAATTCCCACTATTTATCTTTTTGCATTGTATCTCGCAACACAGCTTCACCTTCATTGTTACGCCACAGTAAATGAACGTGCCCATCGAATTTGGCGTAAATGAAACAGCACAAATGCGGCATGTTATCTGAGTGTTATGGACATCAATCACTGTGACCGAGACGTAATTGGTGGTGCCTTGGTTCGAGTACTCCCATCTCGACGCTCCATTACAACGGGTAAACACAGGCTACATGTGTCACCCCGTCCGCAACACAGTCCTCCGCACAACACGTGCTATTAACAGTTAGTGCCCTCCAACAGCGCGTGCCTACGATTTGCCAGCAGCAAATTAGTGCAATTGCTACATCCGTCGCTCAAAATTAAACAAAAACGCCGGCCTGTTCCACACATGAAATCTACTCTAGTACTTGATGGAAATTAATTTTACAGTCACGTGTTACATTCAAAGGATTAAAAACAACGTGGTTCGAAACCCGGCGGAAGCGAGAGATTTATCCTCTACAAACACAGTCCAGACCAGCTCTGGGCCCACCCAGTCTCCTATTCAATGGGCACCAATGTTCCTTACCGTGGGTAAAGTCAAATAGTGCCGAGGTTGAAGTGAGTTCAGCTACATCTCTTCCACCGTGTATGTCTTCAGGGTGAGGAGAGAAACAAAATTTGACTTAATTTTATCTTTTTCATTCTCTTTATGGGCTCCAAATTTTGCACATAAGGATGTGTCTGTCAATTGAGTCATCAATCATCTAACATCGATAATAACAAACCACAAGGCATAGGAACTCCCCTAAAAGAATTTTAGATAGTTACAGCGTCGGGCGCCGACAAGAGCCCCCGTCGTCTAAGGCCTCTGCTATTTTCTGCCACTCGAAAACTGTCAAAATGGGTCCTAATTACACCCGGGGGCATGTCTGAGTATTTTTCTGTATTTCTGTTATCCTGTGCAGTTAGAAGACTTAATATGGGGCAACATTCATCAACGCGGAAACTAGGAGACCTTGGCCCGCAATATCCTGTAGCGCTATGCCAACAGACACACATCTGGTCATGACATTTGTCTCATTTCTACAGGCCGAGGTTTCAGGATTGTGTTCACTAATCTCAAGCATTGGATTCTACACTGAACCACTTACATTTCAATCTATTATTTATCACATTAATCTAAGATTCACTGTAATATTATTACCTCCATTTACGACATCTCCAAAATTTATTCTTCCCTTGTCCTAGGTATCACAGAAAGGGCTAATGGGTAGTGAAACCTGTCAAGAGATAAACTGTGTACAATGCAGGAACAAATGCATCATTTTATCTCCCATCATTTTTCTGCAAATAGCACATCCATCGAATTAAACACATATTTTCACCCCAGCACATAACAATATTGTACGTGATCACATGACGTACAAAACAGAATTCCTCGGAGCCGCCACTGTAATGGATACTATCATTTGTAAAAGTCTTTTACAAAAAGCATTCCCATGTTCTGTCCACGTCAATAGAATGAAAATATTGTATGTGTTATGCAGAACGCTGTTATGATTGACACAACGAATAAATCTGCCTGGCGAAATGTTAAATATTACCATAACCCAATTCAATATTGTCAGGAAGCGTTTGTTCAGACTTAAATGGGATGACAGGGGTAGTTAGGATGCTGACGACCGGATTCTGATGGAACTAGCTCGGATTGTTAATTAATGTAGGCCTTTTATATAAGTTTTTAATTAGACATCAGCCCCTTCTGTTCATATAATCAGAGATGAATCTGAAAATGCACTCAGTTTTAATTGGATTTGGTTTCGTCATTGAATTTTTAATAACTAGAAGGCTTCATTACGACTTGTTTGGTTTATTTTCAGTTAGAGAAACAGGAACCATGGTTCTGTAGTCGGTTCGTACGAAGCTTTTCAACTCATTACGTCTCTCCGAGTTATAACTGTGATTATAACTTTCGAAGAATGTATTAATTATTCTGTTGTATTAATGAATTTACCCACTCTCCTCAACGTTTGAACCTCCTACCCTTATTTTATTAAGAAAATACGAAAAGTACACATTTCGACTCCAGTAATATACTGTTCCCAGTTAAAACAACTTTAATACACTGACAATAAAAAACGTTACTGTCATTTGAATAAAAAGCCTATTTTATTGTTATACTATATTTGAACATATTCTGATTCTGCAACTGTGGGTCACGGGCGTGAATATTCGCAACCGTGATTGATGTGCGTCATTATACCGTAGTAAATAGGCACAGAAGCCAGCGTATCCTTATATTTATTATACGCAGAAGGAGAAGTCGCATTGAACTCACATGAATGGGTTATCAGACGTGCTGTATCAAACGCTGCGGTCACCCTGTTTCTTGTCAAAGTCACGCGTATTAAATCAAGTCGAAATGCAGGTCATTTCTTGCGTTTTGTACGATGCAAGTGATTTATGTGCTGAACAGAGTTAAAAATAAGCCTCCATTAACATCCAACGAGTAGTGATAATCGTGAAAAAATTAAATTTAATACACTGTGATGTTGGAACTTGACTGACGTGGCATTTAGATGTTATCGTACATAAAATATTGCTATAAAAATAAGCATGGCATGTCGTTCAAGGTAAAAAGTTCTGCTAATACCTGTGAGGATCGGCAAGAAACTGTTTTCCTTTAAACTAGCTCCATCCAACGGAGAACTAGCAGAAAAGCTGACACACTCTCATTTCTTCAAGAAATACCTCGATTTTATACAACATGAAAGCTTACTTTACAAGAACACGCTCTTCGACACTATCTGAGCAAATCAGAACCAAGTTTACACGATCACATCTGTTTCCTCTAAGATCAATTACGCATACATATTCCAAGCGACCCATTTTTCCTAGACTTGCGGAAAAAAACTTGATATGAATTTCTTCCGTGTGTTCTTTACTCCCCACACCCTCCTGGAACAGCAGTTTTTTAGATTTATTCTTATGTTAGCATCCATTTTTTTTGGTAAGTCTTACAGTGCAATTTGAACGCAATTTAAAAACATAATTTCGTAATTTTAATTGCCCCTTTTTGTGCACACAACTGTCGTTCTAGCACAAACGACAGCAGATTTCAAGTCTCTCTTTCCCCTACCCATGCTCTTACACCAAAACAACACTGCATAAATTACTTTTCCAGCCCACAGGACACGTTAAAAATAACTGTGCCTCTCGTAATGTCATATTAATTCAGACGTTAACATACAGACACTGCCAAATACGAGACCGACGCCATATGTGACAAAGATAACGAACTCAAGACAGTCCGTCCACCGACCCAGAGCGCCACTTTCCATAACCTACAGACACACATTAACGACATAAAATACAGCCTAATTACTATATCAATGGTTTTTATTTCCTGCGGCGCTACGGCCCACCCCGCGTCATGGCCTCCTCATTCTTGAGGTTTCCAGATCACATACAAAGACGGCAACACAGTCGGTATGACTCCTCTGATGATCAGCTCGTCGCAGAGACTTCTACCTGACAACACTCAACACTCATAACAGACAAACATCCCCGGTGGGATTCGAACCCACAGTCTCAACAGGCGAGCGGCCGCAGATCTACGCCTTAGACCTTGCGGCCACTGGGACCGGCACATATTCCGATACTGGTTTGGACAGCCTGATAATATCAAGAAACATCTCAGAGTGCAATATGGTTAAGATTCTTCTGTTCAGAAAGTACCTAATTCAAATCTTGTTCGGATGATCTGGTGCCCTGACTGCTGACTCTCCGTGGCCCCTCCAGGTAGACATCAGGACACAGAAATACATGACTAATTTTTCTTCCGGATCCGTAAATATACACAAATCTTGTTCATTTTCCGGTTTTATATAACATTCTGCAGTTGAAGCAACGTTATGAAATAATCCAACAACCAACTACTACTTGACTGAAGACCAGCTTGATCCTTTGGGTTTGGAACAGGGTAAAAGAATAAGAAGCTGGTATGAAATTGTAACGTCTTGGTTTTTCATGGCAGTGAACAGCCACACCGTCGTTTGCTCAGGTAAGACACTCTGTTGCAGTCCAATAGATGACTACCGATGTTTCGTAGGTTCATGCAGCGTACATCTTTCATGAACAGTTTGAACTAAATGTAATTTGTATATTTGTGATGTTGGTCCCAACAAGTAAGAGCAAACCACCTAAAAAAACAGCAGACCATAAATAATAGTTTTCCTGCAGTTTATTTTGTGAATTTTGTTTGGAGTCCACACATATTTTTGTATGACATTTCGTACACACAAGGTTTTCGTTATCTGGAGTGTTTGTACTGGTTTTATACCAACCCTCAGAAGTTACAGTAGGTTATACGTACATTCAGAATCTTGCATTTGATGGCGGTCTCCCTTTCGTTTTGATATGCATATTCCCTCTGTGTATACTTTCATATTGTGACAGAGCTCGCCTTACTGAACTACCCGCTGCAGGGACAAAGTAGATATCAATAAAATACGATTCAGCTAAACCAGAACTTTATGTAAATATTTGGTCAACTCTGGTATTAAATTTTCACGTTCGTGTGTTTACATACGCATTTTGGAAATGCTTTCAACTCTGTTAGCATTAGCTACGGAAAAGAAACCAAAATTGTATCGGCAAAAATTAATTCATTAAATGCAAAAAAAATCTAAGAATAAACTGTGTCTGGGGCCACAGTTTCACTAAAGTTTCATTCTGATTGAATGCACAGGACGTTCTGGAATGAATTACAACGTCTATGTTCCTTCAAACGCTATCTTCCGTGGGTCCACAATGATACTATTACGAACTCTAAGCCTGCATTAATAAGTATACAGTTAAGCGACATATTTTAGTTAAACAATATAAACTCCCTAAACTGCAGTGTTTCTCATCTTGCTGCTACGGCAGATCCCTTACGAATAGCACAAATTCTGTCAACCCCTTCCCTAATATTATCTTATCTCGAAGGCCCCTACATGACTCGCGGGAACATCTAAATTTCGAAAATTTGTAAACAAGCATCACACGTACTCTCTGAGAAAAGTTTATTCAGTCAACGTAAAAGTTCATTAGGTAAACTGTTATTTTACCTTGCAGTAATGACAGTAAAACTGCGATTAGGAAAAACTTAAAAGGAAGAAAATTCAAGTTCCACTGAGCACAAAATACGCAATATTTTACCATTATTGAAGATAAACATGCGTAAAATATTAAAAATATTCAGTACAAGAACAGAGAGACTCAAACAACCTCGCCGACCTCAACGGGTCCGCGGACGTTCGAACAACACACATTTCATTCTACATGAAGCCCAAAATTTGCCCAGTACGTCTGGCCACCATTCCGTCTTATATAAAGCTGACACAAGCGATAAGCTACAATATGGAAGTTTCTTATAATAAAACCAACTAGACGCACTAATTTCTCAAATTTATTTTTGGAATAAAATTCTACATGTTTCGGACAGTTCCTCTGTCCATTATCAGGAGTTGTTCACTGTACACACAGCAATTGTATATGTCATACAGGTTTGCTGACAGCTTGCGAGCAGGATCAGGACAAAGGAACAGTCCGAAACATGTAGAGTTTTATCCCAAAAATAATTTGAGAAATTAGTGTATCTAGTTGATTTTATTATAAGAATTTATCACGATGCACGGTCACCTGAACTTCAATATGGAAGTTGTTTCGTCGTCACCAGTGCTGTCATTTTTACCTTCAAGATGTCCAGCAAACGCTCCCCATAATTTTCCGTGTACGACGTATTCTTTCGCGTTGTGGGGTTTGACGGCTGTAAGTACTCACGGATGCGCTACCGCTTGCATCTTGTTCAACCTCATTTCCTTCATCAATATCGTGTCCCTCGCTGTTGTCATTCATTAGTGTACAGTTTGAACAACTTGTGCGATCTTGTATTGTTGGTATGAGAGACATATTTTGTGTGTGTACAGATACAAATGCGCAAAACTGCACTGCCACAGGCAAACGCAGTTGATTTTGCAGAGAGAAGGAAGGGGCAGCCGTCAGCGCGCACGTACCCACCCGTATGTTTCTGTGTGTTTCAGCTGTAAAAGCCTTCGTTATCGAGCGATATTATGTCGCGCTTCAAATGGAACATGTTGCATTTTTTAATCGCCGCAATTAAATATTCGCCCGCATGCCAACTTTCATATAAAACCATACGTTCCGTACAGGCTGCACAATAGCGGCGACTACAACCATCCGTGCGCACTTGCCCTAACAGAACAACACATTGGACATCACTGCGTTCAGCAGCGTTTAACAGTGTGGACTACCTAAATATAAAAACGATCACCATATGAAATGAACGGTGAAAGCGACAGACAACGAGGAATCCGCACAAAACGCAAAAAGGCAAAACAAGCATTTCGAGTAACATTTTGTCTGTTTTATTGCGTTTAATGTCAATGTCTTATGACACTTTATTTTGAGTTAAGATATACATTTTAATTACCATAATTTTTATAAAGATAATCGCCCGAAAATGGCAGCCGATGTCGAAACATGTGGGATATTTGCGATATAAAGTAGCATTTACGTACTAGTTGTGTTAGCGAACAATAAGAGACCAATGTACAACAAATTAAGCGTGTTTGAAAGTACGGTAAAGTATCGATAAGAATCTTGAAACCTCACAAAAATGCAGTAACAGGAACCTGGAAAATTACAGAGTTAGGAATCCATAGTTTTGTCACTCTTCACTTAGTACTGTGCTGGTGGGTAAGTGCAAGACGGAGGAGAAAATGAACAATGCATAAACTGTAGTACGCATAAGACAGCAGGACTCTTAACTTACTAATAAGGGGTCTTAAGGAATAAGGTGAATTGATACAGGATATGATGCAGTGCCACAGTGTTGCAGTCACGGGTGTAAACTTTGTAGATTCACTACCCAGTGATTACTTCTCCACCAGCTATAAAATTTTCAAGGGGAAAAAAATGTATCACAGAATTAGTTGGTTAGTTAGTCTCGGCTTAATAAATTAAATTAAAAATTTTGATTCCCAAAATAAAATATCTCCTAGCCTGCGACCCTGACCTGTTTCG
>Ga0123354_10014929_pt1 | contig 12102 bp, 3 predicted proteins | sample TergutLab28metaG_2_FD_97872 | JGI IMG/M metagenome (GOLD analysis project Ga0123354, IMG submission 97872) | Labiotermes labralis P4 segment gut microbial communities from Petit-Saut dam, French Guiana - Lab288 P4 | ecosystem: Host-associated > Arthropoda: Insects > Digestive system > Gut ... | reverse complement strand
GTATCGGAGGTTGCGGTTACAGTTTTTAGTACACCTGATGATGGGTGCTGTGACACCCGAAATATGTAGAGTGACTTTGCAGTAAATAAATATCTGCATACTGTTGCATCTGGTTGGATTTTTGTTAACATTTAATTACGATGCACGGAACCATGAGTTTAAAATTTGGTAACCTAAAATTCATCACCCCTTTCGGCTGATTCTGCTACATGTTTGTACCATTGTTCCTTTTTCTAATTTTACCCCTATTTCCTTGCATATGTTAAAGTGCAGTCCAGCACAAACTCTATCATGTCTCTGCAAGTACCATCCTTTTGTCAATATCGGACAAGCTTATATGATGCGTTCCGCTGTCTCATCACATAGTTTACAGTGTCTGCATGTGCTATCTGTCTGCTTCTGTTTGTAATATTTTTTGGCATGATATTTGGTTTGTCAAGCCAGATCCTGTGGTACTATTATTTGACTCAGTTCTCTCCATTCAGCTGCCCCCTCGACAGCCACAATACCCTGCCTTCTCCACCAATAAGTAGTCTATACATACTTCCGATATAATGGACATATATTATTTTGATGTGTGGTTGACCGTGCAACTTAATTCAGTGTGGATAAAAAACCAACTAGATATCACTTTTGTGTTATCCTTTATTTCTCCTTTACAAGTTGCTCAAAATGTTTCGGGCAACCATATGCCCTTCTTCAGGAACTGACGACTGAGTATTGTTATCGCCACGTGTTGGTATTGTGCCGTGGCTGCAGGAAGGCTGTCAGAACTGGTTAGCAGGTAGTGTGGTCATTGAGGAGTTCGTAGCACAGCTACGAACTCCTCAATGGACACACTACCTGCAATACCAACACGTGGCGATAACACTACGCAGTCGTCAGCTCCTGAAGATGGGCACAAGGTTGCCCGAAACATGTTGAGCAAATTGTAAAGGAGAAATAAAGGACAACACAAAAGTGACATCTAGTTGGTTTCTTATCCACACTGATACATAATTTTGTTTCCCCATTTTGTCCTTAAGGATTCCCCTATTTCATCTTTTATTTCTTGTATGACTTATTTTTTTGTCACTGTTCTCGTTTGGGTGGTTTTATTATTATTATTATTATTATTGAATCTCTCACTTCTCAGCTTTGGCTGGGAAATATTCACCTATCCTGGGATGTAGTAATCAACAGGATTAGGTTCGGTGGTCTTATTTGTAGTTTAAAAAGTTCTTACAATTGAACATGTGCCAAGAATTACAGACTTTTGCAGCTGTATATATGTATTCGGGTGCAAGTTAAGTCTTGTTAGACTTTGTGATAGGGACTTTGGAATTAATCCCGTGGATGATATTACTATCGGGATCACTTGTGCTGCCTTTTGCTTCCACATGGCACATATTTCATTCGCCAGTTCTTAGTACTAGTTTATTATTATTGTTATTATTATTCGATATGGATGCCTCTTGTCACAGGCATTTTCTTCCTGGTACTTTTCTTGAACTGGCGGTGATCCCCACCTCTCACGCTTCAAGCTTCACATTGCAGTACTTTCCGTATTATGTGTGACGTTCCATGTATAGCTGTCTTTTGTGGTGAATCTATCGAATATTTTCCTGGCACAGCTTCCAAATTTTTCCTTAACATTCTCATTACTATTTCAGTGGCTCCAATTATTACTGGTATAAACGTAAATTTCAGCTTCCACATTCGTTGTATCTCTATACATAAACTGTAGTATTTTAAATTCTTTTCCGCTTCCTTTTGTACATCCGTCAGTGTGCATGTTTTGTCTTTTCTGTTTTTAATTGTTATATCTGGCCTGTTTGCTGTAACTTCTCTGTGTGTGTACTGCTTGATTCCACAACACTGTAACATCTCCCTCTTCATACACTGGCTTGGACATGTGTGTGTACCATTTGTGTTTCGTTTCAATGCCTAAGGCTTTGCATATTGAGTAATGCAAATGTATACAAACTTTATCGTGTCTCAATAAGTATTCGTTCTTCGCCAAAATGGGGCATCCCGAGGTTAAGTGGTCAATGGTTTATTATTATTATTATTGTTATTATCATAATCATAATCATCTCTTTCATGCAGGGTATTTTTACTTATATTCCTGAGACAAACTATTTCCCTAAGGAATACAGTGTTGCAGCTATTCTGTTGTTAATATTCATGGTGCTTATATCGCTAGTTTCAGTGTTGAATCTATTGTATTTTTACATTAGTACTTTCCGAAGTATGTGTGCAGTGCCCAATATGGCTGTTTTCTATTGTTTCTTGACTTCGTTTTCCTGGTATGTTGCTCACGTATTTTCTGAATGACTTTGAAATAGTCCCAGTCGCCCTTGTTATTACTGGTATCACCTTTGTTTTTACATTCCACATGCGCTGTATTTCTATTGTAAGGTCTTTATATTTTAGAATCGTCTCGGCTTCCTTTTTAATCACATTTCTGTCTCCTGATATTGCAACGTCTATTAACATACATGTTCCCTTTTCATTATCACGGATTATAATGTCTGGTTTGTTGTTGAGGCTAGTTCTGTCAGTTTGTACTTGTTGGTTCCACAATTTGGTTACCTTGCTTCCTTGACTTGTTTCTTCTGGTTTTGGCACATGTTCATACCAGTTTTTTTTGTCCAATTGTACTCCTGTTTCCTTGAAGTGTACTTGTGCACACACACTATCATGTCTTTTTACGTACTGTTCTTTTGCCAGTATTGTGCATGCTGATTTATTATTATTATTATTACTATAATTATTAGGAAAATATGTACCCTTTAAAACGTGGTCCTTTTTATGCAACTTTGTGAAATGTGCTTTTCTGGGTCATTACGCAGCGAATAGCGTTAATTCCTTACAGACGATTTGGGACAGCCTATATTTCCCGTCTTGAAAACTGCTATGAAGCCAATTAAATTCACATACTTAATTGGGAGCCCAAGAAGAACTTTGTCTATTAAATTCATTAATTGCCAGCTTTGTTTTATCTTTCGTTTCTCTGGCCTTGCTCATGACTTGGATTTTAATTGTATTGTTTGTATGTGCGCCAACTGCGTATTTGGGGTTTGTAGTGTTGAGTCAGCACGTTAGTAAACAAAATAAGTGCTCGAAATGAGTTATTGAAATCTCTCTTTTGCCTTCTGTCTGTTTACTGCTAAAGTTATGTGTTAAACTATAAATGTACTTACAAAAACCTTTTCTTTCCTTTGCTTTCTTTACGTAAACAATTTACTGCAATAATATCTTTCCAGGATTATATGATATATTCCGCCCATGTTTAATATACAGGGTTATTCAAAATGATTGTCGGGGTACAATTGTCCAGCGACAATTCCACACCAAATTCGGGAAACAATCACCATCTGGCAATTCATTTCGAAGGTGGTATGCACAGTTTCAAGAGAACGGGTGTGTGTGTATCTCGGAACTGAAGGTACGAATCAGAACAGCCATTGAAACCATCACCGCTGACATGCTACAAACAGTTTGGAACGTACTTGATTATCGTGTTGATGTTTGTAGAATCACATAGGGTGCACATATAGAGCACCTGTACGGTATGTAACAGAAACTTGGAGTGTTTTACTATTAAATAAAAAATACATATACTCCTATCTCAAGTGTATTGTGTATGACAAGTTGTTAGAAGCCCGACAATCATTTTGAATAAACCTGTATTCCTGACAGGTACATATTTTGTCAACTCGATAATTCTTTTTTCTATTATCTTTTTAAAATTATCATTTAAGTATTTGGATTTAATTGGCTTTATTTTTGCTTTCAAGAACTGCAACAAATCAATTGAACTCGATTGAATTAATGTTGTTTCAATTCTTTACAAATAAATAATATAATTTTAATGCAAACACCGAAGGTTATAGGTCAGGAAATAGTACAGAAGGTTACACGATATTCTGCTCTTTAATTTTCCGCTGTTTTTACTATCTGAATTGTGCTTTTGTAAATCAATATGATTTTTCGTAGTTACGTTGGCCATTTCAAAAGTTCTGCACACTGTACGTTTTCTCTTTAAAAATGAATATATTTCACAAAATACATTTACAGGCCTTCAATGTAATCTCCATTGTGCTTTATCACAGCGGTCCAACGTTTGGGCAAGTCTTGTATTGCTGTCAGGACGCCTTTGTTGTTGATGCGTCTGATTACTCGGGTCACCTCATTAGACACCTCCTCAGTGCTTCTGAAGCGTTTCCCACGGAGTGGTTTCTTCAATTTTGGGAACACGTCAAAGGCCGGTGGGTTCATGTCAGGACCGTACGGCGGGTGGGGAAGCACTTGCCATCCGTACTTTTCCAAAATTTCCGATACTGCACCTGAGGCATGAGGCCACGCGTTAATGTATGATCGCTGGTCACTGCGAGAGATCTGACTCCAGTCAGTTCTTCTTCCATTTCAAGGCTCCGTTTTGCAGTACACGGACCACGTAGCCTGCCAATACCCACAAACTGTTCTTTACTGAAGTCTGGCTCGCAACTGTCGCGAAAATCAGAACGATTGCGTCATCCTACTGGCCGCGCAAGCGCAGTGTGCAGAACTTTTGAAATGACCTACGTCATATTGCGGCAGTTCAATGGTATATGTTGTTGCTTTTTTTATGCTAAAGGGAACATATATTGCTGTTGGTCTGATCAGCTTTCCTTCCTTTCGCTCTTCCATTTATTTTCTCATCATACTACAACGATCCCAATCGAACATAGCTTTTCTTTACCCTGTCTCTCTCTCTCTCTCTCTCTCTCTATCTTCGCTGTCATTTTGTACCTTTTCTTTCCTGTCATTTTAACTCGCCCCCGATCCCTTCCTCTTTGTACTACTTCTCAGGCCATACAGCTCCCCCCCCCCCAAGCCAACCAGCCCCCAGCCTCCTAACGTAATTAAATTATTCACCTAATTGGTTAACACATTTATCTTCATCTGCTAGGGATATTCTAAAACTGCCTCACAAAATAAAATAATACTTTTATTGACTGCTGAAATTTTTCTTTTTTCGTTGTCAAAATTTTCAAATCTTCGCTTAGGCAAAAAAAGAAGTAATAATTATCAATAAACTTTAGTGTAACTAAAAGGCCGTTCAGTCCAAACAAAACAATATATTCAATGCTGTACAGTTTGCTACATGTTTCAGTTACAGTAACCATCATCAGGCAGACATTTCAGTACATGGACGTGACATGTTCAGTGCTACAGTATGGGATCACATATTGTTAATATTTGCTGTGTAGAATTTCAGACATTTAGATAAGTTAGATTTCAGAAAGAGAAGAACATACCAAAATGTTAAAAGTGTTTTAAATTCTCATATATATATAAAACTCTACATCTTATCCTCATTGTTGCACCGTGCATTTCGTAGAATCATTTTAAATACTAACCAACAAATGTACTATATAAAATTAAACATTAAAACACTTAAAATCGCTCCGACATGTTTCGATTCTAAGATCATCCTCAGGGACACTAATCGCTGAGGATGATTTTAGGATAGAAATATGTCGGAGCGATTTTAAGTGTTTTAATGTGAAATTTTATGTAAGTGCATTTGTTGGTTGATAATTAAAGTGATTCTACGAAGTGCACGGCGCAACAACAAGGATATATATGTATATTGTAATGCATGTTAAATATCCATATAAATATAATATAAATCTTTCTGCTTCTAGCCTTCTCGCTGTTCGAATTAGTTACCGCATTATCACAGTGTTTGTGTTCAGAAAGCAACAAGAAGAACAGAGAAGTGGGTCAATGCCCACAATAAGCTAAGTTATTTTTTAACAAATAAAATTTTCTTATTTACACTTCAATTATTAACCAACAAATTCACTATATAAAATTTCACATTAAAACACTCAAAATCGCTCCGACATATTTCGATCCTAAGATCATCCTCAGGGAGCTAAGTTGTTCCTTGCTAAAGTCATTTTAAAAACGTTCACAAAATAATTCCATTATATTAACAGGGTGTTGTGGCAGCGTATCGTGTTGTGTAAGAGTACGTTGTTGGGAATGCGTTTGGCTATGGTGTGCGTCGTGTGTTACGTAACACACGACGCACACCATAGCCAAACGCATTCCCAACAACGTACTCTTACACAACACGATACGCTGCCACAACACCCTGTTAATATAATGGAATTATTTTGTGAACGTTTTTAAAATGACTTTAGCAAGGAACAACTTAGCTCCCTGAGGATGATCTTAGGATCGAAATATGTCGGAGCGATTTTGAGTGTTTTAATGTGAAATTTTATATAGTGAATTTGTTGGTTAATAATTGAAGTGTAAATAAGAAAATTTTATTTGTTAAAAAATAACTTAGCTTATTGTGGGCATTGACCCACTTCTCTGTTCTTCTTGTTGCTTTCTGAACACAAACACTGTGATAATGCGGTAACTAATTCGAACAGCGAGAAGGCTAGAAGCAGAAAGATTTATATTATATTTATATGGATATTTAACATGCATTACAATATACATATATATCCTTGTTGTTGCGCCGTGCACTTCGTAGAATCACTTTAATTATCAACCAACAAATGCACTTACATAAAATTTCACATTAAAACACTTAAAATCGCTCCGACATATTTCTATCCTAAAATCATCCTCAGCGATTAGTGTCCCTGAGGATGATCTTAGAATCGAAACATGTCGGAGCGATTTTAAGTGTTTTAATGTTTAATTTTATATAGTACATTTGTTGGTTAGTATTTAAAATGATTCTACGAAATGCACGGTGCAACAATGAGGATAAGATGTAGAGTTTTATATATATATGAGAATTTAAAACACTTTTAACATTTTGGTATGTTCTTCTCTTTCTGAAATCTAACTTATCTAAATGTCTGAAATTCTACACAGCAAATATTAACAATATGTGATCCCATACTGTAGCACTGAACATGTCACGTCCATGTACTGAAATGTCTGCCTGATGATGGTTACTGTAACTGAAACATGTAGCAAACTGTACAGCATTGAATATATTGTTTTGTTTGGACTGAACGGCCTTTTAGTTACACTAAAGTTTATTGATAATTATTACTTCTTTTTTTGCCTAAGCGAAGATTTGAAAATTTTGACAACGAAAAAAGAAAAATTTCAGCAGTCAATAAAAGTATTATTTTATTTTGTGAGGCAGTTTTAGAATATCCCTAGCAGATGAAGATAAATGTGTTAACCAATTAGGTGAATAATTTAATTACGTTAGGAGGCTGGGGGCTGGTTGGCTTGGGGGGGGGGGAGCTGTATGGCCTGAGAAGTAGTACAAAGAGGAAGGGATCGGGGGCGAGTTAAAATGACAGGAAAGAAAAGGTACAAAATGACAGCGAAGATAGAGAGAGAGAGAGAGAGAGAGAGACAGGGTAAAGAAAAGCTATGTTCGATTGGGATCGTTGTAGTATGATGAGAAAATAAATGGAAGAGCGAAAGGAAGGAAAGCTGATCAGACCAACAGCAATATATGTTCCCTTTAGCATAAAAAAAGCAACAACATATACCATTGAACTGCCGCAATATGACGTAGGTCATTTCAAAAGTTCTGCACACTGCGCTTGCGCGGCCAGTAGGATGACGCAATCGTTCTGATTTTCGCGACAGTTGCGAGCCAGACTTCAGTAAAGAACAGTTTGTGGGTATTGGCAGGCTACGTGGTCCGTGTACTGCAAAACGGAGCCTTGAAATGGAAGAAGAACTGACTGGAGTCAGATCTCTCGCAGTGACCAGCGATCATACATTAACGCGTGGCCTCATGCCTCAGGTGCAGTATCGGAAATTTTGGAAAAGTACGGATGGCAAGTGCTTCCCCACCCGCCGTACGGTCCTGACATGAACCCACCGGCCTTTGACGTGTTCCCAAAATTGAAGAAACCACTCCGTGGGAAACGCTTCAGAAGCACTGAGGAGGTGTCTAATGAGGTGACCCGAGTAATCAGACGCATCAACAACAAAGGCGTCCTGACAGCAATACAAGACTTGCCCAAACGTTGGACCGCTGTGATAAAGCACAATGGAGATTACATTGAAGGCCTGTAAATGTATTTTGTGAAATATATTCATTTTTAAAGAGAAAACGTACAGTGTGCAGAACTTTTGAAATGGCCAACGTAACTACGAAAAATCATATTGATTTACAAAAGCACAATTCAGATAGTAAAAACAGCGGAAAATTAAAGAGCAGAATATCGTGTAACCTTCTGTACTATTTCCTGACCTATAACCTTCGGTGTTTGCATTAAAATTATATTATTTATTTGTAAAGAATTGAAACAACATTAATTCAATCGAGTTCAATTGATTTGTTGCAGTTCTTGAAAGCAAAAATAAAGCCAATTAAATCCAAATACTTAAATGATAATTTTAAAAAGATAATAGAAAAAAGAATTATCGAGTTGACAAAATATGTACCTGTCAGGAATACAGGTTTATTCAAAATGATTGTCGGGCTTCTAACAACTTGTCATACACAATACACTTGAGATAGGAGTATATGTATTTTTTATTTAATAGTAAAACACTCCAAGTTTCTGTTACATACCGTACAGGTGCTCTATATGTGCACCCTATGTGATTCTACAAACATCAACACGATAATCAAGTACGTTCCAAACTGTTTGTAGCATGTCAGCGGTGATGGTTTCAATGGCTGTTCTGATTCGTACCTTCAGTTCCGAGATACACACACACCCGTTCTCTTGAAACTGTGCATACCACCTTCGAAATGAATTGCCAGATGGTGATTGTTTCCCGAATTTGGTGTGGAATTGTCGCTGGACAATTGTACCCCGACAATCATTTTGAATAACCCTGTATATTAAACATGGGCGGAATATATCATATAATCCTGGAAAGATATTATTGCAGTAAATTGTTTACGTAAAGAAAGCAAAGGAAAGAAAAGGTTTTTGTAAGTACATTTATAGTTTAACACATAACTTTAGCAGTAAACAGACAGAAGGCAAAAGAGAGATTTCAATAACTCATTTCGAGCACTTATTTTGTTTACTAACGTGCTGACTCAACACTACAAACCCCAAATACGCAGTTGGCGCACATACAAACAATACAATTAAAATCCAAGTCATGAGCAAGGCCAGAGAAACGAAAGATAAAACAAAGCTGGCAATTAATGAATTTAATAGACAAAGTTCTTCTTGGGCTCCCAATTAAGTATGTGAATTTAATTGGCTTCATAGCAGTTTTCAAGACGGGAAATATAGGCTGTCCCAAATCGTCTGTAAGGAATTAACGCTATTCGCTGCGTAATGACCCAGAAAAGCACATTTCACAAAGTTGCATAAAAAGGACCACGTTTTAAAGGGTACATATTTTCCTAATAATTATAGTAATAATAATAATAATAAATCAGCATGCACAATACTGGCAAAAGAACAGTACGTAAAAAGACATGATAGTGTGTGTGCACAAGTACACTTCAAGGAAACAGGAGTACAATTGGACAAAAAAAACTGGTATGAACATGTGCCAAAACCAGAAGAAACAAGTCAAGGAAGCAAGGTAACCAAATTGTGGAACCAACAAGTACAAACTGACAGAACTAGCCTCAACAACAAACCAGACATTATAATCCGTGATAATGAAAAGGGAACATGTATGTTAATAGACGTTGCAATATCAGGAGACAGAAATGTGATTAAAAAGGAAGCCGAGACGATTCTAAAATATAAAGACCTTACAATAGAAATACAGCGCATGTGGAATGTAAAAACAAAGGTGATACCAGTAATAACAAGGGCGACTGGGACTATTTCAAAGTCATTCAGAAAATACGTGAGCAACATACCAGGAAAACGAAGTCAAGAAACAATAGAAAACAGCCATATTGGGCACTGCACACATACTTCGGAAAGTACTAATGTAAAAATACAATAGATTCAACACTGAAACTAGCGATATAAGCACCATGAATATTAACAACAGAATAGCTGCAACACTGTATTCCTTAGGGAAATAGTTTGTCTCAGGAATATAAGTAAAAATACCCTGCATGAAAGAGATGATTATGATTATGATAATAACAATAATAATAATAATAAACCATTGACCACTTAACCTCGGGATGCCCCATTTTGGCGAAGAACGAATACTTATTGAGACACGATAAAGTTTGTATACATTTGCATTACTCAATATGCAAAGCCTTAGGCATTGAAACGAAACACAAATGGTACACACACATGTCCAAGCCAGTGTATGAAGAGGGAGATGTTACAGTGTTGTGGAATCAAGCAGTACACACACAGAGAAGTTACAGCAAACAGGCCAGATATAACAATTAAAAACAGAAAAGACAAAACATGCACACTGACGGATGTACAAAAGGAAGCGGAAAAGAATTTAAAATACTACAGTTTATGTATAGAGATACAACGAATGTGGAAGCTGAAATTTACGTTTATACCAGTAATAATTGGAGCCACTGAAATAGTAATGAGAATGTTAAGGAAAAATTTGGAAGCTGTGCCAGGAAAATATTCGATAGATTCACCACAAAAGACAGCTATACATGGAACGTCACACATAATACGGAAAGTACTGCAATGTGAAGCTTGAAGCGTGAGAGGTGGGGATCACCGCCAGTTCAAGAAAAGTACCAGGAAGAAAATGCCTGTGACAAGAGGCATCCATATCGAATAATAATAACAATAATAATAAACTAGTACTAAGAACTGGCGAATGAAATATGTGCCATGTGGAAGCAAAAGGCAGCACAAGTGATCCCGATAGTAATATCATCCACGGGATTAATTCCAAAGTCCCTATCACAAAGTCTAACAAGACTTAACTTGCACCCGAATACATATATACAGCTGCAAAAGTCTGTAATTCTTGGCACATGTTCAATTGTAAGAACTTTTTAAACTACAAATAAGACCACCGAACCTAATCCTGTTGATTACTACATCCCAGGATAGGTGAATATTTCCCAGCCAAAGCTGAGAAGTGAGAGATTCAATAATAATAATAATAATAATAAAACCACCCAAACGAGAACAGTGACAAAAAAATAAGTCATACAAGAAATAAAAGATGAAATAGGGGAATCCTTAAGGACAAAATGGGGAAACAAAATTATGTATCAGTGTGGATAAGAAACCAACTAGATGTCACTTTTGTGTTGTCCTTTATTTCTCCTTTACAATTTGCTCAACATGTTTCGGGCAACCTTGTGCCCATCTTCAGGAGCTGACGACTGCGTAGTGTTATCGCCACGTGTTGGTATTGCAGGTAGTGTGTCCATTGAGGAGTTCGTAGCTGTGCTACGAACTCCTCAATGACCACACTACCTGCTAACCAGTTCTGACAGCCTTCCTGCAGCCACGGCACAATACCAACACGTGGCGATAACAATACTCAGTCGTCAGTTCCTGAAGAAGGGCATATGGTTGCCCGAAACATTTTGAGCAACTTGTAAAGGAGAAATAAAGGATAACACAAAAGTGATATCTAGTTGGTTTTTTATCCACACTGAATTAAGTTGCACGGTCAACCACACATCAAAATAATATATGTCCATTATATCGGAAGTATGTATAGACTACTTATTGGTGGAGAAGGCAGGGTATTGTGGCTGTCGAGGGGGCAGCTGAATGGAGAGAACTGAGTCAAATAATAGTACCACAGGATCTGGCTTGACAAACCAAATATCATGCCAAAAAATATTACAAACAGAAGCAGACAGATAGCACATGCAGACACTGTAAACTATGTGATGAGACAGCGGAACGCATCATATAAGCTTGTCCGATATTGACAAAAGGATGGTACTTGCAGAGACATGATAGAGTTTGTGCTGGACTGCACTTTAACATATGCAAGGAAATAGGGGTAAAATTAGAAAAAGGAACAATGGTACAAACATGTAGCAGAATCAGCCGAAAGGGGTGATGAATTTTAGGTTACCAAATTTTAAACTCATGGTTCCGTGCATCGTAATTAAATGTTAACAAAAATCCAACCAGATGCAACAGTATGCAGATATTTATTTACTGCAAAGTCACTCTACATATTTCGGGTGTCACAGCACCCATCATCAGGTGTACTAAAAACTGTAACCGCAACCTCCGATAC
>Ga0123354_10014928_pt1 | contig 12103 bp, 15 predicted proteins | sample TergutLab28metaG_2_FD_97872 | JGI IMG/M metagenome (GOLD analysis project Ga0123354, IMG submission 97872) | Labiotermes labralis P4 segment gut microbial communities from Petit-Saut dam, French Guiana - Lab288 P4 | ecosystem: Host-associated > Arthropoda: Insects > Digestive system > Gut ... | reverse complement strand
CCGCCCCTACGACCACCACCAAGCAGCCCGTCAAGCATGGGCGGGACTGGAACCCCGCCCCTACACCAAGAAGCCCGTCGTTGCCTCGCTCCGCCTGCCCGTCAAGCAAGGCGGGCCGATGTGGACATCGGGCCCTACCGACCACCCCGTCACCCTTCGGGTGCCACCCCTCCACAAAGGGGAATTTTATCTGTCATTGCGAGCCGTGCCCCAAAGACGGGCTAACGAAGCAATCCAGTCAAACACCCCGTCGGCTTCGCCGCCACCCCTCTCTCTGAGAGGGGAATTTGCAAGAGGTCCGTCGCTGGCGGGCGGGACTGGAACCCCGCCCCTACAATTAATAATCAAGCATTACAGCCTAGCAAAGCATTTTTGGTTTTCCACCCCGCCCCGGCAAGGGGTAAGTTTGGGCACCCATGGGCGAGGGGAACTTGCAGGCATACCTTTCTAAATAAACACCGCAATTGTCAATTGTCAATTGTCACTTGTCAATTATTTCCGCACCTCTTACCTCTTACCTTATTCACGGCAATATGCCTATAACTATATTGATGAGCTCGGTGATGATAGGCAAAGCCAGATACAAAATCAGCACTTTGCCCGCAAACAAAATTTTATCGCCCGTGGCGGCACTGCCGGCGTCCGCACAAATGCCGGCAGCAAATTCCGTAAGATACCCCACGCCCACAATCTTCATAACCGCACCAAACAAGCCCACATCCAGCCCCGCCTTAGAAACAATGTCCGTAAAGTAACTGATAATATAGGCAAGCTGGTCTATAACCATGATGAGCATTAAAATGCTGCCCGCAAGGCCCACAATTACGGCGTATTCCGTCTTAATCTGCCGCAGGGTAAGCACGGCAACAGTGGTGATAATACCAATACTTATTATTTTAAATAAGTCCACACCCGCCCCCTTAATAAAGCGAAAACAGCTGCCGCACAGTGTCAAACAGCTCACTTATCAAATTAACAACCATAAGAAGCACAACTATAACGCCGGCAAGGCTCACCACCGTTGCAATTTCATCTTTATTGATATTTTTTAGCACCTGTGCAATTACGGCGGTTAAAATCCCCACTGCCGCAATTTTAAAAATAATATCATAGTCCATAGTTATTCTCCTTAACATCACACACCCCGGCTAGCCTAGGGTGACACCCCTCTATCTTAGAGGGGAATTTTATCTGTCATTGCGAGCCCTTCTCCAAAGCCAAACTAACGAAGCAATCTCAGCGGGCGGGACTGGAACCCCGCCCCTACGACCATCCCTCGCCATGGGCGACAACCCCTCCACAGAGGGGAATTTTATTTGTCATTGCGAGCCCCCTCTCCAACGCCCCGCTAACGAAGCAATCTCGCTTGCACCGAATTGGTTAGTCACTATGCTGCTCGCAATTGCGATAACATTGCAACTTAAACCAGCAAAACCACCAACGCCAGCCCCACAATAATGCTCATTTTAATGTATAGTCCGTAATACTTCTTATGCTCCCCTATGCTGTCTTCCACCCTCCGTTTAAAGGCGATTATATAATTGCGTATGTTGTTGCTTTCGTTTTCCACATCTAATCCCCCCACAGACTTTAAAAATTCAAACAGTTGGTCCCGCTCATCATCACTCAAAAAATTTGTAAATTTTGTGCCGCCTATTTTAAATTCCTCAAAACTAACTTGATTATTTAAATATTTTTGATATCCCGCAAGTATATCATCTAATGCACTTTTGTATTTTCCTGCGGATTTTGCCGCCATGTTGATGAGTTTTGTCTGCATAAAATTTACTTCGTTTAAAAGCTCTTCGCAAAATTGAAGCGTATCGGCATAAAATATTTTGCGTTTTCTGTAATAATTGCTTATGCCGAGGCCAATAAGCACACAGGCGGCAAGTATTGAAATAAGCAAAAGTTCTTTTATCATCACACACCCCGCCGCCGATAGCGGCACCCTCTCAACGAGGGGAATTTGCAGGCATACCTTTCTAAATAAACACCATAATTAATAATTAATATTTAATATTTAATAATTTTTCCATAATTTGTCATTCGTAATTTGTAATTAATCTCCGCAGCCCTTAATTTTTACTCCTTCATCAATTATCAATTAAGTATATTCCCCTCAAATTCTCATCATAAATGCCCTCGTATGTGCCTGGGCCACGGCGGCTGCTTAAAACCACAAACCGCTTAAAAACTTTGCTGTCTAAAATATCTTTAAATCCGGGCTTTTGCCTAAGTTCCTCAATGCTTGCGGCGTGCACGCTGCTCAGCACTTTTACGCCGCAGTTTGCAACATATTTGAGTGCTTCCAAATCTTCCGTGTTGGCAAGCTCATCGGTGGCAATTATATCGGGCCGCATACTGCGTACACCGTTTTCAAACCCATATAGTTTGTTGCAGCCGCTGTAAACATCGGTAAAAATGCCCACATTTAATTGCGGCACACCGTTAAAACAGTTGGCAATTTCATACCGCTCGTCTACCAGCAGCACATTATAGCAATAATTGTGGTTAGAAAGCTGATATAAAATGTCCCTAATAAAAGTGGTTTTGCCGCCCCCGGGGGGTGACACAATAAGCGTGTTTAAAAAGGTATCCTGCATGATATAATTAAAGGCGTTGAGGCTGCACCCCTGCACTTCGTGCGGCACACGGATATTTATGCCGTCAAAATTTTTGATGGTTTTAACACGGTGATTATCCACAACAACTTCGCCCGCAATGCCCACCCTTATCCCACCGCTTATGGTTATAAACCCCTGTTTTAACTGGTGATTTATGGCGTAGAGTGAATGTTCGCTTGCACGCCGGATAATTTCACTCAGCATATCCTGCGTGCAGACTATTGCCATGTTTTTATTGCCGGTGAGGCCCTCCCCGCTTAAATAATAATTTTTGCCGGAAATATGGAGAACAATGGGCATATTCACCCTCAGGCGTATTTCATTCAGCCTGTCCATGGGCACTTTGCGGCTGACAATGTCGTATAAATAATCGGTAAGTAAATTTTTCAAGGCAGCACTCCTTGTTATGCGAGGAGGGCAAAGCCCGGCGTGGCAATCCGGTGCAAAAAGTCCGGATTGCTTCACTTTGCTCGCAATGACGCTATAATTTATTGGACTTGTCCTATATATAAATATTAAGAAAGCACAAAAAAAATAACTGTGATATTTACCACAGTTATTAAATTATTTTTTATTCTTTTAGCTTAATGGTTTCTTCTGTTACTTCTCTAATTTCTGCTGCCCTGTTTCTTTCTGCTATATCTTTCTGCTCAGTAGCTTTTTGTTTGGCTTTATTTTTTGCATCGGAGTCGGCAAGTTCTTCACTAGCTGACTCAATAAGTGTATTTTGAAATACTTCAAGATGATAAAAATCTTCACTGCTGGCAATTTCAGTGTCAACTTTTAATTTTGAAAAACCAGTCCCTTGCAAAACCACATCTTTCAATGTAAAGGTGTTGCCTGCCATATAATTAAAATCTTCAATAAATTCACTAACAGAATTAACGAAATCAAGGGCAATCAGTGTCTTATATTCGCCACGCTTGGGTACCGTGGTTATTATTTTATCAACTACTTTAAATCCCTTTATAGCTAATTCATGCTTATCAACCGTTTGATTGTCAGAAACAAAAATTGCTGAGCCATCGTTTTTCATCAAAACAATATATGTTTTACCTTTGTTATCAGTCATAAAATTCAACTCTTTGACTGCATATTTTTTATTTTCTATCCCTTCTCTTTTCGCAGCATCCCTTGATGCTTTTAGAGCCACTACATCATGCTTTTCATTAACTAATATTCCCATTTTTCTTCTCCTTAAAATAGTATATTTTAAATTCAATAGCATTATATCATTACTTATTTATTCTGTCAATACATAATTTTTAATATTTTTTATAATCGGCAACAAAAAAAACAGTAAACCTGTTTTCCACCCCGTCGGGCAATGCCCGACACCCCTCAACGAGGGGAATTTGCCGGCAAATATTTCTAACTAACGCCATAATTAATATTTAATATTTTAAAATCCTTCCACAATTTGTCATTTGTAATTCGTAATTTGTAATTATTTTATGCAGTCTTTACTTTTTAGTTTGCCTACATCCTCTCCACATAGGTTCCGCTTCGGGTATCCACCTTAACCTTATCACCCGTGTTTATAAACAGCGGCACCCGTATGGTCACGCCGGTTTCCAGCTTGGCGGCTTTGTCACCCGGTTTAGAAGTGTCCCCCTGAAAGCCCGGGTCGGTCTCGGCAACTGTTAATTCCACAAAATTGGGCGGCACCACACTAAACGCTTCACCTTTATAATACTGCACGGAAACATTCATGTTATCTATAAGATAAGGCAGCAAATCCTCCACCTGAGCTCTATTAAACGGCACCTGGTCAAAACTTTCGGTATCCATAAAATAATAGAGTTCCCCGTCGTTGTAGAGATATTGCATCTCTTTGTTTTCTACCTTGGCAATTTCAAACTTTTCCGTCGGGTTAAAAGTTTTTTCTAAAACCTGCCCCGTCATAATATTTTTAATTTTGGTACGCACAAAAGCGGCACCCTTGCCGGGTTTAACGTGCTGAAAATCTACGATTACAAAAATTTTGCCTTCCATTTCAAATGTGGCACCCTTCCTGAATTCTCCTGCTGACAACATAATTTTTCTCCTTTAAATTTACTGTTTATAAGTATAATAGCAGATTTGCCGCATTTTAGCAACACTTATTAAAGATATTTTTGTTGTTCCCGCACAGGGGAATGGATTGCTTCGGCTCCTACGACCACCCCGCCCCCACAAGGGGCAAGTGTGGGCACCCCTCCACAGAGGGGAATTGTGAAGACCTGCAATTGTTTTTGCAATAAACCCGTCAAGCAGGGTGGGCCGAATGGGGGTAAAGGGGGCACCGCCCCCTTAAATAATCCCCCCGCCCGCAGGCGGCGTACACCCCTCAACGAGGAGAATTTGCAAGTAATTTTTTAATACGGCATAAAGTGCCGCTAGGGGTAAAGGGGGCACCGCCCCCTTAAATAGCTCCCCCGCCCGCAGGCGGGAGGGGGCCGGGGGGGTAGGTGTCAAATTCCTCCGTAGATATTTTTCATCGCAAGTGCATCTTCGGCCTGTGTGCCGTCGGATTCACAGATTATAACGGGCTCCATGCCGTATTTTTTAATAACTTTTGCAAGCGGGGCAAACTCGGGGCCGTAAATTTTATCCGCAAAAGTTAAATGCCGAATTTCCCCTTTTGCACCGTATTCTATTTTAGAAAAATGTATATGCATCTTTTTTGTGCGTTCTAAACCGATTTTATTTATAAAACAGTCTATAACTTTTTTGTAGTCCGCTTCCGTTTTAAGGAAGCCTAACCCATAGCAGTTTATGTGCCCAAAATCTACCGCAGGCAGCAGAATAGGGTCAATGGTGCACAGCTTGGCAATCTCCTCATATGTGCCCAGCTGGGCGTGTTTGCCCATGGTTTCCGGGCACAAATAAATGTCGGTAAACCCGGCAGCCTTAACCCGTTTAATCAGTTCTTTTGTGCGTTCATTCAGCAGTTTTATTGCCTCCGGCCTGCTGAGTTTGCCCTCTGTTCCGGGATGAAAAACGCACCTATGGCCGCCCATAAGTTTTAAATATTTTAAACTTTGCAAAATATATCCGTAAGACTTTTCCAGCAGCACCTCGTCTGTGCCTGCAAAATTAATATAATAGGGGGCGTGCACACTTATTTCCACGCCGTTTTTTTGTGCCTCCTCCCCCAATGCTTTTGCAAGCGGCTCGCCTATATTTACACCTCGGGTGAAAGAATATTCATATGCCGTCAGCCCTTTGTTTTTGAGCCACGCAGGGGCCTGCAAACTTTGCTTGTTGCCCTCTTTATAAAACGAATCACAGTTGCCCGACGGACCAAAACGTATCATAAACACACCCCCCCTATCTGTGCTTGCACTTAAATATCAGTGCAACTCCACGGGGCCCGCAATGAGCCCCGATAATTGTGCCCACAGGCTGTATCCAAACCTCAGCCCCGGCCCCCGCAACATCCAAAACTTCCCGCTTCAAACTTTCTGCCTCTTCAAGATAAGTGGCCCCGGCATAAATTATAACAATCGGCAAATCGGTTATGTTCTCACCATAAGTCTTTAAATAGTCAATAAGCTTGCAAATAACCCCCTTTCTGCCTTTTACTGTGCCAACTTTAACAAGTTTGCCGCATTCATCACATATTAAAACAGGTTTGATGCCAAGGGCTGTGCCCATAATTGCGGTGGCCGCACTCACCCTGCCGCCCCGCTTTAAATACATAAGGTCATCCACCGCAAAATAAATGCAAATATGCTGGCGGAGAGCGGTTAAATCCTTTAAAATCTCTTCAAAATTCTTGCCCGCTTTTTGCAGCTCAGCCGCCCTGTATACAAACAAACCCGCAGCCATAGTCACTTGAAGAGTGTCAAAATAATAAAGTTTTTGCTTTGGATATTTTTTAGCAAGGCGTTCTTTAATGCTTCCCATAACATTATAAGTAGCCGTAAGCCCCCCTGAAAAACTTATAAACAGCACATCCCCGCCCTGCTTTAAATATTTCTCAAAAGTTTCTAAAAGTGCAGCCTCATTTATTAAGGAAGTTTTGGCAACGGCACCCTTATCTATTTTTTCATAAAATTCATAAAAGCCCTCCGTAGTGCACGGCTGAGCCATATACTCCACGCCGTCTATACTATAAGGGAAGTCTATAATCTCAACCCCCCATTCTTTTATGTGTTCCTCACTTAAATCACACGCACTGTCACAAATAATAGTACCCATAAAATTAAACCTTCTTCTAATCTTCAATTATCTTAAGAATATAATAGTTTTTAGTTATTTATCTGTGTTTGCCCCAAAACACCAACGCAAGCGTGCCCGGCCCGCAATGGGTGCCTATTATTGTGCCTATCGGCTGCACCCAAACATTGGCGTCGGTGCCCACAATCTTCACAACTTCCCGCCGCAAAACCTCGGCATCCTCCGGTGCCACGGAATGCATAACCACTATTGGGAAATCCGCCACATTCTCACCGTATGTGTTCATATAGTCAATAAGCTTGGCAATAACGCCTTTTTTGCCCTTCACCGTGCCGATTTTTTCCAGCTTGCCGTCTTTATCGCAAATTAATATCGGCCTTATCCCCAGGGCTGTGCCCACAATTGCCGTTGCGGCACCAATTCTGCCGCCCCGCCTCAAATGCATGAGGTCCTCAACCCCAAAGAAACAGCAGATATGCTGTTTTATTTCCTCTAAATAATCGGCAATTTCATCCAAACTTTTGCCGGAAGCCCGCATTTTGTTTGCCTGATACACAAACAATCCGGAGGCCATAGTCACCTGCAAGGTGTCTACATACCTTATTTTTCGTTTGGGATATTTTTTGGTGAGCCTTTCTATAATCTTGCCCATAACCTTATATGTGGCGGTAAGCTCCCCCGAAAAACTGATAAACAGCACATCTTCGCCCTCTTTGAGGATATTCTCTATATATTCCTCCAAAACAGTTTCGTTGATAAGTGCAGTTTTAACTGCGGCCCCTTTGCGGACTTTGCTGTAAAACTCGTCAATCTCCTCCGCTGTTGCGGGCTGTTCCGCACATTCCACACCGTTTATACTGTATGGGATATTTATAACCCGCACATTCCAGTCTTTTATTTGATTCTTCCACAAATCGCAGGCACTGTCGCAAACTATTACCATAAATAACTCCTTTTGTATTTTTTAACAATCATATGCCCCGATAGTTCCCTTCTAAGCCTGCCCCCAAATGGGCTTACCCACGGGCAATCATATCTCTTTTTAATATACCATATTTTATATGTTTTTAAAAACAAAAATGCTATGTTGTTAAAAAATGATTGACAATGTCAATTGTTGGGCTTTACGGCCGCCCATTTGCTCTGTTAAATCATAACCCAAGGGCTAGGGGGAGGCTCAAAACCTATTTTTATAAACTTCTATCCCCCGCGTCACCCTGTCTACAAAATTTTTAGTTTCTTCAAATGGGATATTATTTAAACTTACGCCGTCGGGGCTTAAATCTGTGTTATTAAGCCACTGTTTAACCACCCCCTCGCCTGCATTATAAGCGGCAAAGGCGGTTTTAACATCAGTAAATTTATCCATTAAATATCTCAAATAAAAACAGCCGAATTCTATGTTCGTTTCCGCATTCAAAAGCATACTGTCATCAAAATTCTCTACGCTTAGGCGGGCCGCAATATATTCCCCCGTGCCGGGCAATATTTGCATAAGCCCCATGGCCCCGCTTTTAGAGCACGCCGCTGCATTAAAACTGCTTTCCGCATTTATTACCGAGGCCACAATCGGGGGCTTTATGTTATACTCCGCACTATAAACCAAAATATAGTTTTTATACTTTAAAGGGTAACTTACAAAATAATAAAAAATAAAAAAAGCCAAAAACAAAACCGCAACGCCAAGCGTGATGCCTGTGCTGATTAATGTTAGTTTTTTGGCCTTAGTCACAAATATATTTTATGCAAAAAAGTATTAAATAATAATTTAATAAAGGTTATTGCCTACGCCTTCATTCTAAGTTTTCATAGTTATTCATAATATCGTCTATAACTATTAAATTCCTAAACACTACGGCGTGCTCAAACTTTTTGAGGTCCAGCCCCGTCAGTTTAAGCACTTTTTTCATACGGTAAATCAAGGTGTTGCGGTGCATAAAAATGTATTTGCTGGTCTGGCTCAGGTTTAAATTATTCACAAAAAAAGCATATATTGTTTCCATAACTTCCTTGTCATGCAAAACGTGCTGAATATTTTCGTGGGCGATAACCCGCTTATACTCTTCATAACTTTTTTCACTGAAACAGTTTATCAAATTTTCCGGGCTGAACATACTCAAAACCTTTTCTTCCAGTGTTTGATTGTCGTCAAATTGCAGGCTGCATACAATTAACTTTTTTCTTCCCATAAATTTATCCTTTATTTTTCTATTGCACCGTGCTCTAATTTAATAATGCGGGAGCTCAGTTCTTTGGCCGTATCTTCGTCACTGCCTGCGTAAACAAGCGTTACGCCGGGCTTAACAAACTGTTTTTTGAGTAATGCCATAAGTTTTTTGTTTTCTTCCGCAGTTAAATCTTTAAAGATATTATCAATAAGCACAAGCTCCACTTCTCTAAAACTCATCCTTGCAACAGAAACCACATATTTGTCATACAAACTCAGTGCACCCGCTTTGGTGTCTTTAATAGCCTCTATTTTAAAATCAATCAGCACCTTGTTTATCAACGCCTGCTGCTCCGCCTCGCTGAATTTGCGAAGTTTAAGCACATATTTTAAATTTTGTTCCACAGTTTTGCGGTCTAAAAAACTGCCTTTATAGGGGATATACCCCGCCTTAATGTCGTTGGCGTAATCTATCTTTGCAAGAGGAATACCTTTAATATAAACTTCCCCTTTTGTGGGTTTTTCTAACCCCGCAATTATGCGGATAATACTGGATTTGCCACTGTCCTGCCCGCCCAAGAAACAAACCTTTTCTCCGTTTTCTATTTTAAAATTGATATCGTAAAGAGCAAAAAACTCCTTGGTATATTGCAAAAAAACATTGCTGAATTCTATCATATTCACTCCCGGATTTTTATTTTTTCACCAGCAAATCATGCTTTTTAAGCACTTTTTCTATAATATCCGCCGCACGGTCAATTTGCTCTTTTGTTAAGGTTGCCAGCAGGCTGGTGCGTATCATACTGCCGCCTGCGGGGGCAGCGGGGGCAACTACGGGGTTAACATAAACGCCGGCATTAAATAATTCCATACAAACGGTGCAGGTGGTTATGTCGTCACCGATTACAATCGGTATTATAGGGGCATCGCTTTTAAGTGCGGGGATTTTCTTTTCTTTAAATTTCTTTCTTGTATAATCTGCAATTTCCAGCAAATTTTTGATTCTCTGCGGATTTTTTTGTATTTCTTTAAGGGCCGCATGAGCACAGGCAACATTGGCTGGGGGGAGGGATGCCGCAAATATAAAGGGCCGGCTGTTGTGCTGCACAAAGTGGCACACTTCTTCACTGGCTGCCATAAACCCACCGAGGGAAGCTAAACTCTTTGAGAATGTGCCCATAATTATATCTACGTCTTTCTCTAAGCCGAAATGAGATGCCGTACCTCTGCCGTCAACGCCAAACACCCCAAAACTGTGGGCGTCATCCACCATCACCCTTGCTTTATATTTTTTAGCCAGCCGCACAATTTCCGGAAGGTTGCAAAGGTCGCCTTCCATGCTGAATACGCCGTCCGTCACAATCAAAATGCCTTTGTCGGCTGGAATCGTAGACAGCTGATATTCTAAATCCTTCATATCACTGTGTTTATATCTAAGCATCTTCTCCGCATTGCTCAGTTTTACAGCGTCATAAATGCTGGCGTGATTTTCTTTATCACACACAACATAATCATGCCTGCCGGCAATACAGCTGATAATAGCAAGGTTGGTTACAAACCCGGTAGAAAATGTTAGGGCGGCGGGTTTGTGCACAAACTCCGCAATGTCCTTTTCTAGGGCAAGGTGCAATTTGAGTGTGCCGTTTAAAAAGCGGGAGCCCGAACAGCCGGAGCCGTATTTATTTAGAGCGTCAATGCCCGCCTTTATAACGTCGGGATGAGTGGTGAGCCCCAGATAATTGTTGGAGCCCAGCATAATAACTTTTGTGCCGTCCATAACAACTTCCGTGTCCTGCCTGGTGTCTAGGGCATGAAAATAAGGGTAGAAACCCGCTTTCATGGCATCCTTTGCATAAGTGTAGTCTTTGCATTTTTGAAATAAATCCATTTTTATTCTCCTGTTAGATGATGTTGCTATTATAGCACGAAATAAAAAACACCGCAACTAATGTGCGGTGCTTTTATTATTTTTTTATTAACCTATCACCGGCACTACAAGCAGCACTCCAAAAATAGAAAGTGCAAATGCAGAAACTACCAGCATATGGCTTAAATAACTTCGCTCATTTCTGCTTTTTACAAGTAAATTAGCAAAACATACGGCGGCAGCAATAAAGGCAATAGAAAACAGAATTAACAGCGTTAAGTGGCTGGCTCCGCCCGCAAGAGAAAGTATAAAAGAAACCAAAAACAGCACAAGAGAAATGCCCGCAAGCCCTAAAAACGCAAGTTCATGGGTATTTTTAACTTCCGTATGCTTAGCCGCCTTTTTTGCCTCAACTTCTTCGCTCATATAAACCTCCTTATTTTAATTTATATTAATGTTTATGAGCGAATATTACAAAATATGACAAAAAAACAGGCGGATTGCTCCGCCTGCCCGCTGTTACTTCAAGTAACTCGGCACTTCGTCTTTTGTTTCAATCGTCCTGTAATAATCATGTGAAAACCATCCTAAACTTGTGCTTGTATTCATTATAGCCTTATTTAGACTTTTTCGCAGTCTGTCAGCTGTAAAATCTTCAGCATGCGGAGCTGGTGATTCTAATGGTATTTCGTCATAAGTTACGCTTCCGCCGAACGCCCGCAAAGTTGCACTGTCTGTTTTAATCATACAGTCAGGATAACGATGTCCCAGCTTAGCAGAAGCTACTTCAGCTGTTTCAAAAGCATATTTCACCGAAACGCTATTCAAAATTATTTCTTTCTGCCTAGAAGTGCTAAATTTATCTTTAAAAGCGGCTACATAATTTGCATACCGTCCTGCATCCACAAACAAACCGGCTTTTTCAATATCCTCCATAGTAAGCTCTTCTACTTTAATATCATCATCAACGCTGATAACAAAGCCCTTCCCTTTCCCGCCGTTAATTAAAGAAATCTGCGTAGCTGGTCCGTTTGTCTTTTTTTCTACTATGCCGGCCATTCTCTCACTGGCAGAAGCAAAGGCCTCTGCTATTTCCTTTTGCTTTTTTATTGCCCTTTCCTCTTCAACATCTTTTTCTGCCATTTTTATTTCCCCCTTATCCACAAATTTTGCTTTAAAAGCGGTTTTTATTAATGTATTGCTTCTATCAGCCCGTAATTGCCGTCTAAACGCTTATAAATCACATTTACATTTTTGGTGATTTTATTTACAAAAATG
>Ga0123354_10014927_pt1 | contig 12103 bp, 5 predicted proteins | sample TergutLab28metaG_2_FD_97872 | JGI IMG/M metagenome (GOLD analysis project Ga0123354, IMG submission 97872) | Labiotermes labralis P4 segment gut microbial communities from Petit-Saut dam, French Guiana - Lab288 P4 | ecosystem: Host-associated > Arthropoda: Insects > Digestive system > Gut ... | reverse complement strand
TTCCCCCCCCCCCCACGTTTTGTAACGTTCTGTCATTCAGTTACTTTTTCATTCCGCCTACTTACAGCGCGGGTATAATCCGCCCGTATCTCGATGTTTCTGTGTTTCCGGTTGGCAGAGAGGTATATAAACCAGGCAGTTCTCAAACTGTCGCTGTGTGTGCCAGAACAAAGAACTACTTCGTATTTGTTTTGCGATGTTTGACTCGTTTGATATAGGAAATAAGACTTAATAAATTTGCGGTATTTGACTTATCCAGTACATGGAGTAAGTAGATATTATCCACGTTTTATTTGTGGCCCCTCCTGACGGGGTCATCTTGAGTTGTCTGCTTTCGGATTTAACTATGCGTAGGTGTTAAATATGCTTGCCCACTCTTAGTATTGCTTCGATCTTGAATGACGATACTGTTTAATTTACACCAACTTTTACTATTTTTTATACTGAGGTAAAAATGCATTGTTGCATGTCTGAGAATAGGCACTTGTTAATATTTGATTTCGGCCGATATTCGCGCACCGACCCATAATTGTCTTAACGAATATGAATTCCGAGGTCTTAATATACCGAGAATAATTTAATACCGCCAATTTTCGAGACTTATGTTGGTGGGAATATGCAAAAGAATGATTGTAATATCCCAGACCCAACACCGTGACTGCAGTGACCTTGAATGAAGCAGAAGCGTGGTGATCGTAAATAAACATTCGCCGTGTTTTGGTCGTTTCTTTTCACAGTCCATTTTTTTGTTGTTGTGTAATAGCAGTCAGTTTAGTAGAATCCTTTTTGTGTGCTTATATATTTACTCCACACGGTTTCAAAACGTGCCAGAAAATAGACACCATCCTTGACGCATCGGATAACTGCCTTTACATCACAAATGGAATGTACACAGACGTCGGAAATATAGGGGCACCTATCTAAAGATGGGATGTACGTGCATATTTTTAAAGACGACCAAAGAACATTGTGCGCGATATGTATGCAGTGCTTTGAAATTAAGTCTTTCAACCCGGAAGATGTTGTCATTTGGAAACCGCACTCTGTAACAGTGCATGCACGCCTGTGGATTTTGTTTTCAAAGTAAACTATAAGAATTAAAGTTACAGTACGCTGCAGCATACAACTGTAGATAGAAACAGTTCGACTACGGTGGAAGCTCCTTAAAGGGTAGGCTTTTTAATGTGAAAGACAGGAAAGCCGCACACGGTTTGGGAAAAGGTAGTGTTAGCAGCAAGGCAACTGGTAAGCGCAGGTTTGGGAGAGAGGGCTTGCAGGTAACTGAATGCTGTGTCGATGTCCAATCATACACCTCAGTGCAGAGTTGGAGAGAGGGTTCGGAACGTGACGGTACGGCTGGTAACATTAGCTTTATATGCTGTGGCCTGATTGATAATCCGGTGACATTGTGTTCGGTAAGAATGCAATGGAAGTATGAATGGAAACCTTGCCTCTCTCAAGTCATTGCATGCACGAGGAATTTCAGATGCCATTTTTTGGAATTTTCAGATGATGTGTACTGTACACAAAAAGAAGGTATTATTGTTTTAAATTGGCATTATTGGTTGGCCAAAATGCGTCGGTGTTAATAGTGCTGCTGTACTCCATGACATGCCGACACTGTAGGGTAGCTGGTTGCTAGTGTGGAAGCTGTCAGCAGATGCATATCGTATTCACTGTTGCATCCAAAAGGAATTGCCGCTGAGCCGAGTACTGTTTTGGAGAAATCCGTGGAAACTTAATTTCATGAAGACCCTACCCTTAAATTCAATAATATTTGCGCCTATGACTGAGGAGATGGACAGATCATCCTGAACCAGTGTACTTCCGCTTACCGATATCTGTGTGCCATCGAGACAAGTTTCTTACACGCTTGTTTTAAATTTTTTTGTGTCCATTTTGCAGTTGTGAAAATGCTTTGTTGACTTCTCATGGTCAACTAAACGGGCATGCTTGGCCGATATTTTCATCCACTTACTGAACCGATTTAAACCAAGTTAAGGGAAGTCGTAAATGAGGTCGTAGTTGGAGTAAAATAGAAGCCATGTTCAAGAAATTAGGTCTGCAGTCTCCAAGTACGGACCACTTTCATGTCCTTCAGAATTATTTGTCACACGTGAAACACCTTATCGCTATCCCGGCAAAGTAAAGAGGGACTTAAGCGGTAAACTTCTGATCTCTTGAAGCAGCATAACAGCACCTGCGATCTCATTAAATGGCTCATTATAATAAGAAAACGATATCTTCTGCAGACTGAATAAACAGTATGTCTCGCACATGTATGTATTACAACTTGTCGTACGTATGCAGATGCTGTTTTGATTCATAAAATAAACTTTCATTAACATGCGTTACTGAGATTTTAGTAGCACTCTTCATTGTGCATTTTCTCAGTCACTGGATCCTAATGCTAAAACTGCTATCTTGTGGGGACCGCGAAATTTCTTTGTCATTAAAAGTTGGTCCTTATACATACTGCTTTGCATGAAGCCGACTTCAAAATTCACGTGAAACTGCTCAGTGCACAAGATTAGTGACAGAATATATGCTTGTGTGCCCTGTAGCTTTTGTTTGAAACATTTCGATATGGTGAATATATAAGTCGGTAGATTGAGAAGAATTCACGACACTGTACAGCATGATACGTATTTGTTTAACGGTCGATTAGCGTTGCAACAGTAGAATTGTTTTCGTGATTACCTGACCGTCAAGATCCGTTAAGTTACACAGAATCTAATGTCAACCAGGTGTTGATGCTCCGTGTGCCATATACTGCCCATAGCAGCTGTCCACGTCGTGTTGCTGTACATCCTTGCTGACACATTTTGTTTGCACTGCCTGATAGCTTCAGTTCACAGGAAGTAGGACGACAGCGTAGGTATTTGCGTACCCGCAATTTTATCTTCCCGTAACATGTTTATGGCTATTCTTGTAAAAAATGGAAAACAAGTGTTTATGAACGTTTACCGAACTTTAGACTGTCTTATCTGTATAGACTGGCAGGAAGAATATAAAAACAATAATTCTGCAGTTCAGTGGTTTATTTCTGTTTCTGTCTACCAGAGCTTTAAAACAAACGCAGATTTTCACTTAGTTGCGTCGCCATGTTTGTAATTTAAAACACACACGTGTGGGCCGAGGTAGCTCAGTCGGTATAGCGACTCGCTACGGTCTGGACGGTTCAGGTATCGGATCCTGGTGGGGGCGATATTTTCCGCACCCGTCCGTACCGGCCTCGGGACCCACTCAGTCTATTGTACAGTAAGAACCCGGTCTCTCTTCGGGGGTAAAGTGGCAAGGGCGTGGCGATGACCACCCACCCCTCACTTAGCGGCGAGTTAGAGTAGAGCTACACCTCCACACACCTCTGATCCTTCATAGAATGTTGTAAGGTGGCTACCTTTTTTACCTTTCTACACAAGTTTCGCACAAGGTGTATTGCTAATGTAATGGTCAGCCTTCATATTGAATTTCATATTTCCAGCTGCACTGTTAACCAGATATCGTTACGATACATGGAACTGAATGGTAATATAGCGCCACCGTCCTGTTATTTAATTCGAAACGAGCAACTTACCGTAACAAAATTTGTGTTTTGAAGACCTGCTACCACGGAGGGTTTGAGGACGGTATAGTGTCTGCTGTCGTTCGCACTTGAGCACGCGAGACTGTCACAGTGGCCGTTGCTGGTGGAAGGAATGACATTGACGTTCAATCCATGTAGTTTCTTGAAAAGCTATCAGCTGTTTCAGAAGTTTTGGGAGGGGGGACGGGAGAGGTGTAGCGCCCACGCACACATACACGCGTAAAGCATGATTATGCCATAAGGTTAAGATTTTTTTAAACACAGTGGGTTAAACTGTTAACAAAATTGCCCATAATTTACCTTTAACCCAGTATATTCTACGAACGTCGTGGCTGTTGTGAACAAAATGAACCGTTCATTAGCTTCACTGTTATATTTTATCAGTTAGTGTGAGAGTTGCGTGCAGCGAAGTTTTGCTTCGTGGGAACTGCAGGAGGAGTTCCTGGTGTATTTTTTGTACTGTCTTAAGTGTTCTCCTTAAGGAAACTAGGAAAAAACTTGGAATAGGTGGCGTTTCGGTCGAAATTCGAGTTGGTACCTCCAGCAATACCGCTGTGCTAATCCACTCGGTTATTAACTGTTGGGGTTTCAAGATATATGAACATTACGGCAGCCACATGCATTTGAATGGAACTATTCCACTGTGATGTGCTCTCAGGACGCCGCTGGTACAGGACAGTACAGCACGCAACATGTGCTTGTCCGGACTTTAGAATTTACCACGGAGTTGTGCCTGAAGAAGGTGCAGCAGGCGTAGCGTGGGGGCGGGGGATGTATTGTGTACGGGATCGACGGTCACGGTTCTAATCGCGGGAGGGCAAGGGATTTTTCTCTTCTCCAAAAAATCCATACCAGCTGTCGGACCTATCCAGCCTCCTGTTTAGTGGCTACCAGTGTAAAGCGGCCGGGGCGTGATGCTGAGTACTTACCTGCGTCTAGTTCCGAGATTAAGAATGCCGTCTTGGCGTGGACAGTGAAACCTATACTTTTTTTTTAAAAGGAGAATGGTGACGTGTTGAAATAATATAACTCTCACCACCCACAGTTTTTGAGGAATGCTGTCTTCTGAAAAGCGACGCTGTGTGTCTGGAGAAACGCGTTGCCATCGTGAGGGTAGAAGAACGGACTCTTCTGTTCTTTCTTGAAGATATAGGTAACGGGTTACTTCAAAACGTTCGTAAATTTGCGAGATTAACCCAACATATTCTTGTTGACCGAACACACCAAATCCAGTGCGCATTCTGATAGCGGCCGCTTTCTTCCTTACAGCCGCCGCGTACAAATCCGTTATCGTGTTCTCTACTGCAAACACAGAATCACCAACCTTCAAACTAATATAAACTGATACCGTGTTCATTTCCCCACATACAATGTAACTAGTGTTCTATCAGTTGGGGGGGAGCAGCTGAGGGTCTTACAGCAGAGTTATGAGGATTCATACCTCGGGAATGAAGACGAAGACACTAGGGAGTCACTTCCTTTAGACAGCGTCATATCCCGACAAACCTGCAAACTCAACTGCTGGGGAAAGGAAGTGGCGTGCAGTGTAGGACTGATAACACGATACGTACTTGTTGTGGTAGCAGTGGCAAAGAGGAGGGAAGAGGAAGTCGGGGCCATGCGGTCAGCGCCTGTTTGCCTGTGTGGGGAGTGGGTGACCTTCAGAACAGTGTGAAAGAGATTTTTGTAATGACGTACTGCGTATAACATAGTAGTAGCTGACCCACGTTATCTCGCCAGGCTGAAATTTCAACCCGCACAATGTGCATTCCTTAAATACCTTGCAAGTTAGTTACCATTCCTAGACAGCAATTTCTTCGTCAGTATCCACTGCACAACCAGGCCCTATGCCAAAGGCATTGACAGCAAAATTTGTAAAAATGACGTAAGTTCTCTTGTTTTGGTTCAACGTCGTACAAGGATATGTTGATTCAGTGCACTTTGCGGGCGTGTTGGTGCTAATTAGGCCATTTCCTAAAACTACATGGATTTGCAGGCGCTCTGAAACATCTAGCTGAAACAGCCATTTTTGTTATAGTTCAAGGAGGCCGTTTGAAGTGGGTAGATTATATGAAGAATTATGGAATGGTAAGACCGATGGATGAGAAAGGATGTGGAAGGAAGCATGCTTGCTATATTTAAAGTTATGCTAGAATTTTCCCTGAGGGTCTGAGGAAAACTACATAAATTATCAACGGTTTCTACACCAAGAACAAAAACCCGCTACTTCGCGAGTCCTTTGAAAGGGAAGGAAAAGCGATCATGGCCCGTTGAAAGGTTATCTCGGAGAAAATAAGCAACGCTGAAGGGTATAGTACTCCTACCGACATTTGAACCAGTGTCCTCGACATCGATAGCTGTAACAAAATGTGCCTTCCTCATATCTGAAGTGCTGCAGTAAAATCCTGTTTGTTGTGTGGCTCAGAATTCAGTTCTAGTAAACATGGATGTGTACATTTATTATGTTTCAAATAATCTGTACGCATATCCGAAGTTGTTTGGTTTTCCCGTGGGACTGTATGTAGGTCTGTGGTGCATTGTCCAAGTGCCTTGGCAGATTCAACGATTCTATTTTGGGAATAGCCAGATCCCTGGTAAGGTCGAATGACACTGTGTTCACCGTCCCTTGTTGTGTTGCTTACCCGTTACTATTTCGACGTCCTCGGGGTCGAGGAACTGGAGTCTGGCCATCATGTTCAGATTAACAGTCGAGGTGAAGCTCACGACCAGTGCAAATTCACGATTCACGTAACAGCGTGTCATGTCAGTCCTGTGAAACAAACTGGCCTGTGCATGTGACAGGGCATGGTGGTTGGCAGTGCAGCATTGAGAAGGACGTCAAGTTTCGAAAGAAGAAATTTAAAAATTTATTATTATTATTGCTGCCATCGTCGTGCTTGCTTAATTTGTATTTGACTATTAGGCTATTGAGTCAACACGTAAATAAGTAAAGAACTGAAGCCTTGATTGACGTAAAATTTTCGAATGATTAGTAAGCTGCGAACTAATTTCACCGTCTGATCTTACGTATAAGAAACGTGATTGCATCGTCTGCAAGTGTGAGAGAACTTGAACCGACTTCGTCGCACTCGCGGCACATAGTCACAGTTTTATATGAACAGACCGCAGTAACCGCAACCTTGCCTTTGTTAGTGCTTGGCGCAGTATAGAATTGCCTGCAGACTCTGCGCGGTAGTTGTCTAACTGTTAAATTTAAACTGTGAAGAATGCCCACTCATTAACGACAGATGTTAACGGTGTTGAAAAGACGGAGTAAAGTAGTACTTCCAGTATTTTTCGTTTACACATCTGAGCAGTACCTATCTTAGAACCCCTGAACTAGTTAATAAACGACGCATGTTGCGGTCAGTTGCAGTTTATATCCATGTTGAAACCCAGATTCTTATAATGTTTTTTCCTGTGACGCTGCCGTCCAACGCGGGCCATGGCTTCCTCATTCTTGAGGTTTCTTGATCACAGTCGGTAGGACTCCTCTGGACGAGCGATCAGCTCGTCGCAGAGACCTCCACCTGACACACAACACTCACAACAGACAAACATCCATGCCCTCGGTGGGATTCGAACCCACGATCTCAGCAGGTGACCGGCCGCAGACCTACGCCTTAGACCGCGCGGCTACTGGGACCGGCAGATTCTTATAATGCGGTATTACATTGTTGAATAACCGTTATTTTACCTGTTCATTATCAGGTTTGCGGAAAGCGGAGTGTTTGTATCTCTCCCTTTCAGCGTCCTTAACTGTTTGTCGTTATGTAGGGTACCATATGCGTTGTAAGGATTTGATATTAAAGTGTGGATTGGAGAGGTTAATGCATTCCTGAAAACAAGAAAGAATGAGAACAGTTTCCCATATAAAGTAACTGAATATCCAGGTTAGGAGTTCGTTCACTTCAAATTTCAAGTTTTTATATACGTGTATATCGTAAAATAGAATGTAATAAGTGTGATACAACAGTTGAAGCAGAAAATAAATTTAACTATCAGACGAATATGTAGTAAGAAAGACACGTTTATAGGAAATGTAAATTTACAGACCGCATAAACTGAGAGAATATCTAAATTGCAATTCGTTTAAATCAAAATTTTCGTAAATTGGGAACTTGGAATATGCAGAACTGCTCGTGTACTGATGGAGAACGCTACGAGGCTTAAAATGTTTACACTAAAGGCGTAAAAATAACATTTATAGATCTTTACTGATACCTGTTGGAAATGTTACCCTGTTGTTCATACAAGCTGCCCACTGTATGTCACTGCGTTAATGTGTTGCGAATTAAAAAAGCCACAGTAGTAGAGGGTAATGAGCAGTGTCTGTCGTACTACAGGGGCTGATCATTGCCATTGTTGGATGTTTAATCTCTCATCGTAGAGGTTAAATAAACAGAATGACATCATCTTGAACATGTAACGTCTGTAGGCCTCCTAAGCTGATTACGCAACACTCCAGCAGCACACAAGAGCGGAAAACTGATTACACTGATGGTCTGCGGTATAGCATAATATTCTTGCAGTAGGAACGTAGCCTACTTACAAAGCACATAAGAAGATACCCCAGCCAATTGGCTTAATTACCTATTTATAATTAAGTAAGAATAAGCAATAAATCTTAATTATCAAATGGCCCACACATTGAAATCTACACACAGGTCTAGGTAACTGTCAGTTAATGTGATCGATCATAGGATGTACGTACTTTGGATAGAGCTGGCAGTTTATCAAAACATAACCCCACACACATTCGGTTTTTCCCTAGACTGAGCCATTAATAACTGTTAACCATGAGAAGTGATGACATGTCACACTGATTACGAATGATCTGACTGGTAATATGGCCGAACGCAGGCTGGAACATGTCAAAAGTAACATTGTAAACGAATAAAGGAAGGGATTTGATAAGATAAAGCAAACTAATGCATATAACATTTAAAAGTACCTTATGTTATACACATAGTAAGTTTCCTACATGTACATGTTTCGGCCACATTTGTGGCCATCCTCAGGGAGGTACATTACAAAGGATATATTGCAAAGACATTATAATATAAATATTTTTAAATGCGTATGTGAATTTGTTGGTTTTGTCTTAATATCAAATCATCTTAATGCATGGTCATGGATAATTTAAGAAAAAAGGAAGGGATCTTCGTTCTTCTGGGATTTTACGCAGCTTGGATTGGTAGTTTGTGAACGACGTTGCGGGACACAATATCTGTCCCATCTTCAGAGACCCTTGAAGATGGGACCGGTAAGTTGCCTCCGCGGCGGAAGCCTGAAACCTCGCGAATAAAGGAAGGTTGTGCAATATTGTCCTCTAGACCAGTGTTTGTCAACCTTTGTGAGACCGCGGCCCGGTAAATTCTTTTTTCATAAGACGAGTGCCCGGTACCAACAAATTTACTCGTAAATGCCTTTCCAATTTTTTTTAAGTTCATACATTAAACTAACATAAGTATTAATAATTAATTATGGCATAATCGTAAAGAGTGTTAGTACTCTTATGTATACGGTGTGACATGTTGACAAATATAAAATTACGTTTAAATTAGTTATCAGTCACTGGACTAGTGAAATGTTGTAGCATATTGTAGTTTCCTCAGGCCAGCATCTGGGTCTGAGTTTTTCGACGCATTCATGAATATTTTTCTCCTGAGAATATTTCCACTATAAAACATTTATTCATGAAAATTGCTTAGAAAACTAAAAATGACAAATTCCAGGAGAACCTCTCGCGACCAGGTATAATTGATGCCAGGGCCAGGTACCGGGCCACGGCCCGGTGGTTGAGAAACACTGCTGTAGTATACAGAGATGGTGGTCTTTTGTAGTTTGGGTAGAGCATTCACACTGAACTCTCCTGCGGCACTCGACCGCAGTTCATTGTGCTTTAAACTTTCCATAAACCCAACCAACAAACACTTGGCTCTAGTCTCATTACTATCGGTTCAAATATTCTGTCGAAGAACACCCGCTCTGTTGATAGTGTCTCGTGACGTAAGCGTGGGTTGCTTTGAACATTTGCATTTAAATAGAGGCAGCCAATATTTCCCTGACAGTGAGCGTACCCATAGTTTGAATCAAACTTCGCTGTAACTTAAAATAAGCGCATCGCGAACGTGGTCTGTAAGCCCCACCCCCTTCTGGTCAGGAGCCAAGGGTGTAGTCTCGGGGGTATTATTTTTCTTTACAAGTGCGGCTTATGGTAGAGAAATGAAGAGATTTTGCCTAATTTTTGTTTAATTATTAGTTTCCCGTTAACTCAGTAAAATAAATTCAAGAAGTGCGTGTAATGATTCCATTTCAAACCCATGTACTTTTCACAGTGAACAGAAGCAGTACTTCCGCAACTTGTTTTAGAATGGTTGATTTTGTACTGCCTTGATTGTAAATTGGGCCATAAGCCGTAACTGACATTTTTCACATTGTCCATCGTCTCAGACCAAAAATCCCACAACGTTTCGGAGAGAGGACATTCCTCTGACTTCAGGCTGAACGGGGAAAGGGGAGAAACAGCTGTGGTTGGCACCGTAGAATGACTTAGTCTACTTAGGTACATACGTTGGTCGAACTGCCCGTAATCTAGGTCCTGCAGACTGCTCCCACGGCTGGGTGACACGGACCAGCACATAGAGCATATCGACGAGAAACCCGCGTAGAAACTGCGTACAGAGAGTTGTAGGAAATGTGAAATGCGGAAGATGTTCCTCTTTAGCGGCGGGTGTGGTGTCAGTAGTGCTGAACCCTCGGGTTTGTGTATTTCAGTGGTTTTTGTGTATTTAATTTTGTAATTGTGTCTTGTACCAGCGTAGTGCCTTGTTCTATTACACGTACATAACAGTGTTTGCACGCTACCTTATTGATTTATAACATACGATTTAACATGAGTTTAAGCATGTCTGTATTTAACTTTATAAATAGACCCCTTCTGGAAGAGTGGGGTGTTTGTTAAATGCTTGTCACATTAAAAAACATTGGGACTGTTGATGGCTGTATGTAATAAGTTTATTTTAAGTTGTGTATTTAAGAGCTTGTGTTGTTTTTGTGTTGTATATGCTATTGTTGCCAACCAGTAGACTGACCACATCCCATTTCCTGTTGTTTTGCATGGAATGTATATTTTGTTCCCTTAGTTCCTAATAATTTTTATTTGCGTTTTGAACTGTAGTTACTAGGCATCCCTGCATTTTTGTTGTGTTTCAGCATGGGCGATCAGATTCTTATCGTGTAGCAACCATCTCAGCCACACAAGATGACAACAAGACAGCTGATGGGAGGGACAAGGTACACTTTTTCACTCATTGGCGTGCTGTCGGTGCAATAAACTTTCCGTTTCTCTCTCTCTCTGTCTATCCATCTGTGTCTGTCTCTGAAAATATGTGCAATTTATCATCGCATCGAATGCCGTACACTAACGTACGGATGTGGTAAGATGGGAGTGATGAAACCAAGCCCAATAGCCTTTATATCTATGTCAGTTAATTGCACTCTGGACTGAATAATTGTCTTGCTGTGAGATGGCAGTGCAGCCTTTTGTTTTATTTTATGTGACCAACATCTATTGATCGCTTTGTGGACATCTTAACTCTTCGTTCCTTGATATGGCAGAATCTCGTACAGATGTAGAAAAAGGTGAATTTTGAGTCATGAACAGTTATTTGGTGAGAATAAATTGCGTCTTGGGTTTGGTGCAGCAGATCTTGTGTAAGCTGATCAATTCGAAGTGTTAGTAATGCCGTCGATAGAACAGTTTCACAAATTTGGATAATTTTCGTGGCGAGAGGGGGAGGGAGTGTGTTTACATGGAAAAGACTTAATGGTCTGAATGTAATATCACTATACATATATGTGCATGTATCAGTGACTATCCCTTTTTTTCAGACAGGCGCTTGTAATCGGAGGATGAAATGGTATAGATAAGCTTTATCGTATAAATCGTGGCTTAAAATACGGTGACGGGGTTTGTGTGTGTGTGTGTGTGTATGTGTGTGTGTATGTATGTATTTGTAGAATACATACGGTCGCGGATTGTCGAAATGACTGTCCTGGAAAGGGAGTTACGCTGCTTACAGTGTATTGAAAGACCCAGTGGGTACTTCGTGTACTGTACCACCACGTTTGACATTCAGAAATTTCATGTTACACCCACAGAAGGAATTTGCTTTGTGTGGATCTCAGGACCAACAGGGATTTTTTTTTACAATACAGCATTAACGGACTTGTTTTCGTAACCGTGATGGAGTGTGTTTACTGCACGGTAGACCTGGTTATTCAGGCTAATCTCATTAAAGCCCGTGTCATGGCTCAGGCGGATAGTCGTCGCCCTCTCACAATGTAGACCCGGGTGCTATCCCAGGTGAGACTTGTGATGAAGAAAGTGGCACTGGGACAGGTTTTTCTCCGAGTACTTTTGGTTTTCCCTGGCAATATCATTGCTCCATACTCATCTTCATCTTCACGTTGGTCTTACCAGAAGGACTAACGAACGAAGCTTGGGAACAT
>Ga0123354_10014926_pt1 | contig 12104 bp, 6 predicted proteins | sample TergutLab28metaG_2_FD_97872 | JGI IMG/M metagenome (GOLD analysis project Ga0123354, IMG submission 97872) | Labiotermes labralis P4 segment gut microbial communities from Petit-Saut dam, French Guiana - Lab288 P4 | ecosystem: Host-associated > Arthropoda: Insects > Digestive system > Gut ... | reverse complement strand
TTCTTCTTCTTCTTCTTCTTCTTCCTCACCTTGTGGCAGAAATGGACATAAAATTATCGGTAACGCAGCAGAGACGTAAATGTTTATGCAGTCCAGGGCTTGATCTTGGTGTGATGCGAAACCAATAATGACTGGAGCAAAACAGGTAGAATGAAAATAAACAGAGTAAGGCACTGGCACGAACCCGTTGGACGAAGTCCTTAACTCTAAAAAAACACGCGTTGCGCGTAGTTTCAGGCAGGAAGACCAATTCTTCACCTTGATAATATGCTGATGGCGATTGTTTGTGTGTGAATTGAATTTATATTAGTTGTGATGAAATGACCAAGTTTGTTTGTGGGTTTGAGGGACATGTTCTTCTAGACCAGATACGTGTGACACTTGTGTCGCATCTGTATAGAGAATTTTTGTGGAATTCATCCCGCTGTGGTACGACATATCAATATTGGCGTATGTATTACCGTAAACCACAACAAATTGTATTAGTTTCGTCAGTGGGTGCTACATGTCTCGGTCGTGTGGACCATCCTCAGTTATTAATATAGGTAAAAACACAGGTAAAGCGCATTGTACTTGTGTGGAATACAGGGAACCTGTTGACTAACGCACTGGTTCAAAGCGTCTGAGGCAGAACGTTGCCCCTTGGGGAGGTAGTGTGATTAGCAGTTTAAACGTTGGATTTGTTTAAGCGAGGTGGTATCATTTCAGCGCTAAGTGTGGAAGAATTATGTTTCTTTTTTCCGCAATTTGGCGTACCCATTCACTTATAGAATATAGTGGGATTTTTACAACTGTAGACACCTCATCTTACAGAAGTATACATTTTCATGAAACGACCCAACAGCCGCAGAACCCATTTCTTCGTTTTTATGAACTTTCTTACAACCATCCAAGCATTTTAGTGAGATCCCGAAAAATTTCACGCACGTCTAAGTGATTCGCTAACCAGTTCGAAAACGACTGTTTGAAACTCGTGGATAGTACTTTGAACGCTGCTACACTTAAGAGATGTAAAGGTAAAGGTAAAAGAGCATTCTGTCTACAGGCCTTGACAGGCTCCGAAAAATTCTAGACAATCGACACATGAAGGTGGCAAGGTTGTCAGCCGTACGCACCGGCCGCCTTAACCCTCCAGGAGATATCCTGTAACGCGTAACGATGATGAGATCTCAGCATCACCTCGCAATATAGGCATATATATGATACTCTGAGCAAAACTGTAATAACCTGAAGATGGCCGCTATTGGCCGAAACATGTTATTTTTTGCTATTAAATACTACCATAAATCCATACTATCATAGTTGTAGTTTCATGACTGATATTTACCTCACCATTAGTCCTCTTACTCTTTTCGATCATAGTCAATGAAAAATCCCAATGACGTCATCGGGATTCGAACCGTCGACTTTTCGGCTTGTATCGCAGTCCGTCAACCAAACTCGCCACCGTGTACCTCCACTTAAAAGTAGTATAGATCCAAATTCCGCGATCTTGATTCCTTTAGATTTCTCGGAAAACGTTGTTTCTGATTGACCCCTCTGTCTCCCCGTTGTTCCCAAAGTGTAGTGTAAATGTGCTTTTCACGATGTGTTAATCGTTGGCTTGATACGATCTCCCAGTCGTTGGACTTTGAACAGGTCTCACCTCCCGGATGTACATTTTTCTGCAGATGCAGACTTCACTCCAGTTCGTGTTGATTAACGGAACTCTACGACTTTTCAAGGCGAACGATGACTGTGTCAAATTGTGGACTCCTTTTGTGTTGTTTGAACACAGCTGTTATCAGCACCGACGTTTAGCACTTGGGAACGTGTTTCACCACTATCTGCATATGGATGTTTATTTTCTTCTCTGGCCATTTATTTTTTCTTTCGATGGTATTTTAGCACTATTTATAAAAAGGATTATGCTATCTTTTCTTTTCCTTTACCGGCTTCTTTATGTTTTTTCTGCCTTTCTTTTTATCGGTTCTCATAGTGTATGGCTTTCTTTCTTTCTTTCTTTCTTTTTCTTTCTTACAGTCCCGTGTTTTGTTCTTCTTGTCTCTGGTTTTGTTTTTATTTCTTTTCTTTCTGTACTTTTCGTGCTTGTATTCGAAAATATTTATAGTACGCTGGGTTTCGTAACTTGCGAAAATTGTTACCGTAAACACACTGAAACAGCCAGAAAAAAAGTCTCAGTTCTATAGAACTCACTTTTTGTGTGTCACAACTTCCTTTTTTTTTTTTTTTTTTAAACAGCGGGAAACGGCCATGTTCATACAGGAGGCAGTAATGTCTAGCCTGGTGATGATGCTTCGTATATCTGAATAGCTGGATTTTTTTTAGCGCGTCTGACTGCATTCAGTAATGTTCTGTTTCAAATTTCGCGGTCCTCGTTTTGGATTTTGTTAACTTTTCTTCACCGCGAACATGAAGTAGATCCCTGTGTACTAAAATGCTGTCCTCGGACCCAAATTCGACACCGTCGCCAGGCATTTTCCACTTGTTCTGTGAGGAGTGGCAAAAATAATTTTATTTCTAAAACAGTTTGTACTTTACTCGTTTTAAATAATAATTCTTGTATTGTATTTTAATGAAGTAAAGCAAAGGTCATTGTTACTTTAAATGTTATAACGCGGATAGCTTAGTCCGTAGTTTAGACAGTAATAGACGTCTTTTTTTCGTTCTGCTTCAGTTAGATTTAGAGAATTTTCCGAGTACATAATGTAAGAAACGTATGTATTATTTATGCTCTGTATCGTCGCTACTGCATTGACGAGACTTCCCCGTCTTAGGCACTTTACCAAGATTCTTATTAAACGTGTTGAATTTTATCTGTCCTTCGAGTGGTGATACGGAACCTGACGATTCTTCTCCGAAATAAGAAAATTCTGTTATTTTATCGTTCCAAATCAGCTACTATTTCCCGAGACGAATTTTGTATTCTTATGTCGTTATCGCAGTCGTCTAAACGGACTCTTTCAACAGGGATTCTTTCACCAGCATTTTTTATTATTTTCCCATTTATGTGCTAGAGCGGCTAATTTCACTGTAAATGATTAAACTTCCAACAAAGTGAACTCTATTATTAGACTATTTTACCTCTGTTTCTTTCTCGTGTAAATTATCCCCTTCCCGTCGAATTTATCCTGCCTAAAGATTGTTGAATATTTATTTGTATCATCGCGTTTCAAGCCTGCTTATTTCACCACAGTTCCTTTTGGTGCATTTTAATGTTAGGTTCGTCCCCTTTTTATTTGGGATGCAAGTTATTTCTTTCGATTGGATTTCTTTAAGCTAAATCCTGTACTTATTCTCCGTAATCATGCCACGTAGCCGTCTGGTGGAAGCCGTTCTTTAAATAATTTATCTGTGTTAGTTGGCTGTAGCTCTGATCATTCTCGTAATGATGTTTTCGCTCTTTTATGTCATTTTATGTGCCTTTGAGCTCTTCTTGTAGCTGTTTGGATATGAAGAAATTAATTTGCGTTTGCTTCCCATAGAAATAGATCATAATTGTTAGCTATACAGAAACAAACCCAATATTTTAGCTTCCTCTTTCGTATGTGATTTTTTGAGTAAATATTTCTCAAAGGTCGTGTTGATTTGTTACTATCTAGTAGCGAGGTTAAGAATGAGTGGAGCTGTACCTCTTAATGTCACGCACAGCGACAGCTGTACTGTACCTGTTTACCTTTACGAACAAAGTAGACTCAAGCAACAGTCATCAATCCCGCCCCTAGTCGTAAGTTGTCTTTCATTACAGTACACCGTTTTTCAAATGCATTCTTTGCTATTTTGTGTCTTATTAATCTTCGTGTACGTATGTGGCAGACACAGATCTTCTGACGCAAACCTTCTTTGGTCAGAGCTAACTAAGAATATACTCAGGGAGTCGGAAATTATAATTTTTTATTCAAATAAATACGCATTTTCAAACAAGGGCTCCAAGGAAAATTTAAGATATTAGTGAGAGCTCTGTGTGTGTGTCGTTTTTTACGATTTCTTTTGTTTTTGTGACCGCGCATCTCAGTGTAAACTTAGTAATTGACCAATTTAAAGCACAAATTCTTGTTTTATAATAAGTTTTTTATATTCCTCCACACGTTTCGAGCACTGTTGTGCTCATCATCAGGAGGTCAAATTGTAGTATACAGCATCTGGTATCATTACACTCTGTCCGGTGCACCTGTGCACCGGACGACCACCTACAGAGTGTGATGATACCGGATGCTATACATATAATACAATTTTGACCTCCTGATGATGAGCATATAATGCTCGAAACATGTGGGGGAATATAAAAAACGTATTATAAAACAAGAATTTGTGCGTTAATTTGGTCAATTACTGAGATTATAACACCGTCTCTGTACAGTAAGGATTGTATTCAGCCGTTTTGTATCTTTTTACATCGTTATCTCCGATAAATAAAGAAGGTTTAATACATTCACCCAAAGTACAAAGTTGATGCTTTATTACTTTGTGATTTTAAGTTAGAACACGGTAAATACGGACCGCTTCAGAATTTATGAATTTTAATATGAGCGTCGTGTAGCTAGGCTGTGAGTACTGACCGGTACACACTAAAATCGGTTTCTCCCAACGGCTTTTGGTGTGGTTTCTTAAAGTTAATTTTCCATTTAAATCGACTGAGAAGCTTCGGAGTCAAAACATGCTAACACGTCCGTGTCGTTATGTGTTGATATTACGCATTTAGTGCAACTGACGCATAATAAAATATGCGCTAAAGAATTGTCGCGCTCAACATGTAATCTGAGGTTTGTTATGTGGATCAATCGCATGTCTTTTGAACGACATTCACCTTGCTGCTTGAGGAGGTTGCGTAGTACCTTGACGTCATTTGCCCTTGTGACGTCACGGTGGTACTTCCGGGTGGCCCGTTGCCGGTTGATATTCGCAGAAATATTAGCAGCGTGTCACGAGAGAGACTTGTACGGCATGTTAACAGTTCGTCGGGACTTGTGCCAAGCGTCGGGTGGGAGGGGGAAGCTCTCTATGCTTAAACAGTTTCAGCGGAACAAATAGGCTGTATTTGCAGTGCTGAACATTCCACCCGTTTATTGGACACATTCCGAGTGACTATTAGTACATTACGTTTAGTGGCGAACTGCTGATGGCTAATAGGAGTTTTGGCTCGCAAGAACCCTGTTAGAAAGGGGCAGTTAATTTCAATATCCTGTCACATTTGCTTGCTTCGGTGCTATTAATTTACTTTGCTGGCCGAGAAACTCCTACGGATATGAAATTTGAATGTGAAGGCAGAAATGCTTGCAAGGTGTGTGGTTTCGACGGCGCTGAATGTGAAAGTTGTCTTCTGGGATGTGACGCCGTGTATTCTGTAGGCGTATACCGACATACTAGAGGAACCTGTTGCCTAAATTGGCAGGGTGGATCAATGAAATCACGATTTTTTTTATTAACGATGAATGACACGTGATCCACATAAAATAACAGGCAATTTTTTTGTAGTTTAATGTGTCTTACTGGGTTCGATAATTTGTTGCGTAAATGCTTAAGGCTTAGTAACCTATTCATTAATGTGGTCTTTAGTGTATTTTATGTATTCCCCCCCCCCACACACATTGCGATCCACAAATCAGAATTTGTCAGCTGATGTTGGGTCACGGATTGCCGACCCTTGATTTATGCCGACGCGCCCCACACTGTATTCGTGTGTTGTGAACGAAAACCTCGGTCTTAGGTCTTCCAACTTTCAAATCAACTTAAAATATGATTCTGAAACTTAGAGGCACTGTACGTCTCGCGTAACATTGAGGCGCGTTCGTGCAACCATTCTTGCTGTAGAAAAGCAATAATTTTACATATTCTGAATATGTGTTTGTAGCCTTAGGTATCCCAATATTGTTCGGGTGATAAAATCGAGAAGAATGAGATGGGCGGGGCATGTAGCGCGTATGGGGGGATAGGGGAGGCATATTCAGGGTTTCGGTGGGGAAATCTGGGGAGAACAGACTACTTGGGAGACCCAGGCGTAGATGGGAGGACAATATTAAGATGGATCTTCAGGAAGTAGGATGGGACTGGATGGAGGTGGCTCAGGGCTATGGATATGTGGCGGACACTTGTGGATGCGGTAATGAACCTCCGGGTCTCGTAAAATGCGGGGAATTTCTTGAATAGCTGAAAATCGCGTAGCTTCTCAAGAGGGACTCTTCTCGATAGAGTAAGTAAGTGAGTGAGTGAGTAAGTAAGTAAGTAAGTAAGTAAGTAAGCCTTGGGTATTCATCATGCAGTGCGCATGCGTCATGTCGTCATCTATGGACTGGCCGGCCGTACAGTAAATTTACACCTTATCTCATAAACTCACGATTTTTTTTTAAAAAAAAAAAAGGTTATTGAACATAAAATGTGTTTTGTTTCCTGTGCAACTTTTGTCCGAAATGTTTTTCATTCTAAGAAGAACTGAGCGAGATACGATAAAAAATGTGAAATGGTCTTTATGTAAAGTACTCGTTATTTTTGTCCAATGCTAGTGAAACTTGGACTTTATCGACGATTTTTGAAAGATACTGAAATATCAGCCTTCACGAAAATCAGTCCAGTGGGAGCCGAGTTGTTCCTTGCGGACAAACAGACAGACAGACAGACAGACAGACAGACATGACGAAGCTAACAATCGCTTTTCGCAATTTTGCGAATGCGCCTAGATAGAGTCTTTACTAAAGGTACTGAATTATATCTGTGAAGCATTTATTTATTTTCCTTTGAAGTGCTAATTGCGTCTTTAGTTTAACATGGCATATTTTGATTACGGGATGCGTGATAGCTTAGTCGGTGTAGCCACTGGCCGTGGGCTGATTGTTTCTGGGTTTCTTATCCCGGCAGGGGCGAGAGATTTTCTCTTCTCCGAAACCATCCAGACCGGCTGTGGGGCCCACCTAGCCTCCTATTCAGTGGGTACCATGTGCTTTCTCGGGGATAAAGCGGCCCGGGTGTGAAGTTTACCACTTGCCTCCGTCTAGTGCCAAGTTAAGGATGAGAAGCACTATACCTACTCGTGTGTGCTTTCGTGATGTGGACAGGGACAAATTTATTGTTGTCCGTTATGATTACAAGTAATTCGTCATGCAACAGACACTGCAGGTGACGCAAGAAAGTGGCTTATTTGTATGTAACTTCTGAGTTATGTTTGTAAGGTTCTTTCTGTTCGTGACAGCTTCAGTCCGAGCGATACGCGGTAGGCCGTGCCACAGCTAAGACGGTTGGTTGCCAGCTTCTTGTCGCGGTGTCCGGTTCGGTCCCAGGGTAGTTCGTATGGGATTTGTGTAGGACAGACGACATTGGGACAGGTTTCTCTTCGACAGCTTCGGGTTTCACTAATGCTGCCTATTTGTATTCACACGTTAAACTTCGACAGTGTATAGTCTACATGGCGAGTGCACAAATTTTCCAAAAATGTAGGAGGCATCTCAAAATTCTAAGTACCAGAAGGGTGACTTTAAGCTGGTTCAATACAGTGGCCCTACCTTATAAAATTGAGTCGCCACCGCGACCTGGCGCCCGGGATTTGTGCATCCCTGCTCTAAATACTGTAAACATCGCTTAATAACTCCCACTTGCCTAGCCCCCCCCCCCACCCACTCGAAATACAAAGGAAAAGTAATTTGTCCCTTTGTTCTTGATTATCTTTCTTGTCCAAGAATATGCATTCTCACATGTATAAAATATGCGTGTTCTTGATTGAGGCTTTTTTCAGCTTAGAACGAAATATACGAGGAAAGTAATACTTTGTGAACCCTAATAGGCTTTTAAGAAAATCGTCTTTTTGGTGCGGTAGATGATAATAGATACAGGCGTTTCGGAGGAGTCTGCTGCCTTCATTATTGAGATACCTTAAAATGGAGGCACCACATTCCTCCAAAACTATCCCACCTATGAACCAGACCACACTGCGTTACATTCCTTAAGACATAGTGTTAGTGTTCACCGTCATTGAACCTTAAACCTCAGTAGACGTTTCCATTGTTAGCTCCAGTTTTTGAAGCAAACCATACAATACGAAAGAAAATAAATTTGTGTTTACAATAAAATGAACACCAAGGCCATTAAGATGTAATTTATTTTGACGTATCCTCCGCCTCTTCTGCAGTGACGGGTGACAAATGAAAGGACGATGAAAAACGGGAAGTTGTAAAGAGATCGTAAAGCGTGTTACTGTGTTTGGGAGTTTTTGTGATTTATTGTATGTGACCCACAGTGATAACCAGAGTCGTAGATGTGACTGCAGTCCAGTGCTGTGACGTGGGGTGCTATTATGCAGGCATAGTGACGGCATCTTTGAGGTACACGCCAATGACTGAGGTGACTGCTTCTCCTGTCAGATGTGTCATCGTTTCCCTGACTTTTAGCACAATTGGGCGCGTGAAAAGAAATACCCGGCACAGGACGAATTCGTACTGCCTTTGCCAGTTTTTTGCTTGTCGTGACGTATAACTACTTCAAACATCATAATCATATTCATCATAAACAACAACAGCAATAATGATAATAGTAATAACAGAAATAATATAATTCACTTCTTGTTTATTAACGCTCTGAGTCAACAATGGACTCTAACTCCATAGAGTAAAATCCTTCATGTGAAGCTAGCTAATATTTAGGGCTAGTCAATAAATTGCGTGATTTCAGGCTTCCGCCTCGACGTAGGTAAGAACTGCGCTGTTTTGTTTTATTACTCAGCGACTGGTGGTTATTTCTTACCGATGTTTCAGGACAACCTATTGGATTCCTTGTTCAAGGATCAAGAAGAACCAAAAGAAAACAAAACCAACGATACATGGTGCTGCTTCACATTCGACTTATTGCAAGCATAAAAAGGGGGCACATTTTACAAGCTTATTTCAGGTTTGATCTTGACCCTTGAAGATGGGACCCTGTAGGTTGTTCTGAAACGTCGGTAATAATTTACCAATAGTCGCTACGTAATAACCCAGAAGAGGGCAGTTCTAGTCAATAAAGTCTCCGCACTTTTTACTTCAGACCTTATTTTCCTCCCCAGACCCTTTAATATCTCTGGAGCCCTTGTTACTAAATCGGAATTTTCGCGGCACCCCTGTAAAGTAAAGGTGCATGTTTTGGATAGAAAAATGAAATTAACCATTTTGAAACATAACTTGTATTTCGATAAATGAAATGTACGCACATTTTTGAAAAGCAACTTTCTGTTATTAATGATGTAGATGAAAATAACCCAGCGCTTGTCATGCACAAGGTGGAGAGAAAAATAACAAAAATAAATAAAAGATCGTCCAAATTGTATTCACCAATTTCGTTATAAAGAAAATGTGCTTTTGGAGCTCCTAAAAGTCAACAGTTTCAATACCACCGCTTGAAATGATGCCTTTTTGGGTGAAACAAATTTAGATACCCCGTCGGACATCGTTTTGCAAACTGCAAGCATGATTTCAACAAGGCCGTTTCATTACAAATTAAGCGTGAACTTCATTTCACCGTTAGTAAAAACTTAGTATCCTGTTTATTTCTTGTTTTATGTAGTGATAGTGAGATGCGTTTGGCGCGACTTGCCAATTAAGCAGTTAAAGGTAGGCTTATTTTTTTTTTAGAGTATTGCCTAAAGCAGTAATTGGCTACATTTCTCGGGGCAATGACTGTCGGTCAAGTGTAAAATGCGGTGGACCCAACTTTCGAAACGTCATGTGACGCAGAGACATTTTTGACAGGGGGCATTTCCAACATAATCACAGTTCAGCAAGCTGTAGGCCTAATTGTCATTTGTTGCTTATTTGCTGGCCCTGTTTCAACTGCAAACGTTAAATAACCCCAATTTGAAATTACATTATTTATAAATAATGATGGGGAAGGATAACAAGGTGACGGCTGTTTTCTGTTTTAAAGTACTTTCGCAGAATTTAGGGTGTCTCTGAATAGAAGTTTCAAGATATCTGCAAGTACAGCAGGAAATGTGATTGCGGAAGTGAAACGGTAAAGGGGGTAATAATTTACACCAGTGGCGTACCGAGGGGGGGTTCAACCCCCCCTTCCCGAAATTCCGAAGGCCCTCCAAAATCGTGCCAAACTCAACCCGATTGTGAAAACTGTTAAAAATTGCTGAATTTAGGACGGCAACACCCCAAGATGTTCGGAAAAAAGGCAGTACAATTCTAAAACGACCTAGGTTGGCAGTTGTTTTACATTAGCAATGACAAATAAATTGGTTGTCATCATAAATAGGAAAGTACCAAAAATTAAGAAAATTTTACTATATGAAATGAAATCTCTTGTACCAAATTACAGCTGCCTCCAGAACCCCTGACTAGGGGGCTACCGCTCCCAGATCCCCGTTCTCTCTGTTCTCTGTCCTCAATTGAATTTGTTGAACCCCCCCCCCCCGAACAAAATTTCTGGGTACGCCACTGATTTACACTCATTCTCATAAAGTTGTAGAGCGGTGGAGCAAGTACGACGTGTTGCTGTTTTCAAAGAAGCACTTTGTTAATGAAGTTGCAGTGTTTGTGTGTTACCACTTTCAAAATTATTTCCATCGGAAGGCACACACCGCTCCATAGAGCCTTCCAAGCCTCGAAGTATCCTCTGAAGTAGTTCTTGAGGGTCAAGCAGTCCCCTCAAGATCAAGACGATACGATTTTTCGAAACTCCGCTAACTCTCTTTTCGGTCAACACGTTGTAACTTACTAGAAGACTTCAGCTGCGCCGCTCCAAGAACCTCATCCTCGCTGATCATAGGCTGTCAGACGCTTGCTGCTTAGTCTGATAAGGTACCGAGGTCAGAGGAAATTGCTATCTTCAGGTTACAGTATGGTATCGTCGCCTTTGTCTACCAGGATATACAGCGTCGCATCTCGGAAGAGAGTAATCTTCAGTGATATTTGTCTTCGTCGCTACTCCCAGACTGCCTCGGGGGCCCATGGAGCATTATATGCGAGAGGAATTGGCTGCCGGAGACGTGAAACTGACAACCTACTTGCATCTTGCGCTGTGCTTACGAATGTGTGGAACTGTGCGTCCTCTTCCATATACGCTGTCATTGTATGATGCATAATTAAGTACAAGGAAATGTTTACATATGGCGACTTTTTCTGTTTTTCCTTTCCATATCGCGTGGAAATACTTAGTCAATAATAAAGACAGTTAGACCATGGGCTGTTCCTAACGTGGGCCTACAACATGGGAAGTCTCTGAACGGCTTAGCGACTTCTGCACTGCCGTCCGAATTGCCCTGTGCTCTATATAGATTACTCACTCGTAATGCTATAGCTTCATCATGCCACAGTAATGAAACATTCTTGTCGTGGTACGTGACATTTGAAAATAGCGTTAGGATTGTGCCATGTGGTTTTCAGTATTTCATCAGATCGTAAATATAATACGTAATGGTTTTTTTATTTTTCCTTTTTTCCCCATAACCAGCGCAACATGCTGGCCTTCAAATTTTGTGATCCTGCGTCGAGTCTGAACCGAACCATTACAAATGCTGTCATTTATTGACCTATTGTTTACGGATTTCCATCGCTATGATACGCAGTTCAGTCGTGGCCTGTATCTGTTTTAGGGAGGGAAATGTCGATTTACGTCACATGCGTCTATGTTAAGTAGGTCTGCATAAAGTGAATGTCGCCAGTCTTGGCATATAGATTTTTATTTAGTGATCGATTTTTACGTTTTTAGATTTTCGTATGTTGAACGTTGTCATGAAATCTGTGTGATCAAGTGATTTTTTCAGTCCACGTAATTAATACAGACTCCGTTAAATTTATTTAATTCAAGTGTGGTTTTGGGTGTCTGCAGTAAAATTTTGTTGACGTGTTTTATAACTCTTTGCAGGATGTAGGTCTGTGTGATTAGGCAAAACAGGTTCTAAAATATGTGATAAACTTAGCCTGGGTGAAGGATTAGGTGGAGAAGACTGTAGGTAGATCAGGCGAAGATAGCGTTGAGTTATAGAGGTCAAGTAGTAAGAAGACCAAGGAGAAGATGGAAAAAGTGTTTTGTGGTCCAAACCGGGGGGGGGGGGGAGGGGGGGATAACAGGCAAGAACCCCCAGGGCGTGGTTTTATGACCTATTGTACTCAGATTAATTTTAGCGCGGGGGGGGTATG
>Ga0123354_10014925_pt1 | contig 12104 bp, 8 predicted proteins | sample TergutLab28metaG_2_FD_97872 | JGI IMG/M metagenome (GOLD analysis project Ga0123354, IMG submission 97872) | Labiotermes labralis P4 segment gut microbial communities from Petit-Saut dam, French Guiana - Lab288 P4 | ecosystem: Host-associated > Arthropoda: Insects > Digestive system > Gut ... | reverse complement strand
AGAATTAGAAATAACACCGGTTCTAGATAAACTACTGGAATACAAGAGGAACTGGATACAACATGTAAACAGAATGCCTCGTGACAGACTACCCAGGATAATGAAACACTATTCCCCAATTAGCAGAAGGAATCTTGGCAGACCTCTGAAGAGACTTCTAGATACGTGAGACCGGAACGGGTCAACAAGTGGCCTAACTCCATGACTGACATATGATGATGATGACAGATCACATACATACCTAACTATGTTGTGTGACAATTGTTGGCCGTAGGTAAATAATCAAAACATGAGCACAGCGGAAAACTTCAGTTTATGTTCGATAAATTTAACTTGAACAAAATCGGCACGTCGATAGCATCTTCTCAATAATAATAATAATAATTTGTCCCTTGCATGCCAAGAAGGCATACAAAGTGGGCAAGTGTATAAATCCACGCCCTGACCTATGTATTCACGTGGAAGGAGCCCCTCATGCGCACTTCATAAGAGTTTGGGTAGGCCCGACAGCCGGCCTGGGCGCTTTGAATACGAGAAAAATGTCTTCGCCTTACCGGAAATCGAACCACAGTCAAACCCGTAGCCTAGTCTTTACCCTAATTATGTTACGCCGGTTACGGTAATAATTCAACTAAATTCTTGTGTATTTACGTCGTGACTCCTGGCAATTACATAACCAACACAATAATAATAATAATAATAATAATAATACCTGTAACATATTCTCAGCTCCCAGCAGTAAAGGCGCTGAAGCGACTATGACGCCATTGTATGAGTTTAGCACAGGGAACAAAAACATTATGAGCAAAATCATATTTCACTGTTGGATTAAAAATCTGTCATCATCATCATCATCGGTTCTACAGCCCTGGGTGGGCCTTGTCGCCAATGTCGCCAGCGATTTCTACCCTGGGCAGCCGCCAGCCAATTTCTACAACCCAGTCTCCTTGCGTCTTCCTGTACCCCTTCAATCCATCTTGATTTCGGTCAGCCACGTCCTCGCTGACCTCCAGGGTTTGTTCATAATATCTTTGTACGAGGGGGTGCTGATAAGTCCTTAGCCTGACCTACATCCCGATGTCGTAGGACAGACTCGATGTCGTTGAAAAGAGGGGTCTGTTCATGCGCCGAATTGCAAGTTTTTTCTTGTTACAGAAGCTGAAAGGAAGCATGTCAGGTGACGTGCGCGATTTAAACAACATGGAGACGCGAGCTCTCATCAAGTTTTTTTTTTCCTGCAAGGCGAGGCGCTGAAGGAAATTCACGCCATTCTGATAGAAACATTAGGGGTACATGCACCATTGTATGCCACCGTCAAAAACTGGATGGACCAGTTTAAACGTGGTTATTTTTCCACCTGTGATGCACCTCGTCCTGGACGATCCAAAACAGTGACCACCCCGGAGATTATTGATCAAATTCACGAGCTAATCTTGGAAGACCGCCGGATTTCGGCTAAATCAATCGCTGAGCAACTGGGCATCTCACGTGAGCGGGTTGGGTCCATCATTCATGAAGATTGGGACATGCGGAAGCTCTCCGCGAAGTGGGTCCCGAAATGCCTGAAGGCGGATCAAAAACGTCAACGGTGCCAGTCGTCTGATCAAATTTGGAATTTTTTCGGCGCGATCCAAATGATTTCCTGTCGCGATTAGTGACCATGGACGAAACCTGGTTATATTACTATGACCCGGAGACAAAGCAACATTCAATGAAGTGGTGGCATAGCGGCTCACTCCTCCCCCCAAAAGAATTCAGAGTGCAAAAATCCGTTGGAAAAGTTCTCGCTTCGACTTTTTGGGATCAAGATGGCATCCTCATCATTGATTATCTTCCAAAGGGCCAAACTATCAACGTGGAGTATTACCCATCTCTGCTGGTGCAATTGAAGGAAATTTTGAAGGAAAAACGCCGCGGGAAAGTCACCAAAGGGGTCTTGTTCTTGCACGACAATGCTCCGGCTCACCGGGCACTTGCAACCCAGAAGAAACTGGCCTACCTGTGCTTCCATCCACTCTATTCTCCGAATCTGGCCCCGTTGGACTACCACCTGTTCCCTGGACTGAAAAAAACTTTTGAAAAGGTCGCAATTTTTCGTCCGACTTGTTACTTACTATTCTGGCATTAGGCTTGACTGACAAATCCCAGCATAACACGCCGAAAAATCTTACCCATAACAATGTGAATATGGGAATCCCCGTCAAACATTATATACAGGATGGGACAGAAACCATTAGACAATTAATAACTTGAAAATGAACACTTTAATTGAAAATTAAATCATAACTAGCTAAACAATGGTAAGCAACATGGAAAAGCATTACGTTTTCAAGTCACTTTTTGAAGATGTAGGGGTTAAGTGAATGGCAACAAGGAGAACGCTGAGGACTACTCTGAAATGCATGTGCCACTCGGCGCACATTTTCCGGTGTTCGTACAGTTCGAGGGCGACTAGGAGAATTCTTATTGGCAATGGATGCCGTAGTCCTGAATTGTGTTACCCAATTCAATATTGTGTGGCGTGTCGGAACCTTTCCATTCCTCCCGATGTCAAAATGTCGTCGAAAAACACGCTGCGTTACAGTAGCGGAATCTTTGTTTTTAAAAAACGTTCCCACAGCAAACGCTCGACGCTCTTCCGACCAACGCTGCATGATGACTGAAGGCTTCAAACCGCTCTACCCAGCGATGTGTGTTTCACCGTGCCACCTACAAAGATGTCGGCATGGCGCTAAATTTAAATCGTCTACTTGTTTCTGTCCCACCCTGTAGTTTTTGGGCGAACCCCACTTCAATATCCCTGTCACTCACATTAGACACCAACCTGGTATTTTTCATTCTAGAAACCCAAAACTTTACGCTACGTTTCACAAACTGTTTGTCGTATAGAAGCAAAGGACGCAAACCTGCAGTTCCAACATACGAAAGAATTAAAATTGACGCAATCACAGGCATCACCATTTCCTCTCTTTTTTGTTTGAATCCACCTAAAACAGCATCAGCGTGTAAAATATTCATTTTTATACGTGCAAATACTCCGCTGAACCCCTGAAACTTCTGCGTACGACTTCAGAAACCATAATAAGCTATTCACTGGCCCAAACAAGCTCAGATAGATGACGTATTTCCTAAGTCTGGCAGCCTGATCTGCACAGAACTGGATAACTTTCGCAACGATCTGTATTTGAATTATTACCCGATTCACATCCGCTACAACATATGAATCTGTTTGCTACTGCACTCGCAATAGAAACTTAGAATGAACGGAAACTAAGGCAACACAAATCAAAACACACCATACGAACATGTATTCATCATTGAGCAATTATGCTTTGGCAGTAACCTCTCCAGCAATTAATTTGTCTTGACTCGCTCCGCATAGCTTAGCTAGCAAAGATTGTGTGGTGTGAAATTACAAGAATAGACCTAATACTAAAATTTAAGCTAGTGTGCCTGTGGCGACAGTCATCTAGAGCAGTGGTTCCCAAATGTGCTCCGCGGATCCCAAGGGATCCGCGACCAGTTCCCTGGGGACCAGTGGCTACTTTTCTGTAATAGGTACTTTTCAGTTTACTTATTTTTTAATTAAAGGAATAATGTTTTGTTAATAATAATCATCGAGATACTACTTTAATTGATAACATGTTTATTTCGTATGACCATCAAAATATCTAGCTAAGAAATTTCCTGTCCACACGAAGCGCGCGACAGTAATTTTAATTAAGGTCAAATCATGTACTACACTGCTAGGTACGCTACTGGTATGTATCCGTAGCTATCTAAAGTCAGTTCTGAGATATACCTGTTTAATTTTGGGATACCTATCATCCGGACGCTATATTTAGGTACGCAAGGATATAAGGATCCGTGCGCATTTTTCGAAGCCGAAAGGGGCCCGCGAGAAAATAGTTTGGAAAACACTGACCTACGGCATGATGAACACCTGACAAAACCCATTGTAACTATGGTGATGATCATCTGGAGCAGGACAGACATATGGCAAAGCCTTCCCTGAATGTGGCGACAATCACGCGTGTCGTGGTGAAGGAATGGCAAACCGTACTGATTGTGGTGACAATCATCTGCAGCCTGGCAGACATACGGCAAAGCCTACTGTTATTGTTGCAATAATCACCTGCGGCATAACAAACACACACAAAAGCCTCCTGTGATTGTGGTGACGATCATGTGCAGCGCAGTAAACGAATGGCAAACCGTAATGATTGTGGTGAGGATCACCTGGAGCGTGGCAGAAAAGGCCTACTGATTGCGATGGCGATCTTGTGGAGCGTGGTAAACACACGATAAGCCGTACCGATTGTGGTGCCAACCGACACCATTACGTTTTGCACATTAACAGAATAAATGCCGTGTTAACATCCAACAGAAACCTTATGAAAGTAATGTTATTGATGCATTATAAATACGTAAAACAGAAAATCCTTTCAAAAGATCCTGCTCTGCATTTGGCAACGAAAGAAACCATCGGCTTGAACCCGTAAATATTTGACGTTAAAACAAAACAGCCCAATGTACGCAAGATCTGGCCGTGACTGCGATTTCTACTATAAGAAATTTTAAAAATCCTTGCTGTAGAAAGCTTCGCCTACATACACATATGTATAACAACTGACAGTGTATGGCTGAACGATCTGAGTTGTTCTGCACAAATGTTTCAAAAGATATAATCCATTTCTTCACTCAACAGAAACCCTTGGAAGTATAAAGGTCAACATCTAATTCAGTGAGATGAAAGCTGGGGCTTTTATTTTATAGTATTTTCTCATAAGAAGAAATTTTAATATAGCCATCCGTCATGTTGCCATGCAGATTGTTACTCTAAAGGCAGAAGATGGCTGCGGCTTTTCCTTCTCTCTCTTCTGTCTGACATTTTTCTGTAATTTATAAGCTAAAACATTCAATATAAAGATGAAAAGAAGACAGAAATTGTTTGCAGTAAGCAGATAATGGAGACATATTATGAAGAAATGTTTTCTATCATCGAAATGGACAGGACATCTCACACATGGAAGACTCGCGTTGATTTCTACAATAATATTACTTTGCCGAGTCTCTTAAATTGCAGTTATATGAAGCTTAGTCCTTGAGAAACCAAAGAAGCTATTACAGTCAATTGGAATGCTTCATCATGGAGTAACAACGGCGACATTTGAAATGTTATCACTAGACCTAAGAAGTGCAACCACGGGCCTTGGAAGTGGATATTATATGACAACAAAATGGACTCCGACCAGGAATACTAGTACATCACATGCGACTGAGGTACGACAATTACGAAATATTTTCGGAATTCTTCCAAATTTTAATTGGTGAGAAGGGCAACTGGATTCATCAGGATCATAACAAGAACCAGTGGTGGAATCTTTTGAAATGTGTAATAAATTTTGGGTTCCATAAAGGGAAGGCAATTTCTTGACTAGCTAAGTGGCCGTAAGCTTCTAAGTAGGATTCTGCTTCACCCAGTGAACGGAATAGAATGATTATTCTTCTCGCTCTCAAGAAAAATAAAAGGTTGGAGGCCAATGGAAATAAAGTGGAACTACCGTAAAATATTTAGAATAAAGGAAAATCAATAATACAATAATGGAGAAATCTGCGTAATGAGGAGCTTCACTAATTGAATTCATTATTTAGTGCTGCTGTAAGTTGTTAAAGTGGCAACGATAGGGGGAGCATGGGAACAGACGTCGCGCAAGTACCGCGTACTTAGTGCTAGCTGGAAAACCTGTTTAAGAGACCACTTCGGTGTCAGAGACACACATTAAAAAGTTACCCACAGTTGATGATAAAGTAACTGGACTGCAACGGCTGAAGGCACAGGACTCTGGTGACGGTGAGTAGAAAGTCCCTTACTAAAAGGCAATTTGACTTCTGAGGAAAGATCGAATCAAGGAGTTACAATAACTTCATTAGAGACATTTAAGTTTCACTGTAAAAAAAAAAGATCAAGCAGGGAAACGGAGAAAATGCAGCACAACAAAATTTAATTCTTGTTACACAAAGAAGAAAATGCGTATAGAATTTCTATTACAGTATTCACTTACCAGTCGAAATAACATTTCACATTCTGATCACGTGGGCCGTCTTGCGACCGGCAAGACCAAAAGCACTGAAATCCGCAGTCTCTGATGTTAGATCCGAGAAGCAAGTAAAAGATATGAAAACAAAAATTTACAGTTCTCTAAAGAGACCAATTATTCTGTACAAAATCTAATTTAATTTTATGTTGTACTGGTACTTGGGATGACAAAAGAGCAATAGCAGTAGCAACATTAGTATGGTACTATCGGACATTATGTTCAAGTGGTAACACTTACTCTAAATACTCACCAAGTGTCGTGATAAAATTTGGGCCCGGATCAAGTGTTTCGTCGCTTTAAACAGTTCCTTCCAACAAATGCTGGGATAAAACCTCAAACAATACTACGAATGCTTCCTTGGAGGTCTTTTTTAGCTAGGTAATAATTAATCCTATCATTTGACGCTATAAGCAGCTACTGAGAGCGTCGTTAAAGAATACATACATAAATAAATAAATATGCCTGTATATGTTTTAGTAATAAATATGATTCTCGTTATTGTTATTGTTCGAATAATAATAATAATTCAAGTCATTTGTTATTCATTACCATGCAGGCTTAACAGCAAAAAAAAACACATCACAAAAACAGTAATAATAATTATCACCATTCACCTGTAACGGTGATAATTTTATTTTTAATTTCGTTAACGAATTATCCATGAAATTTAAATTCTTATACAGACGTAGTCTAGAGAACTGGACTATTTCACAAACGTATAGGAAAAGCAATTTATGCTACTACCGTGCTTTAATTGTTGTCCATGCTGTCACTTCAGTTGTTTCGCCAGGGGTTTGTCACGATCCCGCTTCGCGCTGGCGCCACACGTCCACAATTTGTCAAATGATTATGGAAGACAAAATAGTTTAAAATCATATGCAGGAATTGGACCTGATGTAGTCCTTGAGTGAGATAAAAAGCAATTTCCTTCTGGACGTACTTGCAATATGTGGCAGGACTTTGATGTAATTTGCAAGATCAGTCCTTTTATATATCAGTACACGTAGAGTTTGTAAGTGGCAGGCAGCATAGTATATCCATACTCCAATTTCAATTTGTGTAAGAGGAAACGTGACAGTTGGGGAAAAGTAAGTGGACAAATGATAAGACTTTTTCCAGTTATATCCCTAGAATCGGAAAATACTCCGAGGGAACCTCCAGATTAAATCCAAGTATGCAGACAGTAGAAAAGAGAAGAAAAAGAAGAAAAAGAAGGGATGACGAGAATAAGTTGAAAACTTGAACATCGTGAACGGTATATATGCAAATTGTATTCGTCCTCCAACTCATCACCATACCGAACAAGAAAATTCGGCTCTTGAGAAGATCACAAAATCCCACTATCCCTCCTTACCATCTGCTTTAAAAGATACCTCCTTTTTAGGTACCTAATATCGATCTTTCCCCAATATAAGTATCCCGCTTTCTTCTTACTTCTTTTGTAAGAATTGTTATCGCAGTTTCCTTTCGGCTCACGTCCAAGCTGTAATAATACTGGCTGACCCATTCAACGGGGCACAATAGGCGCAGAGGCCTCATGCCCACGTTCAAGAGTATCCTAACATTAATGTATAAGAGCGTTTTACTCTTATGAAATGCGGTCGATATCCACGACAAAAACTTTATACTGCTAGGGATCCTCCGATTTAAGGTTTAACTGTTTTTCCAAGGCGATTTATGGCGAATACGGATAATATTTAAACACAATATGTCAAGTATGTGATTTGAGATTTTCACTGCGATGAAGACTGAGAATGTTGTCTTCCGGGTTATGACAGTTGGATACTACCATTTCGAAGGAACACACTTACTGCACCTTCAATGTAGAAACTGGACCCTCATCGCCGGCACGCCTACCAGACTCTCTGGTGCCATAATATAAAATACCACAAAGTAAAACACAGCCAGATAAACACTATTCTTAGCTTCACTGTAACATCATACATTGCTTCTTCGATTACAAGATAACTTTCAAACATATGAATAACAATGCAAGGAGGCGCAGAGAAAACAGAGACCTATAAAAAGCACATTCGCACATCCCATTCACGTGGGTAACACAACAGACTATTTATTAATGCACTCATTGAACGGATTTTCACAAAACTCACACTTGCTCGACAAATTTTTGTAAACAATTTCTACACCGAATTTAAAAAAAAAACTCCGGAAGAGGTTTAGTCGCTGACACTGTCACACATAGACAAGTGGACGGATGGGGTCGCAAAAGGCCATAAATTTAAAACGAAGTGGTATTTCCCCCAATTAATGCACAGCAACACTAGAGAAAACCATCGTGAAATTTCATATATGTTGACTACATTATGCACAGCCTTTGTTTCACAACTCTGACACTATTCTGATGCAAAATGTTCATATTACTGTAGTCATGAACAGCTAACGTGGGCCTGTATGCTGCCAATAAGCTTCCGAGTACTTACTTTCTTACACATCCCAACCTTGCCATCATTCTAGTCACTGAAATATTCACGGATATTTGCCACAGACCAAAACGAAGTTTTTTGAAAGATTTCAGACATCAACAAGACGATCAAGTATCATCCGTATTACCATCACCAGCGTAACCGGAACGAATTAAGTACACCCTTAAGCGCGCTAAATTACCAAAGCAAAGTTAAGCCGTTGGTCTTGTACTGTGAAACACAACTTTCTTGCAGCGTCAAGTCTAGTTTCAACTGAATGATCCAATGTAGAATAATTATTACCTTAAACAACCCTGATATATTATTACAAACATTTCACTGCAAGACAGCGTTCCGATTTCCGATAAAAATATTGTTAACTTCCATAAATACTTAGGAGGTGTCACCACGGACGTCAGTTTAGTTGCATCTTCAGTAACGGGGAGTTGCCACACCACAAACTGGTACGTTTTTAAATCGTCTCTAAACGCTACACAGTCTGAGCTACTCAAAACGTCGTTAAATGAACCATACATGGTGTAATGCAACACTAATAATTCTTCACAATTCCTTACGTCTTCACACATCCACCATCTACACCAGTCATTATTAAGATACTCGTGCTAGCTTTACCTGAAACTGTTAACAAATGTTTTGAGAGTGAACGAGAGAGAAAGACGTATTTATTTAACGACGTTTTCGGCTGCCACGATTACATGCATACTACCGATGGTATGTGAACGAATGTAAATACGGAGCACTGGTGAAGCAACTTCATGAAATAAAGGAAACTGGAAAATATCCAACTTCATTTTAGTACTCCTACAATGTAAACTAATAGTTGTGACCTTTATATCAGTTACGTTCATTCTAAGACGAATCAAAATAAAAAAAAAAGTTTTCAATGGCAATCCTGAAAATGATTTTGCGTGGACCCCTAATAAGGTGCTTTGTCAGTTTACATAAGACAAGTAATGTACTATAAATGTGGAACTCAGGAGCTTTCACGTAACCTTTGTTGCCATTGAAAAGCAATGAGTATTACACACTGTGAGTGTGTGTATGTAACCTTAGTCATCGAGAATGCAAAACGCATGCGCCGTTTTATATTGTCTGTGGCATGTCTGGCTCGACCACATTTTTCCACATTATCTCATAAACGGAGTGACTTTCGAAAAAAAGTTCTTGAGCATAAAATGTTTGGATTTTCTCTACAAATTTTGTCTGAAACATTTCTCAGTCTACGTGGAATTCGGCCTCATCTTTCTATAGATGTGCATAAGTCTTCATGTAAAGTAACTGTTATTCTTGCCAGATTTTAATAAAACTTTACTTTCCTCGACAGACTTTTGAAAAATACTTAAATATCAAAGTTCGTGAAACCCGTCAAGTGGCAGCCTAGTTCTTCCATGGGGACAGACGGACACACATGACGAACTAACAGTCACTTTTCGCAATTCTGCGAATGCGCCTAAAATCCCTTTACATCATGGCTGTACAGTTAGGTGTTTATGACAGGTTTCCTCCCTGCTCATTTCCGTCACCCCCCCCCCCTTCCCCATACGTGCGTAGTCTCTAACTTGCCCAGAATCAGGTATGTACTTACAAATATGTTCGTTACCACAACCGATTAAAACAAACGACCCACAATCCCACCTCACAAATTACAGGCAGGTTAGAACTGCGCTATTCCGGTCTATTACGTAGCGAGTAGTGGTAATTTCTTACCGACGTTTCGGGACAACCTATAGGTCCCAACTTCGAGGGTCAATGAAGACGGGACCGATAGTTTGTACCGAAACGTGGGTAAAAAATTACAACTACCAGCTGCTTAATAGTCCAGAAGAGCGCAATTCTCGTCTACATCGCGTCGGAAGCTTGAAATCACGTACAGGCGGGTTGTTCAATCCTGGTACAGTGTAAGAAAATGATTTTAGTGTTGCCGCCAGCTCCTCTTACATGAGACAATACTACGGGCAAACTGTATGAGAGCGAAACGTGTTAACTTGATATCACAATCTACACGAATCAGGGTATTCATTCAGAGGCAAGAGATGGTGTTTCCAAGTGTCGCTGTGACACGAGACGGTTTTTAATTTTAAACTCTGATTATCCATGTTTATACAACAGACAACTTGTTCCAGAAGGATGTTCCCTTCTGTTGTGTAGACACCATTTCGGAGGCTGTTGTCTCTATCCTAAACAGACCTACCTAGGCCATGTTTCTTCCCATCTGCGCCGTCACATCTCAGCAGGTCATAATCCTAATTAGCGAATACGGTCTGCGTGAATTCTGGATAAGGCAAGATGACAGAGCAAATGTTGATGATGTACGACGGAGGATCAATTTATAGCATAATTATTGCCACGACTTACATGTTAGATTGCATAACTAACGCAGGGGGCGACAGGTGACCCAGAAAATTCACTACCACCGGACACCTCTGATCTTCACATCTACCTCTCTGACAGCCATTTTAATTTTAATTTCCCATCTTAAAAGGAGACTATTGCCAAGAGATTTCCGCGCCTGAATTCTGAATGCATTCTTTGTTACTCACATTAAAACGAAGTACGAAAATATAAATGTCAATCAGTAACTCGACATCATTTTGGGAGAAATAATGTACATACGGACTTCAAAAGTTGGTAGTGATTTTTAACACAAACGTATTCCTTTACTGGCGCATATTGCTGCCCCACTTTCACACAATACACGTACATCCACTACCCCCAAAGGTACCATCTCATCCGTACTTCGAAAGTGAAAGCCGATACCTACCCAGGGCAGGCATACGCCGTCCCTTTTCACACACCACTGTGTTATGAAACTAGAACGCTTATAAATTTCGTTTCTGTTAAAGTTGAATGTTAGAACTACGAAATACTTCTAGAGACCACCTTACCGTGATAATGCTTTTCTCTTTGAGCGAAACTACAACGCATTTCTTTTGACAATCGTCATTTAAACACAGCTCCATGTTCTCTCACCACTCTGGTGCGCTATAGGTTAGTCCTGCCGAATTATTATCACTCTCTGGGTTTTCAATGCAATGAAGTCTGGTTCCAGCTCTCGATTAAAGGGACTTCGGAACAAGTTCACGAAAATCTAAAAAATGTCGCTGCTAATTAGCGGAATTACTGTGCTATCACATGGATCGTATCCAAATTTTCAGCGTCAGGGAAGCCGGAATAGCTCAGTCAGTATAATGACAAGACTACGGCTGACTGATGGAAAATCGGGGTTGGTCTCCCGACAGAAATGGGGATCTTTCACTTCTCCACAGCGCCAGACAGGTTCCGGGGCCCGACCAGCTTCCTGTCCTGTAGGGACCAGGGTCCCTTTGCCACGGGGTAAAGCGACTGAAGCGTAAAGCTGGTCAATCTCTACACGTAATGCTTGGGTTAAAATTCCGTGGAGCTATACCCAAATTTCTCACATTTTATGCGTATTGGGCCGTGCATCATCTTGATATTTGGATAAAGGTTGACCAACTAGATGACACTTGCTTTATTATATATTGCTCAACATGTTTCAGACGTTAATACGTCCATCTTCAGGAGCTAGCGAGTACTTGTT
>Ga0123354_10014923_pt1 | contig 12104 bp, 6 predicted proteins | sample TergutLab28metaG_2_FD_97872 | JGI IMG/M metagenome (GOLD analysis project Ga0123354, IMG submission 97872) | Labiotermes labralis P4 segment gut microbial communities from Petit-Saut dam, French Guiana - Lab288 P4 | ecosystem: Host-associated > Arthropoda: Insects > Digestive system > Gut ... | reverse complement strand
GAAGATGGACGTATTAACGTCTGAAACATGTTGAGCAGTAGATAATAAAGCAAGTGTCATCTAGTTGGTCAACCTTTATTCAAATATCAAGATGATGCACAGTCCAATACGCATAAGATTCATGTTAAGTCTCTATTTACAGACATTTCTGTCATGGTGGGCTTTGTGATAGCAAGTGTTTCACATGCAGCCTTTAGTGACTGTACAAAGTGACTATGTGTATATCACTGATGTGTTCACATTTGTTCCCAGTTGTCTAGGGGGTGTTCCTGTCACAAAGTCACATTGTTATGAAGGTAAACAAATTCTGTCTTAAATATTTCATACATTTTCATCAAGTACCTACATGGCACCCAACCATAATTAGCACAGGTGATTACAGGTTATACTTCCATCCTATCATTGTGTGGTGTAGTCAAAGGATCAAATCAAGTTCAAGACACTGATTATCACACATTTCATTACAATAATCCAGGATCAAATCAAGTTCAAGACACTGATTATCACACATTTCATTACAATAATCCAAATTTTACCTTGTTACATTCTTATAATGTTACATACATTGTTACATAAATTCTTCCATATAGAGTAAAATCCCAATCTACTTACTCTCTGGAGGAATGGTTCTTATACCAAATGAATGTTTTCACTAAATGACAGTATACAACAGTACATCAAGGAAATGTTTTTACATAACCAAACATAATTATATACACAATAATATCAAATCCAGTTATGCAATATTCAATCACATATGCAACACACACAATGGTTGTGTCATGATGATGTAAGATTTCATTTGGGATAGGAAAAAATATTCACTAAACGAAGGAACAATAAATTGGGATTTCACTATATGCAATCAAAACTGCATGACTTTCACAGCCCCAGTATGTGGAGGAAATTCACCCTGAAACAGTTCATCATTAAATCGCAAAACATATCACACAGAAACAAGTGCATGTCATTAATGTGCATTTCCCATGCTACTGAAGTTCCTATCTATTACTTCTCATGAACAGCCATGTGATACTAACAGTCAATAAGTGGTGTCATCTTATTGCAGTCTTTGTAAGTGCATGCGCATCTGGTCAATGTTCTCATATTGCTACCTTCTTTATCTTGATCAACGCTTCTATACACTCTGGCAAATATACATTTGTCTAATATATGTTCAACATAAGACATACAATCTGTTCAACCATATTCAAATGCTACTATCTCATGGTTGTTTAGGAAGTCATAAAAATTACGGTACAAACAACTTGAAAATAATACGTGTCACTCGCTCTCAGAGCAGAAATTTGGCAAACTCTTTTTTCCAAGAATAATGGGATAAAGGTGTCCAATCAGGAACTGGCACACAACTTCACAATTAGATTCACTTTCATACAAGCTAGAATAAGACAACCAATATGTCAGCCATTTACAGGCACAACATACAACACAATTTGTACACGTGAGCAATATGACAATTATATATTGTAGTCTTAAACAGTGAGCTGCAAGCAGTGCAATGCAATACTTCCCTCATATCTGACATCATTAAATTAGAAACAGTTGGGTAACATTTTCAGAATGAACCACCCAACCCCTACCAAAAGAAATCATTCTAATTGCTTTACTTGTGCATGTTTTTTATATCAAAACAATACCACAATAACATGAAAATTTAATACTGATGACCAGCTTCTTTCATGAAAATATCACAATTAAAATTCTGGGATAAAACTATCTCTCTGTAACTGTCTGAAAGCTGCAAACATGACATCAATGTAATGACCACTCACAAAACAACTTTGTCAAATAAAGTGCACGCAACTCCCAATTATTCGGGCTATTGAAGAGAACAAGAAGCATGAACAATGAAAAGCAATGGGCAATCCTTCATGTATTATTTTGTACTCTAATTACAGTACATCACAAATTACTTAACTCTCGCTACATTCCATTAGACAGCTGAAAAAATATATAAATAATGATCCATAATTTCTGAAATCTGAGGTTTCTGTGGCAGTGAAAATTTACATTGTGCTCATCTTGGATATGACACTGTGCAGTCTGGTAGGTGGCTACCAACACTTCACTTCTACCCTGAAGATGGAAGCAGGAGATTTCTCTGAAACACTGGTAACTACCTACAGGACTGCATTATGTCATAACACAGAAGATTACAATTTAAACCCTATGTTTGTAAGATTTTAGGTTTCTCACAGCAGTAAAGCTGAAGATTTAGGTTTGCTGGGATGTTGCATGCTGTGACATCCGAGACGTACTGATGTTGCAAACGATCACACCGCCTACAGAACAATGGGAAATACATACCCAGTGACAAAGCATCATGTCCCAGATGACTTGAATCTGAAGTTTCTCTTTCTGAGCTGTTTAAACCCCACCACTCTCTGTCACTGAACGCAAGCCCCACCTGACTGATGCTGGGTACCCTGTCTCACAATGCGCAAGACATGAACCTCGAGGAGGGTGATTAGCTTAGAAGTTAACAGAAAGCATATACTTCCAGAATAAAAATTTCACACATGCTTTTTATCATAAAGACTACTTATAAAAAAATACGTCATTCCTGTTTTATTATTAATAAACACAATGCACATTCTATTTTATAGTTTGCACATTTATAATAAATAAATACTTTAAAATATTCAGTCTAAAGGGAAGCATGCCACTTGTTGGAATAGTTCAAACTCTTTGCACTGCCAAATTAGTATTCATTTCAAAATTATTTACTCCGCACATTTTGAATATTTTCACATCATGTACCAACTAAATGCAGTGACTATAATGTCACATATATTACAAGTGCATTTAGTTCATACATTGAAAAAAAAAATTAGTACTAGTTGCACTTACATCTGATTCCAGGTGACAGTACTGGTCAAAAAAGAACATCCAAACGCAGAAATTAAACAGTGACTGTTACACATACATTTGTTTTTAGTTTGTTTTGTACACTACCATTTCACTATATCCCCATGGACAAAGAAATTCATGTTTTCATAACTAATAGTAACATTATTAAAAATTGTTGCTATCACCATTAGACTGCCCCTCCTTTTCCTATCCCCTACCCCAACTGGCTGTTCTGAGAGAGAAAAAGGATGAATGCCTCATTGACAATTCCCTGCATTTGTGAAAATGTGTGCAATTATACAAAGAAGAAAAACACCAAATCATGCATAAACTGCAAAACAGATAATTAGCAGCCGAAGAATCAGGAGTTTGCTGTAAACAGCTATGGCACCTTCACACAATTCAGATTTTAAAAAATTTTACCAGTAAACATTAAAATTTAAAATTAATATTTGTTACTGAAAGCAGCAACTGTAAGCAATTGGATACGATGAAATATTCATATACTGCTGACACTTTTGCAGGCTTCTCAAAATATCAAAACGTGTTTCTAAAACATCTGAAATTTCTGCTTTCTGCCCAATAAAATCACTACTATGTTTTATGTCCTACATATGTGGATGGCATCCAGTAAAAAAACCCAATCCTCTTATCAGGAAATGACGCACTGCAAGGTGCAAAATCTGTACATTTATATGTATGTACATCTACATTCCTCTCTTCATACTAAGACATGTCACATTCGTCGCACTAAAGACAAAGTTTTAGTGTCAGAACAATAACAAGAAAACCACTACATATATTTGGTTGCACACATGATGATTTATCCTCCTGCTCAATCATCTTGCCACACAATGCTGAATCAGGCCATTCTTTTATTGTTATATGTCATATTTACAACAGCCTTGTGTCGATTAGTTCTCTTATTGGGAAAAATCCCAAATGACTGTAGCACTGCATTAAAATAGTGCAGGATACTACTACGCTAGTGATGGACTGTCCGTGCCACTACCACTGCCACCACCACCACCCCCACCACCACCGCTGCCAGCACCACCACCACCACCACCACCCAAGTCCCGTGCTAACAGCATTTGCTTTTTTCCAGTTTTAGACAATGTTGCCACCTCTTTCTGCAGTGTTTTAATTTTTAGAGACAGAGTTTCTACTTTGTTTTCATGTTCCTTTTGCATGTTTTTCATCTTGTTTCGAAGTTCATTCTCAACTGTGAAGTGTTTAGCTTTTAACTCTGTGATCTGCAAATCAGAAAAACCAATATGAGTATTATAAGTTTAATAACATTCTAATATGTGCTCATATGGAAGATGACACAAAAATAACAAGAAACAACCTGAAATTCTGAAATTAATTAGCTGCAATGGGAACAACAAACATGTATTAAGACTTTTCTTTTTGGATATGGCTTAATGTGGATTTGTAAATAGGTACCAATGCTTCTGGAGTATAATGCCCTCATGCATTACAAGAAATGATGCTTCTTGGATGAACCTGAAGAATGAGGTGGTACAGTCCTCTGAAATGCTACCACTTACACATTAATCTATGTAGTGTCGCATCGCAGAAGGTGAAAATACTCATTGACACTCAAATCACAAACAGTGCATGAATTATCTACACAGTTAAGATTTTTTATGTTTAGAGATCTGAGTACATATCACCAGCAAGAACATCTGAACATAGTAGATATCCTGGAAAAAGGATGTGTGGCAAAGCTTAGCCTTTGAGCCCCAGATTTTGGGTAAGAAGTAGTCCCAAAATTCATTCACAGAAATGGTAATGTATTGTATTCAAATTTATCATCTTAATGATGCAATACAGTTCAAACGACACTAAGGAGATTTCCACCATGACTGAAATCCAGGAATATCCTTCACTGTAGCATTAATCATGCTTTCTTGGGTTCCCTCGGACTACAATCCTACATGGACTTCTTTTTTTTAACTAAAAAAAATCAGCCCCTGAAAATATTTACATACACATGCCAAAATAAACTACTATACATATACAAATAATTTCAACAACCAGAGTATGAAACAAAATAAAAATGTTATTTGCCTTCCTTAATTTATAAGTTTATTTATTATAAAGCAAACAGACAAGGAACTAGCACAACGCATATATTTGTAGATCCTCTGGTTTCTTTAGCCTATTTAAAAACCACATTTTCTCCTACTCACTGGTTTGCTGCCACATCAGTATAAGAATAACAGCAAATACACTTAACTATTCTTATAATAAAACTAACTAGACGCACTAATTACTAAAATTTATTTTTGGAATAAAACCCTACATGTTTCAGACAGTTCCTCTGTCTATCATCAGGAGTTTTTCACTGTACACACAGCAATACATACAGGTTTGCCGACAGCTCGCAAGCTGTCAGCAAACCTATATGACATATACCACTGCTGTGTGTACAGTGAAAAACTCCTGATGATGGACAGAGGAACTGTCTGAAACATGTAGAGTTTTATTCCAAAAATAAATTTGAGAAATAAGTGCATCTAGTTGGTTTTATTATAAGAATTTATCACGATGCACGGGCACCTGAACGTCAAACACTGAACTATATTTCTCACCATTTTATCTTTGCTTAACAACTGGGAGTCTTTCTGGTTTAATTGTTTATGCAAAGAAGCAATCTGCTCCTTGAGCTGAGTCATGGCAACTACATGGTCTGATGAGTTTGGATCATGTGGATCTCCTCGATTGTTGCCAGCTCCACCACCTCCTCGGGACACTTTGGCTGGCGGACCTCCTTCACCATCCTTCTCTCCACTGGGGTGGTTTAATTTTGTCACATCCACCCGATGTGGGCGCTTGTTATGGCCCTTGTGCCTGCAAAACCCATGTTTTTGTGGTGTGACACAAATCACAAACAACCTGAGCTCCAAGTGGAACTCAAAAAGTCTTCTTTCCCATTACAGATGTCCAGTGCCACTTTAAATGTTATGTTATTACATGTCTTAATCAGGTAATGTAAGTTTATAATGCGATAATAATAGCAACTTAGCTCATGTACTAGCACCTCAGATCTCTACAAACAAGAATGTACACCCACACTTGCAGTATGCCATAGCTGTGTTCCTGAAAAAGCAGTTGATCAAAACTGATACTCCTATTAGAAATAAGGGGTTGGCATAACAGAATGCAGCCAGCTGAAGGGCATTAAACCAAGAATGAAAGAACGCAAATTAGGAAGTGGTTTGCAGTTGAAAGTGGTGTTAAAACAAGAAAGCATAAAACAAACAGGCATAAAAAAAAGGGCTGGGTGTACTGTAAAAAAAATGAGTGAATTCTACTACAACAATTCTTTTTATTGCTTGCATGTTATGTCAAATATTGCTCAAAGTTGCTATCATCATCATCATCTTTATGAGGCAAACCTATTTCTTACATACAAACTCTGCCTACAGGGGTGGGAAAAGTATACAAAAATCTAGGTGCCACCTCAAAATTCTAGGTACCAGAAGTGTAATATGAAGCAACTTTCATAATAAGGGCCCACAAATATTAGACAGCATCATATAAAATTTAGTCTCCACAGTGACCTGGCACCCGTGATTTGTGCATCCTTATTTGTCTACATTAAATGTCATACACAACCTCAAAGTTTCAATGTTGCCATGTTTGTAAATGTTGACTTACATTTCCATACCTAATTTCAAATTTCTAGCTCTGTCACCATCAAACCAAATGCTATATATACACCACACATCCACTTTCTGCTTTGCATTCTAAGGAAAAACCTCAATGAAATGTCCATGTTTTAGGACAACTGTTCTCTTACTGCATTTTAGGACCCCATTAAGAAGTATAAGCATCAACCCCACTTCACATATTTCTGCAGTTATGTTATTATCCATTCCAGCAAATTTAATTATTATGATGCATACATGACATCCGGTAATAGTTACATTACACTACTGTACACAGAACAACATGACAAGTTGGAAAACATTATTTCTACTGGTTGCACAGGAAAGCTGATGCAAAGCAACTCTGGTATGTTCATCCACATCTGCCTGAAATATTGAGGTTAATGATGTACCACATCTCAATTCTACTAAATGTCCAAAATTTGTCTGTGAATTATACACAACATTTGTGTTCATAGTAGTAAATTTGTAACTTACTTGCCATGTTCCTTATTTTTGGCAGCTCTCTGAGCTGTTAATTTCATGTGAGCTCGTCTCTCTGCATCACTTTGTTTTGTCTTTGCAAGAGCACGCTTGTAAGATAATGTGCATAGCCAACATAATAATTTGCCATCAACCTGTGGGAAGAGTGTTATTACAGCTTAAAAAGAGTTCCTGTCCTTTCCATTTACATATGAATTACAAAATTACCATGCTCTTATAACATAAAATTACCAAAACATAAAGACAATTACACGTTTCCAAATAACCATAAAACTTTTCAATCATGAACAGCAATACAAATTGTATTTCCTACAGCAAATGTATTTTTTTTTAAATGTATGTATGACATTAGTCTGTGGGCCATTCTGATCCACAGCCAATACTACTGTGTCCCATGAAAAAACATTCTTTATACAAGTCAGATTTCTGCCAGAATATTATGCATGTCAGAAAGCAGCCCAGGCTGTCTGGGTGCACAGCCAACTTGTATTACATTCTAAAGAAATCTTCCAGCACAGGCAGTTTTCTTAGAAGAGTTGTGTTCGCTGGAAACATGTTAGTTTTAAAACCATATCTTTCTGTAAGTGGAAAAGCAAACACACAACATAATCAGAAATTGAATATTGTACATTAAAACCAGGAAGTAAGGTGAATGTTATATTTAATGAAGTAACAGCACTGTCTTCTTCTTCTTCTTATTGTTATTATTAAATTACAGCAATGACAATAATTTTAAATACCTTTTTATCTTCATCCTTTCTATCGAAGGCACATTTCTGTTTGCACTGTTCACATGTCACTGGAGGTCCATATTTCTTCTCCGAGTTGGTGCACCGTTGACACTTGTTACCAATGAACGCAGCAATAATATTGCAATATTCACATGCTGATGGTTTTCCAAATTGTTTCACATTTGTCTCACACTTTTTACAGATAGTACTAGGACTTCCTTTACTAGGGATATATAAAGTTCAAAGTGAATCAGAACATGTTCAAAATTGGACACAGAATTTGGTACAGAATAAAATAACATTTCATGAGTTTTATACAGAAAAGTTTCTACTTACAACATGAAACAAAATAGTGTACAAGTCCAATAATGACACTAATAATAAAGAACACAAGAAACTGAAAATTGTAGATAAGCATTACTAATGAATTAATGGAAGATATATAAAAGAAATTCAGGAATGTTAAAAATACTTAAGTACACTTAAAATACCTGAAAGACACTGTAATGCAAAATACTCCCAACCAAAATAGTGAGTTTAAAAAGGAAAATTAAACTTCAAATAATTTAATGCTTGCACATCAAGGAACACTATTACTGTGCTGTACGAAATATACCCGTCTTTGAATTCAAGTTCTACTTACTCATCACACCAGACATACATAAGACCCTCAAACTGTCAATGAATGCCAGTTTCATTTTAAGTTGCTGGCTTTAACAAAAACAATTATAAACTCACTCATTCAAATGACTAGTGAAGTCTGATGATATTCCTAAATCAATACTCACTTTGTCTGTTGAAATTCCGACCGACAGTAAGTACACTTCACAACAGGAAATGCACCCCGGCATTCCTGAAAACAATTTTGAGGTTAGGGAAGACCACATTCAGTATGGTCAAGGGAACATAAACTTTTATTACTACACCACATACACACCATCTAAGAACAAACATTTTTTTCGCTTTTTAACATGTTTCTGGAAAACCTAGGGGTCCATTATTGACAATATAACGTCAGCCTACCATTTGATGTAACTGTGTATACATAAACGCTTAACAATGCAGGTGCATATTACCTTGCATAACTGCTGTCCTGACGATAATTCTTCGAAGGGGTGCCTCGAAAAACAGCTTGAGCACGCGAATAATGCCGACATATTCATCATTACGCAAAAATATTCTTAATAACAGCAGCGTAGACTTTTACAGAACCTGTAAACACTCACAACCCACCATCTTGACCTGACGTCACGACTTTGACGTCATACAATGAAATCCATTGCCCTCCACAAACCGTGACGTAATAATCTACACGTACCTTTGTATCCCGTTGAAACAATCGTTAACATTAGGAGGCAGTTTTTTGAACCTAGTACCTTCCAGATACATGTAAATTACAGTTTATCACTTCCTAAGTTCATATTTAAATATTTTTAAACCTCACAAGTCAACAATAACAAAGCATCTATGTAACCATGTTTATTAACAATGACTTTGAGGCACGTGTTTCAGTACGGTTTGTTCACGTCAAGCGTCGTGACATAAGCGTAACTTAGCTAATAACACTGGTGGGGGGGCAAAATCGACCACAGGTATTAGATGCTTTAAGGAGGAGTAAAAAAATACACAGATGATTGGTTTAATTTCTTTTCTACACCACCCAAAGAATCATTTTGTAAATGTTTTTTTTTGTCCCTCTTCAACTCAGTTGCCAAAGAAAAACTATTCTTGGGTACAAATATATCACAGGAGCATTTGCCCTCCCTTGCACCCCCCCAAGTTACATCGATAATTAGTGAAGTGAAAGATGGTAACATAACATCATATGGTATGTGTTAAAGTGCAAAACATGCTACACTTTAACATTATTAAAGGTTAGCAAAATTTTTCTTCTTCTTTACATTTTTCTATTTTGTTTGAGCTCTGAATTTGGTGTGTTCAGTTGTATTTGGGATTGTATTTGGAGTCCATAATTCTACATTATAATGTAGTTAATTCACAGGGTTACTTTTGTTTCCAGGCAAAATTATTTCTTTTCATAGTACAAAATTTTGGTTTCTCTTATATTAGATTTCACATAAAGTGTATTACTCATACCTAATACACTGCCATACCTTAGGACCTACCCAGCATGCATTCAGCAAGATACAGTCATAGTTTCCTTGGTGGTAAGTTGGCTTAGGTGTGCAACTGGTCAATCGCTGCCATCTACTGCCAAGGTTAGATTGTGTGAAACCATACTTCCACTTCCCCATATGCCTTTGTGGTGTACACAAGAACAACTTTACACTCACTTTGTCCGCCAAAGGCTGCACTCACAGTACCCACACACAAACTAGGTACCAGAGGTAGCAATGTTTGGGAGTACAGCACATTCTGAACTTACTTCACTAAAATTACCCAATAAGTAATACGTCTTTGTCAGCAGAGTAATGAAACTTTGGGTTCAATAAGAGGCAGTGGAATTGCTTTCCCATTTGAATAACTAATAGTTTCTCAAGAAAGACTTCATTTCATGGAGTTCAAAAGCTTCAGTATTCTTCTGTGTGGTGTATAAAGTGTAATGAACAGTATTTGTGATCACTGTGAAAAGAAGATGAGAACACTGGTTACCATACAGGATCACAATTATTTCCAAGTTCATCACCTTTTTAATGAGGTAGTTGCCTTATAATTGTTCACCAAGCTAAACACATTCCCTATACATATTTTACTAAAAATCACAGTTTGTGCCTAAGGGATACCCTAAGTTCAGGCCCAAACTACTTCTTAAGTGCATTCACAAAATTGCAAAGAGAGACTATTAGTTTCGTCATGTTGGTCCATCCGCCCGCATGAAACATCTCAGTTCCCGCTGGACAGATTTACATCAAATTTTCTATTTGAGCATTTTTTTAAAAATTCAAATTCATCATAATCCAACACGAATAACGTGTACTTTACATGAAGAACAATATATATATTTATGATCATACGTCACTCAGTTCTTCTTAGAATAAAAAATGTCTTGGACAAAAGTTGCAGGGGAATCAAAACACACATTTTATGTTCAATAACGTTTTGTCTGAACTTTGTGCCATTTATAAGATGTGGAAAAATTTTGCACTGCTGAACAGACTTCAGATGACAATGTGGCCCATGCACCTTGCACAGGAGTTTCAAGTTTCCCAAGAAAAACTTAATTTTGGACAATAAACTTTCTATCATGGTGAGAGAAATACATACATAAGAGCAGAAAGCACTTCCACCACACACTGTGATCTGGGCTCTGTCCAAAAGAGAGGAAGAATCGTTCACCAGAGAGATTTAACCATTTCCAGTATCCCACTTCCCAGCACCTCCACCCCTCCCCCATACACACCATGTAAAAAACAGAAAGTATGTTGCAATACTGCCAGCAATCAATTCACATTTCTTGTGACTGATAATAAATACAAGTCACAGAAGACCAATAAAAATCAGTCTGCCCAACAACTTTCCAAATAATCACAAATTTCTGATGGAACACAAGAGAAGGACCAAACAATGGCACTGCGATTATTACAAACTTGTTTTTGATGAGTGTATCCAGTAAATTTAAGTGCTACATACTGGATTAAATGAAAACACTTTACTTGAAATGTCTTTTGTTCCTCATCCTAAAGAAAGAATCTAAAGATTAAAGTATAAAAATGTAATGTATATAATGGTATAATGCAGGGCTGGCAAACCTATGGCATGCAGAAAGATTTCCTTAGGCACACGGCATTCAATGCTGTCCGTTTTTTTTTTTTTTCTTTTGCCCCACCACAGTCTCTATATTGGGAAGAATATGTGTGTGTGTGTGTGTGTATATATATATACACACACACATGCATCTGACTGCACAGAGACTGTATATGAATTATCGTTGCTACCAAGTAACACTGCGAGTGAAACATTTTTACACAAATCGGGAGTGGTGTGAAGTGTGGACTGGATATTTATCACTGCGGCGCCAGCCTTGCAGTAACTGGGTGAATACGTGGCAGTGGACGAAAGGTTTTACAATCTCCTTTTCAAACAGGAAGTGGCAGCAGCCCCAGTTACTTCCAAATTTTCTTCCTTGTCGCACTCCACGAGGTCTTCATTAGAAATATAAAAATTATACTATGCATTAATAAATAATTATAATATGCATTAATGAATGCAAAAATTGATGATGATGATAATAATAATAATAATAATAACAACAACAACAAGAGTTTGTGTATAGAGATACAACGAATGTGGAACCTGAAATGTACGATTGTACCAGTAATAATTGGAGCCACTGGAATAGTAACGAGAAGTTTAAAGAAAAATTTGGAAACTATACCAG
>Ga0123354_10014922_pt1 | contig 12104 bp, 4 predicted proteins | sample TergutLab28metaG_2_FD_97872 | JGI IMG/M metagenome (GOLD analysis project Ga0123354, IMG submission 97872) | Labiotermes labralis P4 segment gut microbial communities from Petit-Saut dam, French Guiana - Lab288 P4 | ecosystem: Host-associated > Arthropoda: Insects > Digestive system > Gut ... | reverse complement strand
AGTGCGGTAATGAACCTTCGGGTTCCGTGAAATGCGGGGAATTTCTTGACTAGCTGCAAACCAGTTAGCTTCTCAAGAAGGACTCTGCACCATGGAGTAAGTAAGTAAGTAAGTAAGTATAAACCTATTGTAAAAAATATGCAATATGTTTGTCACAATCTACTTTAAATATAAGATGTAATTTTATCGGTCCATTTCCAGCTGAAGAGCAACTCCTTGCAAGAGGATTTTCCTTCGACTTTTCTGTCTACAAGAGAGAAAGGTTGCTGCGACTTGCCTACAGTGTAATTTTGATAGCCTGAGTCAACCCTGGAATATTCCACGTAATTTTCTCTTCTTTAATGACTGTATGGCAAAGCAACATGTAAGTATGAACAGTGTTCCTTCACCTATCTGATTTTGTGAGCTGCCGACTGTTCCCTTCTCACGAATACTTGGTACACACTCAATATCTGAGTTTTCTTGTAATATGATATTTCTGAATATTTAGCACTACACATTAAGCAAAGGAACACATAGCCGCCTATGGAGAATTTTTAAAAGCATCAGCGTAACGCACACTGTTTTGTGGTTAATTTAGAATGACACGCCACGAAATAAGAAGTTACGAAATTAAACCTTGTAACATTTAGACTGTGTTTCAGGGACTGAAAAATATGAAAATCAAAACAAGGTGCTAACTGATTTTTAAAAATTTTTTATTCCTTACATTATAACTATTTTATACAATAACAGCTAATGTATTCCCTTGTGATGGACCAGTAAGGTCCGAGACCTGTAAAATTTTAATGTTTTTGGAAACATTATTGTGAGTTGAATGACGATTAAGTGCATGTGTCGGTTGACACAAGTAAATACCGACCGAGACAGAAAATGGAATTGTGTCGAATCAAAGGAGAGGATATTAACTGTCAATACACATAAGAGAACACGAGCACTTCAAGGCAGAGATAACTTATATGCGAGAGGTTCCTGTTTCGAATATAAACAACGAAACCGTTTATCCTGATTCAGGTCTCTCCGCATTAATTCGGTGGATTGACAAGCGAATCCTTCCACGTCCCTCCAACTCACAATTTCCACATCTTCGTGGGTTGCAAGAGAGCATTTAGGATATGTGGAGTGGTCGATGGCCACTGAGCGCACTGCCATATCGTTTGGCTCGTTAGCACTTACAGCGGCCGGTCTTAAGTCGCTTGACCTTCAGAGCATTTGATACTGGTATAATTGTGTTAAAGTGGACACGCGATCCAAGGCATAGGACGCCGGCTGTATCTCGGAAGCTGGGATCGTGTGTTCGAGTTCATATCGGGACGTGGAATAATATCTGCAACTTTTTGTGCTAGTGTTTTTTCCGTCTAAGCAACTAATCACTACAGGACAATTTCCGGTAGAAAGCTTTCTAGTGAAGTCTGTAGATAAGAGACGGTTAAAAGGAATAACAATGACTGACACATTGGCCTGCAGCATACTGAATTTAAGGGAGGCATTTCGAGTGTTTAATTAGATTGTTTAGGCTTATCCTCTGAAGTAAAGAGTTACAGGCATTTGCCATGCGTGATTAAAGACAGTCTTCAACGGAGCTTAAATCTTGGTCATTAAGTTAATATTAATTAAAACATTTAATGTATTTTTCTGTCTGTCTGTCACTCTATATATCTCTCTGGCTTTAGAGGCAAAAGCGCCTAGGGATCTCCCTTTTTACGGTTTTCTGAATCTTGTTTGTGGTCATTTGGTAGGATTTCTTTGATTGAGTACCAACCAAAGAAAACGCCTCTACCTACACTGTAGAACACAAACACCGAGAAAACCTAGACATATCTTCATGTTCCAAGTGGGATTCAAATCTAGACCCCTGTGTTAGCTGGTTGAAAAATGTATACCCTTAGGACGCAGTACTATTGTGACTGAATATTATTCAAAGTGTTTGGCTAATGCTGTATTTTTAGAGTTACATACGTAAGTATATTGGCTTTAACTAGTAAATTTTAGTAAAAGTAGGAAATTAGTTAAACTTTACCTTACTGAACTTAAATTTTAAGATCGTTGCTTTGTTCGTGAATTCTTTGTAAGATTATTGCTGAATAAATTCATGGCTGGTACTACAGTGGATTACATTTCCCGCAATATACGTTTCCGTTATAATTAATGACGTCTGGATAAGTCATTCCCTTTAACATAAATTGTTAGAGATCGAAAAAAAATCCCCTTCGTTGCCGGTAACATAAGTTTCCTCTTTAATACATACTAAGAGAGATTATTATTTGCTCACCCTTGCGCTGTCAGAGAACATTCCCTGGTGTCCAAAGTAGCTACAGTTTTCCCCACATCCACATTCACCTTAGCAAATACAAATTTTTCCTTTTTACTACCGAGTCTAACTTATGTTGTTCATTTCTCAGGGTGATGTAGCTGAGGTTTTCGGTCTTGCTGGATGTGAAGGTGTAACTTCAGCGTTAATATTTTCGGACATTTCGAATGAATGTGTTGCCTCCTTCTTCAGGGTTTAAGCACTCCAAGATCAATTCTGTGGGTAGAAATGGATTCTGTGTTATCTGAAGCATAGATGAAACTTGTATGATAACAATTCGGTGGGGGGGGGGGGAAATGGGGTGGGAAATCGAGCATTGGTGTTAGAATCTTTAACCATTTAAAGAAGAATCGTGTCTGTTTTATGTAAGTACCCAGTTCGTACCATGAAGTTAACGCTCACCATCTCGGCTACATAAAGCCAAACTGTTAATGGTGTAAAATGTCCATACAGAACAGTTAAACGCAATGTGAGCACCATGTAGTATTTTTTAATGTTAAAGCTGGTGGTACGTGTGATACCCGCCAGGCACTCAAAGGTTAATATACGAAGCAATCAAGTTAGAAAAAGAGGAAGACTGGTCTGAACCAGTCCTTTATATACATAAACACCTCTCACCTAAGCTCGCCCAAATTTTTCTCTTTACCGCTTTTCAAACCATTAGCCAAAATAAAACTATTCTTGGGTAGACAAATATTGGAGGAGGAATCGCCCCATTTGGCACCCCCCCCCCCAATTTACACCAATGATCTGAAGCTTTCACAGTGTTTATGATGAAGGTAGCACTCTTCGTTAATGTGACGCCTTGTGGGCTGCTCGGTACAGCAGGCCTACTTGTGTTTTAGAAGAATGTGTTGCCTCCAAGATCAAGCTATAAGAACAATTTCTCACCAAGACTGAAGAATGAGATGAGAGTTTCCACTGAATAGACGGTATATATCAGTTCATACAGTGTCATACGTCAGAAGACGTTTATATTTAGGAGAATTTTATTCTTTCTTCATATTCCTTGCCCGAAAATTCAAATATTTTGCTCTCACTCACTCAGTACTCAGAAAAATTCGGAAACAAATTACGTGTTGTAGCAAATAAAGAAACAAACAAGGCGTGCAGATTTATTTATGAACGCTTTGAGGCACAATGGTAGCAAATATCAGTACGAACATCGTACTACGACGTAGAGATTTCCGGATATTAAGCCCCAGAATTTGCAGAATAAATGTCAATCATTTTTCTATTGCGTATTGTATACTGGGTTTTATAATGGAGACACAATGTATTTTCTCTAAGGTAGGGACGTATTTTAAATCTTATTTAGAAAAAAGTCCTCTTTAAAACAGTTCAAGCAGTCTGGCTAATATCTGCTACTTCTCTCTCACACGGAACACCGCGTTTCCTTCCACAGAACATTTGAATATTGACAGGTGTCTTATGAATATTAATGTTTGCGTAGCAAAACACGGATTTGTTTCTTTGCAGTTTTGACTTTGCCTCGGACATTTAATTTCGTAAATTATGTATCTTATTGGAAGGAGATTTTATATTTCACGCTCCAGCAGTTGGCAATCTTCAACTGTCATAAATCTTCCTTCTAGGTGTACGGAAATTTCAGACCTCTTTTTCTATAAAGTAGGATCCTATGGAAAATGACTCCATACATTCTTCTTTGTACAGCAGTGTTAAAGGGTACATATTGCTTAACATCTTCACGATAGACGGGGACAGCAATTTTCTCCGATTTCGTCACGTATTATCCCAGACAACCGTAAAGGTGATATACCATTTTGAATGTACAGACCCTACCTTAATTCTTCTATCGTAATGAGGCAAGAACAGATGAGTAACATTTCCCAGAAGTGCACACATAAACAACTGTGTACGAAATAGAATTTGTACATTGTTTTGTCGGTGCATGCGGTGGCGCATTTGGTTGAGGCACTGCGTTACAAGTCGGAAGGTCGCGGGTCCGATTCCCGACGGTGTCACTGGATTTTTTTATTGACATAAACCTTCCGGACGCACTATGACCCTGAGGTTGACTCCGATTCTAACGGAAATGAGTACCATAAATATTTCCTTGGGGGGGGGGGGATTTAAAAGTGTTTAGGGTTGACAACCTTACCAGCTTCGCATGTCGATTTTCTTAAAATCTTGGATCCTCAATCCCCTGGAACCCTCAGGTCCTGTCCATGCCTGTAATGGGACTGTTTTACCTTTACCTTTACATTGCTGTATTGATTTCACAGAGAATTTGTTATAGAATTCTGTTGAGATGAATTCAGTTCTTACATCACTTGATACAATTTTGCCCCTTCTTTAATTTTGGTAAGTGAATCCCTTTTTTGTTAAGCAATTTTTTGCTACAACCCATACAATAGCTGTGTGATTAGGTTTTAGCTTTTAAAGCTTTTATCCGAGATTTAGAACTGAACAAGAGGTTTAGAAAACAAAATTGTCTTTTTTCCATCACTGGACTACTTGTAGTTCCTGTGGTTGAATCATAGTTGAGAAATTGACCGACCACAACACTTCATATTTTGTTTGTTTCCGACATATTTAGCAATGATATAGACAGTTGTATTCGGAGTTACATTAAATATGAAGACACAAATAACATGTCCAATGTAAAAAAAATTACGGAAGATGATTATATCTAAATTTGATACCATTCAGGGCCCAAATGTTTTACTAATTATTACCGAAATCAATTGTATTTTAAAAATAAATTATTATTAAATAAGTGCAATTTTTAAACTGTTTATTCTAATATTTACAATGAACATAAACTTGTTAGCCACAGCAAAGACAGAACCGAAATTTTGCCAAATGTTTCATATGAATTTTAATGACTTTGCCTTATCTTCTCATGCTTCTTAATGTTTTGATAATCGGCATAAAAGATAGTTTGCTGTGTGAAGTCTATTGTCACAACTCATTTCAGTCCAAGTATAATTAATTATTTTCTAGAAAGCGTAAGGCAATAAAAACGAATCTTGGGAAGAGAAAGTTGCGGTGAGGGGCCTGGGGGCTTTACGTATTGGAGACTTCAGCGTGATTACGATACCGCGAAAGCAGTTCATTTTCAGAACCGAAAGGGAGAGACAGTTTTTGGAAAAACAGGTCTACGAGTAGCTACAGAGGATTATTTACAGCATTAGCGACACACAAAAAATGAAGAATTGAAGGATCACATTTTTAGGCTGGAAGGGGAGATATGTTTCGAATTACACATTTTGAGCTTGGGTCCCTAATGTAAAGCGCTGCCAAAAATATTCTTTCTCTCCAGGATCAATAAAGAGAAAAATTTGAGGAAAGAATAACATTTTTCACTGATAAATGGACACATCACGCTGAGGCTATCAGAATTAATCTTTTAAAGCCGAACCCAATTTGTAGAGTTTCTTTAACATATTTTGATCAGAACTGAGTGTTTTTTGTTGTCAGATAAAGTTTCCTTCGCCGGGCTGATCACTCGCCCAGAGGAGCCGTACCGAGTGTCGTGTGTCTGAGTGTGATCGGAAAGCCTCGATAATGGAAAGGTCCTGATCCACTACGGAGGTGGGAGGAGGAGGAGGAGGAGGGCTTTCGTGCCATGGGGGGGGGGGAAGACTTAAACCAAAACAAACTAGATGATGCAACCAGATTCTCCAATGTAGATTATTTAAGCATTTTGCACTGTAAAGTAGGAATACAAAATTATCGCACAGAAAAGCAAGCAAAACTTTCGGCTCTCTTTCTCATGAGTAAGGAGAAATTCTAACGAGTACGATGTGCTGTGTGACTGCAGCAAGTCGCTCTGTCCGAAGAATGCGACCACTCAAATGCAGTAGACAGAAGGACGTTGTAGGAGACAGCGCGCCACCTGGAAGCAAATTTGCATTCATTTCCGAAGAACTGTTCTAGGTCTCAGACAGCAATAACTGTAACAGTACATGCCAATAATTGTCGATGGACACGTAGTTCATGATGAGAGTTTCGAATATTCCCCAGTATTAGGGTTGAAGAAATCCAACGACATGCAACAGTCTGCAGATATTTATTTACTGTTAAATTACTCTACATGTTTCAGGCGTCCATCGCGCCCGTCATCAGGAGTACATACAACTGTAGTTGCAGCCTCTGGTACAAAAACATATTTGGTCACGTCTGAAGAAGCTTGCTTCCCAGATAGTGAGATCTGTACCAGAGGCTGCAACTACAGTTTTATGTACTCATGATGGGCGCGATGGACGCCCGAAACATGTAGAGTAATTCAGCAGTAAATAAATATCTGCATACTGCTGCATCTCGTTGGATTTCTTCAACCGAGAATTACGATGCACGGTACCACGAATATGAAAATTCCCCAGTATTGTTGTCGAGGAATTGGATGCACAGAAATGTGTTACGACACAAGTTCAGCAGCTAAGAAATTGATGCTAAATGTCGTTGAAGGAAAACTATTAAGTAGCTGTGCAAAGTGGAAGTTGTATTTACTACTATAACACACATAGTTCGCAGTGTTTGGGCGGCTACCGTTTCTACTTCGCCGTGCGTTCGCTATACCCATCACGAAGGCACAGGCGCGGTCCCTTAAATTTTCAGATGTTTATCTTGAGAATAATTGTGTTTGTTGTGGATAATTATATGTTGTGCCTCCCCACGTTCGTATTGCAGAACATTGTGCGCAGTAATCCCTAGAGGACAAAACCTAAAGTACGTTTACATCACTTCAAAATGTACTAATTTAAATGTAGCCTCAATGGACATTGTATGGAAAGTCATTCCCTAAAGTTACGGATCAAATAATGTCGTATTTTAATTTTAATGATGTTTTGGTCGTATAATAACAACAGCCCTTTTGTAAATTGTTTATACCTTATGGCTTTTTGAGAATTTCTACTCTTCTGGGATGTAACTCTTCGTCAACGAGTACAGGGACTCCTTCATTTCGAAGCGAGATTATTTCGTCATGGGCATGGTTCCACACACCTTCTAGGACATTCCGTTTCGAGGTATCGTCATACCGGCAGCTGCACCAGTACAAGGATTTGAAAACTTGCATTATGAACATATTTTTTAGGCAATTCAAGCGGTGAGAATAATTATATAACCTACGCATACTTAACTTCATACAAACTTACTTAATTTGAACGTCTGCACGAATAGATGCATCTGATTAGTATATAAGAAATTATATAATCTCAGGGTTTTATTTCATTTCACAATTATACCTAGTAAATCGGTTATTATATTCCTAGTAGGTATCACAGAAGCTAACACCAAAATGTCTATTAACCACACATGCAAAAACAATACGTTTCTGGAAAAAAAAAATCTCCCAAAATTTATTGCTTGGCGCCAAGTGTATCTCTCACTAACAAAACTTTCATCCGAAACTTCTTTCAATATGGTGAACATCTAACTGAATAAAGTGCAAAATATCTCCATTGTCAGTGAAATACATTGATGACTAATAAATAAATAACGAGGCTAAATTATAAAACGCCTTCAACAACATCTATCAGAGAGGTGCTGCTCAATAGTAAAAAATACTGACCGTTAATCAGAAGTAAAGTTTTGGTATGTGCATCGTGCAAGGGAGTTTTTGATCTACAGTCGAATATTGCAAGAAAGCCTATGTTTCTTACCCGAAATATAAATTCCTGTCATTTTCATCTGGTCACCTTGTATTTTTTGTTCAGTAAATTAGAAGCCTAAAGTCATATTTAGGTAGAGCTCTGACCGGATAAAACACAACAGAACATTTTTACCTCGCGCGATAGAATTGACTGAAGTCTGCCCTGCGGTCAAACGTCATTTCAACTGGAATGCATTGCTTAGTGACCATAAACAGCTGACGGCCTGCCTTCTCCTGCGATAATGTTACCAAAGTCACAGCCGGACTTCAGAGAGGCCAACAGTTATAGTTATTCCTAAATATCAACTTCTTAACAAATGATATGGCGTGAGATTCCAGACGACCTGGATCTTCTGCTTCGAATTTTCCGCTATATAGGACTTGGCAGTAAGGCAGCTCGTGTCCGAGTACTGTATCCGAATGCTTGCCGGCAGAGCAAAGTCTACCACTGGACATGATTCGTAGTCAGTCCCACCTAAACACAATTTTCAAAACTTAGGCCTATACAAAAATGTATTTCCCATCTGCTAGTCAAACCTATTAGTTTTACGGGCTTAGAATTCGAACAAACTACATTGGTTCGTTTTCTGCAGGTAATTACATTTTAATGTCTACCCGTTTCTTATACATCTTCCAAAAAGTTATGCCAGCAACCTTGACGTTGTGAGAGCTTCATATCTCATGTATTCTTCCCGGTAGCCACTGGGTTCACAACAGCTCTCCTTTTTGTTACCCCACAACTCCGAAAAGCGTCCCTGTTTTCTTTGTGCTAAGACTCCTAGCACATTTCATTCCCGCCACCTTTGCTGCAGACTGTAACCTGATATTTATAGCGTTGAACCTACATAATAAACCTAGCAAAAAGCAGTAATTACTTTCCAGGTGAGTTATCACGCTGGCGTTAAGTAGTTAATTCCTTGAAACAGAGTTCTTCTACAGAAATTAGACGTCCATATCTATTCCAGAATTTAATATAATTTATGCAACTCGCAATTAATTACCTTGTGTCCAACAACCCACAGTTTTTCCTGGTCCTGAACCAGATAACCCATACGATATCCTCCCACCCATTCCTTTAAGATCGATTGTAAAGTTACCTTTACATGCATGCCTAGTTTAAGCAAGCCCTTTCCCCCTTCAGGCTTTCGAACCGAAATCCTGCAGTCTATGCATTTCTCTTCTCTTCTACACATGACAAGTGCCCCGTCCATCTTATTCTCTTTTGCGTTGGCATTCAAACAATTTAAAACTTATTTACATCTTCCCGTTGAGAGAATTTTTGGTAATAAAGCAAGAAAGGTCAAATTTAGTGTAGTAGGGTGTGCGAGTGTGTACAAGTAATCAGTTATCGTGTGTATTGTTGCTAGTTTTAAGTTGTCTTGTGTGTAATTGTTGTTGGTAGGCCGTGTGTATTGTTGTAATTATCTTATGTGTATTTGTTGTACTGTGTGTGCATTGCTGTTTCTTTTTACTTTAGATGCCGGACTGCTGGCTAGAAGTCAGTACTAGGAATGTCCTGCGACCGGTTACCTCGACACAGGTTTTTCTTGGTTTCCCTGTGCCTAAAAAAAATGCTGAGATGGTTCCGAAAATTCCAAGTTGCCACTACATGCTTCTCATGTAGCCCTCCCGACTTAAATCTAGTAGTAAACTATTTCATGTTTTGTTTACATGTAAAATAAACACTGCCACCGGGTAACAACCCAATTGCAGTTAATAAATATATTATTATTATATTACTTTGTGGAGTGTATGTAACTGAAACAGGGTGTAGTGGACATAAGGTTACCCCATATCTCGCGCTTTATTCTAAATTCCAGCTGAAACACATTCGAAAGTTTGACCACTACATAACCCTGAACTGAAGAGAGCTCTTATTTGCGATGAGACAAGTTCGAATCTCGGTAGAAGCACAGACTATTGTAAGAGAGTTACTTTGTAGATAATGTCAGTTCGTTCAAAGAAATGCCCACCATGCAGATGAGAAGGCTGATTCCTTCCAGATTCTTTGCAAGGTTGTCTTAGTTAATCGTCCTCTCTTTTCCCACGGATGACAGCAAGGACAGCATTGTTAAATAAACCATAAATAAAACAAACAATACTCTCAGTAAAGTTCCATTTATTGTTTTATAAGTATTGTTTCCTTTCATTAACAGTGAACAGGTCTATAATCTTACCGAAGACTTTCAACTGTAAGAGACGCAGACAGGCCTACAGTTTCTTGCAAGAGGGAATTCTTTGTCACTTGTTCATCACACGGGTCAGATTTCTGTAAACGGTCAATTTCGCTGTCTGTCAGAAATATTGTAACAGGCACAATTTTTCCTAGCTGTAACAACGATCCGATGTGGAGACAATCGTAATAAATACATAGCTTTCCAATTCTATTTCCTTGTTTTCTTTCACTCTCTTATTTCTGGGACACCCCATTTAGTTTTCTCGTATGGCCAATCCACGTTTCGTGCACTACCTTTCTTCTTTCGCTCATTTTAGTTGATGTCAATAGCTGACGTCGTATCGGAATATTATTTTCTGCAGCCACACAAAGTTTTTCAGACTGAGAGTTAGGAAATGTGCCAGAGTTTGGGGGGAATTTGAGGCCTCTATCTACCAAAAAAGTAGAAGTAAAACGTTCCTTCGAAAGAATGGTAGCCTACTAATCTATAAAAATATTCTATGCCATATCGTAGAAGAAAATGTACTTATAGGTCTAGTGAAACCCCTGTAACCTCAAGCATCAAGAGGGACAAAATCACTCAATGAAATTTGAAATTTCTGAGAATTCCAATTCCTCTACATTGCAGAGGTTAACGTAGTTTAAAAAAAAAACTGTCAGGATATTCTTCGGTTTAGTCTGCAGAAACTATGTAGGTAAGCCTACTTGCAATAAATAAGCTAATGTAAAATTATGTTAAAATCATACCCTGCCGTGAATTCCAGACAAAATTTTGTCAGAATTTTAAGGTGAGGCAAAGGTAGAAGCTACGGAGAAGTTAGGTGACAGTAGGTGCATGAGAAGGAATGCCTCGTAATTCTCTTCTGACGAGTAACACACAAAATGTACTAACACAGACAAGTTATGCTTGCTTATAGCTAGGTTTGGAGCAATTCCTGAGAATGTACCTGCTTGCGTCAGTTGCAAATTGACAGTTGGTGCTAGTTACGGGACTACTGTTTGTTTTAAAGGTCTGGTAGATTACATTCGAACCTCTCGCAATAGTGAATGTCTCTTCAGGTCACAGTCTTCAAAGAGTTGATGTTGCTTACCTGAGTAGCTACAAACATGTCATGGGATGTAAGGCTGTGCATGTTGGCAAATAGCGCTCAGCGAGAGGAAAGACGTACTGCCTCCATCTTCGAGGTCCTATTAAATGGCATGACGTCTCACCGTCGTAGGTTTAGTCGTGGCACTTTTAAATAAAATAGTTATTCTATATATATATATATATATATATATATATGTGGTCTATTTTATTTTTATTTGTGAACATCAGTTGGTATAAGACGCTTTTATAATCAGTCTGAAATAAACTTATTCGTACCGTTTAACGCGTACAAGTTTAGTTGAATAAATCAAATTAATTCATAATGAGCCAAATGTTCTAATCTTGGCACCAGATGGCAGTACAAAACAGAGCTTTTGTTGCGTGCAGATGGTATTATGAGGGGCAGTCTCCTGGTAGATAATATGTTTAACCGGAAGTGTGTCACAGTTGGCCATGGGAGAAGAAAGGGGCGTGGCGATACTGACACATGTCAATCACTGCACTCCTCCCATGTGGTGCGGTCCGCCCATTTTTCGATTTCCGCCAACCACATTCTGCATAATTTACGTAAAATCATTAGTCCATGACATCATACGTAGAGCAATGTTCGATGCTCCGTGAGGGTAGAGCACCGTCATCTAGCTGCTCAGCTCACAGGAACATTGTCTTGCTGGTTTAAGAACTGCTGACAACTCACATTTGGGCATGCGCATTTTACGGTTTTGTAAACGTGTCAAATTTTTGTCTTAATCAAATGAAGGTGTGACATTCGACAAAATAGCATTTAAAATCTTATGCGTATTGGACCGTGCATCATCTTGATATTTGAATAAAGGTTGACCAACTAGATGACACTTGCTTTATTATATATTGCTCAACATGTTTCAGACGTTAATACGTCCATCTT
>Ga0123354_10014921_pt1 | contig 12105 bp, 10 predicted proteins | sample TergutLab28metaG_2_FD_97872 | JGI IMG/M metagenome (GOLD analysis project Ga0123354, IMG submission 97872) | Labiotermes labralis P4 segment gut microbial communities from Petit-Saut dam, French Guiana - Lab288 P4 | ecosystem: Host-associated > Arthropoda: Insects > Digestive system > Gut ... | reverse complement strand
GACGATCCTTCGCTGCCCTGGCGCCACAAGCCCACGCGGGCTGACCTGGCGTGTTGGGCCTGGATCGCGGTCGTCGGCATCTACGGACTGGCCACCATCCCGCTGCGGGCCATCCTGATCGGCTGGAGTCCACCAGCCGCCGCGATGATCACCGGCGGACGCGCATCGGTTGTCACCACCGGCGCCTGGACCTTTGTCAATGGTGGCCCTCTCATTCTGTATTGGCTTGTCGCGAGCGTATCGCTGATCAAGTTCTGCTGGGTCTACTGGTGGGCCGGCAAGTTGTGGGGTACGGGGATCATCGATATCCTGGCGGGCAAATCCGATCGCGCCAAGAAGAGGGCCGACCGCGCCGTACGCCTGACCAACAAGTACCGCCTATTGGCCATCTTCCTGACATTCTTGCCGATCCCCTTCCCCATGCCCATCGTCTTCGCCGCTATCGGCGCGGCAGGAACCTCGCTCAAACGGTTCTTGCCGCCAGTCTTCGTGGTCTCCCTGTTCTACCAGGCCGCGTACCTCGCCCTGGGCTGGAAGATCGGCGAACCCGCTGTCGAGTTGGTCAACATCTACGCACAATACATGTGGTACGTCACTCTCGCCATCCTGGTCGTCATGATCGTCGCCTGGGTGTGGAGGCAGCGGAAATCACGGGCATCGGCGAAAGCGGACCCGGACCCTGCTGACTGACCCGAGGGTCAACATTTCAGTAAGTAAATCGTGTCCTGGTTGTACACCAGCTGACATCCATTGTTTTGCAGTTGGGCCAGCATGGTCGCCTGCCAGTGGTTTTTCTGATTGTCCAGGGAGTACGACGATGTGTCGAAGATGACGTACTGCATCTTCGTGATCGGGACGTACAGGGAGTCGTTCCATTGCGGTACGGCCAGGCGAGTGACATAGTGGTCGACCAGGTGCGCAACGACGAACTCATCGGCGACAACAGTACTTCCCTGTGGGATCAAGGAGATGGCCTGCCCAATGGCCTGGACCCGGCCCGATGACGGAGCCGGAGCCCTGAAGGCAACCGACAACCCCGATGAAATCAACCCCACAAGAACAACGACGACAAGCAGCAAGTACTGCAAGCGTTCAAGGTGTACCAGTCTAAGTCGCGTGATGACATTCGTGCGTACTGGCTTGTCATCGCTGGTTTCCACGACCGTATTGTCTGTCCCACCCCGGGTTGTACTCTCAGTCATACTGTCCGCCAGCCCAACCCCATCGCGCTGCCGAATCTTGCTCCAGGCATCGATGATAGCCATGAAACAGATGACCATGATCGTCGCGTTGTAGTGGTATCCGAATCGGAAGGTCGGGGCGTAGTCGGCGACCACCCTGGCAGCGATGGTGGGCAGGATCGCCCATGCCAACGGGCTGCGCCAGCCCAAGCCGACGGTCACCACGAGGGTCGCCACAAAGACCCAGAAATCTGGGGAGGACAAGGCATGTCCGACGCTGGCCAGCCCTGGGGAGCTGTAGCTGTAACTCAGATAGATGTACGCACCTGTCGCGCTGAGCCGTGGCATGATCCATCCGACCAGAGCGACGAAAGCACCAACACTTGCTATCCCAGTGATCAAACCGGCTTTGATCCTCCTCTGCGCGATGAGCACCAGCCCGAATCCGGCGGTCAGGAAGGTCGAGTCCTCTTTGGTGAGGACGAGCAGGACACACGCGATCGCGAACTGCACCCAATGGGGCTTCTTCCAGATTGAGGCCAATGCCCACGCCACCAAAGGCACAGCCAGAGCGATCTCGTGGAAACCGAAGAAGGTCGCATTGAGAATCCCCCACGACAAGCCGAAACCTATCTGAATCGCGAGGGCTTGACGCTGGGGCAGCCGGTTGGTGGCAAAGCGCCCAACCAGCCACACGGCCAGGCCGAACAAGATCGCTTGTTCAACGAGGAGGAGGCGTACATCGGACCACAGGTGGTAGAAGGGGGACAGGACGGCGACCAAGACCGTGAAGTGGTCACCCAACAAATCGAAAGGGCTTTGAGCCTTGATGTTCGACCAGGGCAGATGCCCTTGACTGTAGTTACGTATCGCCTCTCCGTAGAGGGCCAGGTCCATGCCCGTGCGGTACGTGTTGTACAAGATCAGGGAGCTGACGATGTACAACGCCGAACACACTGCACTTATGCCGATCACAACCCATTGGAGCCGATGAGTTCCGTGGGCAACTTTATTGAGGGTCGGCACCCGTGTTGTCATACTGCGATGGCTTGCCCGTCCTGACGCCAGTCATCGGTGATCGGCAATCCGGTCGCTGACGCGGCTAGGTCGATCGTCCGTACTGTTCGGGCTGCTGTGGGAGCGGAAATGTATGTCGCCGGAACCACTGTAATGGGTTCCCACAAGGATAGTTGTACATCCCCGTTGGGGCCGACGAGGGCGTCGTCAACCCGCGGTTCGGTTTTCTGTTCAACCTGCACACTGAGCGTTTTCTCGTTGTCGCCCAATTCGGTGTCTGCCACGATGGCATCGAGTTGCTTGCGTTCGCGCCTGGCTTCGATCCGGGAGAACACCGCCCACGCGGCCACAACCGCGGCACCGACCAGCGGCACCCACCACTGCATCATCATCCGCAGAACCGCGAAAGGCACTGTCGCCAAGGTGACCAGAATCAGCGCGACAAAGACACCTTGGCGCCGTTTCGCGGCTCGTTTGGCCAAGCGCATCGCCACGCGACGGCCAGCACGACGCATCAACACTGTGGAGACTTCGACGGGCTTGTCCTGCTCCTGATCCACGGGAATCCCCGTATGAACGGTCTTGACCGACCGGCGCGAAGGAGCCTGCTGCTCGACCTGCTCTTGGGTCGGAATGCGCCAACTGATTTGCCGGGGCACGAAGTACAACAAACATGCCACGGCCAGCACGGCGAATATGAGGCCTGAGACATCCATGCCATTCACCCTAGAGCATTCACCCCGCAGCCCGCCTGGAACTCGCCGAATCTGGACTAGATGAATCGGAGATCATGATGCTCAGCAGCGGCCAATCGCCAGATTGGTTTCGGATGACAGCAGACGATGGTCGAGTAGTCTCATAAACTGGCATCATGCGTATTGCACGATTCTCACTCGACGACCTGCCCACCTATGGAGCTGTCGAGATCGCCAGTGACCTCGGACACCATCCTGACACCATCGCGGTCCTGGCCGGGGACCCTTTGCGCCAACCGCTGACCTACACCGGCGAACGGATCGGTTTGAAGGACGTGAAGATGCTCGCGCCTGTCGTCCCGGCGACCAAGGTGGTCTGCATCGGCCACAACTACGCCGACCATGTCTCGGAAATGGGTGTTCGCACTGTCCCGTCGGAGCCGATTGTGTTCTTCAAGCCGGTGACCTCCGTGATCGGAGCCGGCGAAGCGGTCGTCCGCCCGCGGGAAACCCGGATGCTGAGCTATGAGGGGGAACTGGCGATCGTCTTCAGCCGTACGTGCCGGAGGGTCAAGCCTGAAAATGCGGCGACTGTGGTTTTCGGCTACACCGTCGCGAATGACATCACCTGCCGAGACCTTCAGACCACGGACGGCCAGTGGGACAGGTCTAAGGGATTCGACACGTTCTGCCCGCTCGGTCCGTGGATCGTCACGGATCTCAGCCCGGCCCAGGTGGGGGACTTGCATCTGCGTACGACAGTCAACGGAACAGTACGACAGGACGCGTCAACCAAATTAATGTTGCATGATGTGGCTCACCTGATCGCCCATGTGACGGCGTTCACCACGATGTATCCCGGCGATGTGCTGCTGACAGGCACTCCGGCCGGCATCGGAGAGATCCTCCCCAGTGACTCAGTCAGCGTCGAGATCGAGGGCATCGGCACCTTGACCAACCCCATCATGGACGAGATGTTCTGACAGTCTCACCAGTACGATCAAGCTGGTTATTCCTTGTCAACCGGTGGTTCGGGTATCGCGTACTCGTCCCGTTCGTACTTGCCTGAGGACGAACTGGGTGAGGCTGGCTCGTCGTGGTCGGTACCTCTCCAGCGGGCGATGACCCGCATGACGTGGTAGATGATGATGGCGCTGAAGGCGCCGACTGCGATGCCGCCGAAGCTGGCGGGCCCGATGGAGAAATTGTAGTTGGCGATACCGGCGATCAGCGCGACGGCTGCGGTCAAGAGGTTGACCGGCGAGGAGAAGTTCACGTGGTTCTCGACCCAGATCCGGGCGCCCAACATTCCGATCATGCCGTACAACACTGTCCCCGCGCCGCCGAGGACGCCGATGGGAATCGTGTTGATCAGGGCGCCGAACTTAGGGATCAGCGACAGCAACAGGGCGACGATGGCCGCCACCCAGTACACAGCGGTTGAATAGATCTTGGTTGCTGCCATAACACCGATGTTTTCCGCATAGGTGGTCGTACCCGAACCGCCGCCGAGTCCGGCGAGGGCCGTCGAGACACCGTCCGCCAGCAGAGCCCTGCCCATCAGGGGATTCATGTCGGTGTTCGTCATCAAAGCCACCGATTTCACGTGCCCGACGTTTTCGGCGATCAGCACCAGGACGACCGGCAGGAACAAGCCCAAGATCGACCAATCGACCTGAGGGGTCTGGAAATGCGGAAGCCCGATCCAGGCAGCATTCTTGACAGCGGTGAAATTGATCTGGCCCTGGATGAGCGCGGCGACGTACCCGACGAGTACACCGATGAGGATGGACAGCCGCCCGATCAGTCCCCGGAAGAGGACGGTGATGATCAGGATCGCGGCAATGGTGATCAGGGCCGTCCACCCGGCAGCCTTGGCATTGTTCCAGGCCGATGGAGCCAGGTTGAAGCCGATCAGCATGACGATCGCGCCGACCACCACCGAGGGCATGAGCTTCTCGATCCAGCCCGACCCCACGACGTGGACCAGCAGACCGACCAGGGCAAGCACAATGCCTGCAACCAAGACTCCGAACAGGGCCGTACCGTAATTTCCTCCGTCAGACGCCACCGCCGCAGTGATCGGAGCGATGAACGCGAACGACGAACCCAGGTAGCTCGGAAGGCGATTGCCCGTGATCAGCAGGAACAAGACCGTGCCGACCGCGGAGAAGAACAGGGTGGTAGCAGGTGGGAACCCGGTCAGCAGAGGTACGAGAAAGGTCGCGCCGAACATGGCGACCACGTGCTGGGCGCCGAGCCCGATCGTTCTGCCCCACGACAATCGTTCATTGGGTTTGACGACTTCCCCCGGGGTGAGGGATCCGCTTCCATGCAAGGTCCACAAGGCCATGACAACTCCTAGAGTTCAGTGTGTGCGATATGTATCAGTGTCTTCAGTCAGCAACGAGAAGGTGAGAATACTACCGTTGTTCCTTCACCTCGGGCCGCATCTTGCCCGCCATGTCCACCATGCCGGTCATTTCTGGGACACCACACTAGCAGTCACCAGAACAGTCATCGGCCTGTATCCTGACCCCATGACCTATGATTTTGACACTCTGATCGAGCGGGCGGGGAGCAATTCGTTGAAGTGGGATGTCCGGGATGGGGAGTTGCCCATGTGGGTGGCTGATATGGACTTCCTTGTCGCGCCGGTGATCAGGCAGGCGGTGTTGGAGAAGGCGTCATCGGGGATTTTTGGGTACGGGATTGTGCCACCGGGATTCGCTCGGGCGGTGCATGCCTGGTGGGAGGGCAGGTACGGGTTCGACATCGCACCTGACTGGGTTCAGTTCTGCCATGGGATCGTACCGGCGGTGTCCTCGCTGATCCGGACACTGGCCGAACCGGGCGAAGGGGTTGTCATCCAGTCACCGGTTTACAACTGTTTCTATTACTCGATTGAGAAGTCCTCGCGGACGGCGCTGATCAACAACCTTCCTTATGACAATGGGCAGTACGGAATCGACTGGGACGATCTGGAAGAGAAGTTGTCCGATCCTCGGGCTCGGGTGTTTCTGCTGTGTAACCCGCAGAATCCGACCGGCCAGGTTTGGAGTCCGGAAGAGTTGGCGCGGATGGGCGAGATGGCGGCCGCCCATCAAGTGACGGTGATCTCCGATGAGATTCACTGCGACATCACTGAGCCGGGTCTTGCGTACACTCCGTTCGCTTCGGTTAACCAGACTTGTGCGAGCACCTCGATCACTCTTGTCTCTCCGACCAAGTCGTTCAATATTCCTGGATTACAAACCTCTGTGGCCATCGTGCCGGACCCGGCTCTTCGCAAGCTGACAGCGGCCAGTTTGTCTCGCGATGAACTCACCGGACCCAATTCCTTCGCGGTCGAGGCGCTGATCGCGGCGTACACACAAGGTGGCGACTGGCTGGATGCCATGCGCGACTATGTCTGGCAGAACAAAGCACTGCTGTCGGACTTTATCGGAAAGCACCTGCCGGAATTGCATGTCATCCCTGGTGAATCCACATATCTGTCGTGGGTGGACTGCTCGGGACTGACCGAGGACGCGACCGCATTCTGCACGTTCCTGCGCCAGCAGACCGGGTTGTACGTCAATCCGGGCGAACTCTATGGGGACAATGCCAAAGCGTTCTTCCGCATTAACCTGGCATGCCCATCCAGCCGGGTCGAGGACGCGCTAGAACGGTTGTCACGCGGTGTGGCCGCTTGGAAAGACCGCGACTGATCCGAACTTACCCCTCGACCAGCGTGGCAACCATGATGGCTTTGATGGAGTGCATGCGGTTCTCGGCCTGGTCGAAGACAATTGATGCTTCGGATTCGAAGACCTCGTCACTGACTTCCAGGCCATCGTCGATGCCGGCCAGGCGCAGGATTTCACCGCCCATGGTCGTGTTGAGGTCGTGGAAGGCCGGAAGACAGTGCATGAACTTGACGTTGTCGTTGCCTGTTTTCGCCAGCAATTCGCTTGTCACCCGGTATGGCATGAGCATCGGAATGCGCTCCAGCCAGACTTCCTTGGGCTCGCCCATGGAGACCCACACATCCGTGTAGACGAAGTCGGCGCCCTTGACCCCGGTGTCCACATCGTCTGTGATCATGATCCGCGCCCCCGACTGCTTGGCGATCTGCGCCGCCTGCTGCTGGATGTGGGGCCAGTTCTGCAAACCCTGAGGGGCCACGATACGTACGTCCATGCCCATGATGGAGGCAGCGATCAACAAGGAATTGCCGATGTTGTAGCGCGAATCACCCACGTATGCGAAGGAGATCTGATCCAGGGGCTTGTCGCAATGCTCCTTCATGGTGAGCAGGTCGCACAGGCTCTGGGTGGGGTGCCACTCATTGGTCAGGCCATTCCACACCGGCACCCCGGCATGCTTCGCCAGGTCTTCGACGATCCGCTGCCCGAAGCCGCGATATTCGATCCCGTCGTACATCCGGCCCAAGACACGAGCGGTGTCGGCAATGGATTCCTTGTGCCCGATCTGACTCGACACTGTGTCGAGATAGGTGACATTCGCCCCCTGGTCGTACGCCGCGACCTCGAATGCGCACCGGGTCCGCGTCGAAGTCTTCTCGAAGATCAGAGCGATGTTCTTCCCTGTCAGATGCTGTTTTTCCGTACCATTTTTCTTGTCGGCCTTCAGACGGCTCGCCAGATCCATCAGGTACGTCCACTCCTCGGCTGTGAAGTCGAGTTCCTTCAGAAAATGACGGTTCACCATACTCATGACAGTCCCTTCCACAAAGCCCATGATGCTACCACCCTTCTTGCCTGGTCGCACCCCGTCGAATCACCGCCGCGATGCATATCAACCTGCTCGCACACCACGCGTACTGGATATCTGTGACAGACTGGAGTGGTGAGTGTAGCCACCCCCCGCCCAGTCCACGTGATTTTCGTCTGCTGGGGCAACATTTGCCGTTCTCCCATGGCTGAACGGATCGCCGAAAAGATGGCCGGACAAGCCGGGATCGAAGGAGTACGGTTCACCTCCGCGGCCACGTCCGACGAACAAGTGGGCAACCCCATTGACCCCCGGGCCGCACGCGTCCTGACCGCGGCGGGGTACCGATCGGCAAACCACAGGGCCCACCAGATCACGGTAGACGAAATCAACTATGCCGACCTCATCATCGGCATGGAGCAAATTCACCTGGACACGATGCGCCGCCTGGCGCCCGACACGGGGACTCTCGCCTTGATGACCGACTTCGACCCCTCCGCCGAGCCTGATCAGGGCATCGACGATCCCTGGTACGGCCCGCCAGCCGGGTTCGAAGCCACCCTGGCGTCGCTGGAGCGGGCCATGCCCGGCGTCCTGGCCTGGGTCCGCGAGAAGAGTAATTACAATAGCCTCCATGGTTGATCTTGAAAGCTTGGGGCTGCCCGCACTGCCCGAGCCGCTGCCCTGTCCCACAGTGGACGCTCACACTCACCTGGATTCGGTGGCCGAGCGTACTGGCTTGTCAGCTCAAGATTCCCTCGACTTGGCCGCTCAGGTCGGGATCGGTTGGGTCATCCAGGCGGGCGACAGCGTGGCCGATTCGGCGTGGGGGGAAGCCCTGGCACGGGAGAACCCGCAGGTGGTCGCCTGCGTGGCCCTGCACCCGAACGTGGTCGCACGTTTGCCTGTCACGGCCGCCGAAGAAGACTCCCGGCAGGAAGACCCATCCGCCACAACGGACAACGACGAGGTCCGCCCAGACCCCCAATTCGAGCAGGAGTTCGCCCAGATCAGGCGACTGGCGCAAGCGGGCCCCCACGTGAGGGCGATCGGAGAAACCGGGTTGGACTATTACCGGACCACCGACTCCGAGGCGCAAGACCGGCAACGTGCCTCGTTCGCCCGCCATATCCAACTGGCCTGTGAACTGGACCTGACGCTCATGATCCACGACCGCGACGCCCATGACGATGTGTTGTCCATTCTCGACGATTCCCCCAAGCCAGTACGAGTTGTGATGCATGCCTTTTCCGGTGACTCCGACTTCGCCCAAGCGTGCATCGACCGGGGATACTGGCTGAGTTTTCCCGGTGTGACAACGTACAAAGCGAATCATCATCTGCGCCGGTCACTGGCGATCACACCGCCCGACAAGATGTTGGTCGAAACGGACGCCCCGTTCCTCACCCCCCTACCTCATCGTGGTCGGCCCAACGCCCCCTACCTCACGCCCTACACAGTACGGTTCATCGCCGAGCAAAAGGACTGGGACCTCGTACGCACCTGTGCCCAGTTGCGCGACAACGCCTTCGCCGCCTACGGCGGACCCTGGGGTCGCGATGGCTGACTATCTGGACGCCACCCGAATCCGTGCCCTGGCAGCGCAGTTGGATCTCAGGCCGTCCAAGGGGCGCGGGCAGAACTTCCTGTTCGACGCCAACACAGTACGCCGCATCGTTGCCTTGGCCGAGGTGACTCCCGATGACACTGTCCTGGAGATCGGTCCCGGTCTCGGTTCGCTGACGGTCGGCCTCCTCCATACCGGAGCCCACGTCCTCGCCGTCGAAGTCGAGCCTGCGCTCGTCCAGCAGTTACCCATCACGATGGAAAAACTGGTCCCTGACAAGGTTGAACATCTGACAGTCATCGAACAGGACGCCCTTTCCATGAGCCCCGCAACTCGGGGACTGACAGCCATCGATGCCACCCCGGACACCAACCGCAGTGACAGCCCCCAGATGATGGGAACGGACTCCTCTTCTCATACCAATATTGACAATGTTGATTCCTCATCTGCGCCAATGGCTCCCTTCGTACCCTCGCTCATGACACCGACAATGCTGGTATCGAATCTCCCGTACAACATCTCTGTCCCGGTCATCCTGCACATTCTCGCCACTTTCCCATCGATCACGCGGGGGCTGGTCATGGTGCAATCCGAAGTTGCCGCGCGCCTGGCCGCACCCCCAGGTTCGAAGGTGTACGGAGTCCCGTCCGCCAAGATAGCGTGGTACGCCGCCGCATCCCGCGTGGGCACTGTGCCACCGACCGTCTTCTGGCCCGCCCCTAATGTGGACTCGGGCTTGGTGCGTTTCGTCCGCCGCGATCCCCCAGTCACGGCAACTCGCGAAGCGACGTTTTCCCTGATAGATACCGCATTCTCTCAGCGCCGCAAGATGCTGCGATCTGTCCTGGCCTCCCGATACGGTCCCGGTGTCCACCTGGCACTCGAACAAGCGGGCATTTCCCCTCAGGCGCGCGGCGAAACCCTTTCCATCGAAAGTTTCGCCCGCCTGGCGTCTCACCTAGCCTGTGAAGATTGAGCAACCACAATTCTCCCGGCGTACTGGTAAAAAGTCCTTTTGCCACCAGATACGCTAGGAGCATGAGCCACCTTCAGGGCCCGGGGACCGATCAGCCACTCGACGACGCATTGGCGCGCCGACTCGACCCCTCCAGCGACTCCTCACCATCGCTCGACGACTCCGCCCCGCTACCCAGTGGGTCCGCCAGACCACCCGATGACCCGACCGATCAAACAACGGTCAATGATTCCCAAGACAAACCGAACTGGTTGCGTAGTATCTCTTTATTGCTAACTGGACAGACATTGTCACTATTCGGCTCGGGGGTAGTCGGCTATGCGGTCATCTGGTACATCACACTCCAGACCGGGTCGGGATGGCAGTACGCAGTCATGTTCATCGCCGCGAACCTGGCTATGGCGATCACGACGGTCCCGGGCGGGGTATGGGCTGACCGGTACTGGCGCAAGGCCCTGATGATCGGCTCGGACGCGTTCGTCGCCGTGTTCACCCTGATCTTGGCGCTGGTGATTTTGGCTGGCTACCAACAGTTGTGGTTGATCATCGTCGTGTTGTGTCTGAGGGGGTTCGCGACCGGGGTCCAGTCCCCTGCCCTGATGGCGACCATCCCGCAACTCGTGCCAACCACGAAGCTGCTGCGGGTCAACTCGATCAACTCCGCGTTGCAGGCCTTGATCTTCGTCGCCGCTCCCGCCTTGGCGGCCGTACTGCTGGTCACCCTTCCGCTAGGTGTGATCCTCCTGATCGACGTCACCACCGCCCTGATCGGCATCGGTTGTACGATCGCAGTCAAGATTCCCCGGCTGACCAGCGCCGCGATCATCCCGGGTGGGTTCAAGGGCTACCTGTCCCACATGGGGGAAGCCGCAAAATACGTGTGGGCGATCCTCCCCCTGCGCCGGGCAGGTTTCCTCATGGTCATGATGTTGGTCTTCGTGATCCCCCCGGCACAGATGGCTCCCGTCATCGTCGTGCGTCTCTTCGGTTCAGAACAATGGAAACTGGCTATAGCAGAGATTCTGTGGAGCGTCGGCATGGTCCTCGGCGGTGTGATCCTGGCGGTCTGGGGCGGGCTGAAGAACCGCATGACATTGATCATGATCACGTCTGCCATCTGGGGCGTGCTCACCATCGGACTCGGCCTGTCTGGGAGCATCTGGTTCTTCAGCATTGTCATGCTCCTGTACGGAATGTCGCTCCCCGGCTTCCAGACGGCTGCGATGACATCCGTTCAGGAACTCGTCCCGGAACGCCTGCTCGGGCGGACCATGGGTTTCATCAACCTCATCGGATACGCGGCCATCCCCCTCGGCATGGCCATGATGGGCCCCCTGGCCGACATCATCAACATCCGCGCCCTCACCATCGGCTGCGGCGTCCTCGGCTTGGTCATCATCGGCATCACCTCCTTCGACCGAGGTCCCGCCAGCAAGTTGTACGCCCCCACACGCGACTAATCCCGCTCGAATCCACGCTCCCGCACTGCCAATTTCCGAAAATCGTATAACGGAACGTTCGTAAATCGTATAATGACGGGGTTGTCAGGGGTTCCTGAGCCAGCTCCCGAGGGCGTGCACGTCATCCCCATCGACATGCTCGGACCCTGACGTCTGAAATCTGATACACACCGAGTAGAGTTTCAGGCGTGGCACCGGGTCTTGCTGTCAGGGATCGCCCGATCCGGTGCGCCGCAGCCGGGACATGGTATTTCAGCGGGCTCCTGGGTACGAACGAACAGACCCTCATTCCTGCACTGGGTCAATGAGGCAGAACACAACCATGATGGGTGGCGTCACCCCACACCACCGTACTGACCGGGCAACTCACCAGACCACGTGATTAACTTGTTCCATGAGTTCCATGGGTATGGGTGGTGGCCGGGGAAGGGCCGCCCGCATTTCTTCGGGGGACATCGATGCGCAGAAAGCCATCAACGCAGCGGCCCCGAAG
>Ga0123354_10014920_pt1 | contig 12105 bp, 6 predicted proteins | sample TergutLab28metaG_2_FD_97872 | JGI IMG/M metagenome (GOLD analysis project Ga0123354, IMG submission 97872) | Labiotermes labralis P4 segment gut microbial communities from Petit-Saut dam, French Guiana - Lab288 P4 | ecosystem: Host-associated > Arthropoda: Insects > Digestive system > Gut ... | reverse complement strand
GGTATATGGACTGGATTGGGCTGGCCCAGGATAGAGACAGGTGGCGGACGCTTGTGAGTGCGGTAATGAACCTTCGGATTCCGTGAAATGCGGGGAATTTCTTGACTAGCTGCAAACCAGTTACCTTCTCAAGAAGGACTCTGCACCATGGAGTAAGTAAGTAAGTAGTAGATACAAATAAGGCACTTTTTTTGTGGCCTATATACTTGCACATCCGTAAGTCTTGCGGTTTTTAGGACGAATACAAATGAGCGAAAGGGCAGTGGCAAAGCTAGGGATTCCGGCGCCCGGACCAGTAAGCACAGTGACCGCCCCGAACAGAAATTATTAACTTAAAAAATCACAATTGTTGATTGAATTACTCTACAAAGTAATTTGAAATTTGTTGAGCGCAGAAAATCAAAATTTTTAATTTAGAATATGCATTTTGTCACCCTGTTTGTTGCTCCTTCGGCTTTGCTGACTGCTGTCCGAGGCGGCCGCACTACATCCCCTTCCCCGCCAGTTACACCCCTGCGGAAGAGTCAGTTTCAGGTTATGGCTATATTTAATTGTTTTCTTCAATGAAGGTGCTGGAAATGGTACATCGCATAGACGTGATGGAGAACGCAATATTGAAACAGATGCGACGTGACACCAGTAACCTCACCGTTATAGACAGAGACTCTTAACTTTTTCGGTTTTCACGAACCATGATACCAAAGGCGCACGACGTAAGTAATTGCGGGATAAATATAGGCCACGGCTTAACGTGTTTAGATTTTTACACTCAATCCGTAATAGGCAGGTCACTGCCGCATATTCGTCTGTCTTCTTCTTTCTTCTTTTAAACTCCCCCCACCCGAATTTGATTAAATTTGGGGTAGAAAAGCTGTAGACAACGTCGTTGTTCTGTTGGCACAACAACACACCAGTCTGCAGGTCACGTAGCCTGGAAGATGGCTACCAAATTTTCGGAGCCGTATGCTACCTTCGTTTATTCTGAAGCTGGAGTTAGCATGACCCTCGGACACATTGGTACTTGTCTTCCATACCACGCGGCGTTACGTCACAGAAGACCTCACTTTTGTTATAATCCCTGCCTTACGTCATACTCAAGATTAATATTAGGCATTAATACCATTAAAGTGTAATAACTCTATATGGAATGCTGTCGAACCCGGTTATAACGACATCGATTTATGCAACACCTCGTCTATAACGTCAGATATTCTGTGGCACTAATTAATTCCTCACTGTTACCCGTAACATTTTACTTCTTGGTGTTTACAACACTCGTTTATAACGACACAAAATATTCATTCCCTTTCATTATTTTATAACTGATTTAGATTGTACTTTTTCAATGTTGAATTCCTGTTTTTAAAAATATAAGAGCTGATACCTCTGTACAGTTTACTATCTTTTCTTTTTATGATTTTTTTCAGTCTTATGGAGAGCGTTCTTAGTATTTTAGTGCGATAACATAATTTCTTTGTAACACGGTATTTGGAATTTTTGTAATTGGATATTATGAGACCGTGCTGGTGGTAGAAGTGATATTTTTAGGACGAGTATTTCTTACTCCTGTAGGAGCAATTGAAATCGGGAATATTCGAATGTCTAACGAAGAAATCGTTACAAATTACAAGTTCTAACCTTATTTGATCAGAGTAAGTACACCAGGAATGGAAGGCATTAATTATTTCATCTCAGCGTGTATGTCTATGTTACTGAATTCGAGTTGTTACCATATGAAAGTGGAGGACGTCTAAATTTCCCTTCAGAAACATAAACAATCTACGTTTGTGAAGAATTGTATCAGGGCTAACAATGGTCAGTATTCAGATAGCAATAACTTAAACACAGACTGTGTTTGTGAATGGTAAAATTCTTTTGCTTTTTAAGAAAGTCAAGGTTGCTTCAGTATACAAATCAAAGACAAGCTTCCAAATATCCCGGCAAATACGTTGAATACTTCGCTGCTGTACGGAGATGGACATGGCTTGATTAGATCTTAAGGGTGAGTGCAATGACGTATGTAATCTCATGAGCTCATACAATGTTCTTTAGCCAAAAGTGGTTGAATTTCCATTATGTCTACTACCTAAGGATGGTTAATGCAGAACTTCTGTTTTCTGGTCATCATAAGCGTACTTATTCCTGACAGTGTAAGTTCTGTGGGGACTAGTGGAATAATTGAACTTGTAAAAATCGACAATTATCTTGTCTTCAGAAGGCGTTCCTAAGCCGTGGCCAAAATTATTTGCAACCAGAACTGTACGGTATATGTAAAATTTTCGTTTCAATGGGTTAGGGTAAGAAGTAGTGGAAAAATTCCAAATTGTCAATGTGTAGTAATGAAATACAGAATGACTGGAGCGTAACCTCATTGCCACACACAAGTTTTAGGTTTCACACAAATCCAGATTTTCCTGTTTTTTTTTATATATTTACGAAACTTTCCTCAATAACTACTCAAAAGTACTCCGCCATTGAGGTAAGAATATAAGCGTTCATCTTTTCATTCACCAAATCTCTACCTCTAAACCTCTCTGTTGGGAGTTCTCGTACTGAACACTATCATGTCTGCAGACTTTATTGCTTTTTTATTGCCGAATAATCTAATTAATTACAGTGACCATAAATCCTTTAATAAAAGAACGTAAGATTCATTCACCTCACCATAGCCTGCCTTGTAATTACGCTCAGTGATATTGCCCTACTGAGTCACTCAATACCATGTAAAATACCGTGGTTGATGTAACAGAAATTCTTGAAAGAATGCCTAAGACGTTTTTTCTCTTCCAATGCTTTCGTCTGGGTGAGGAAGCTAGCTGAATTTATGGCCTAATTATGCAACTTAGAGATCTACATCCGCAACAAATTCTTCTTGATCTCCAGTGCACGAAAATGAAAATAAACATAACATAACATAACCTCAAATGTACGAAATATGTTGCTATTTTAAAACATGAATTATCATCCTAATAACATTTACAGGCAGTTTGAAACCATAATAAAACGCCATACTCATGAAACTTACCTACCCAGATACTAAGAACAATAGGTTGTTATCGTAAAAGTTAAAAGAAATAGAAAGTAATACAGGCCTACATCGCGTGTTCTCCTTCGAAATGTTCAGGGGTATAGCCTATTTTGAGGGAAAGAAGTTACGGGTTCACTTTTCTTTGAAATGTTTCTTAAGTGTAATTTATTATCGCTTTGAATGATGAAGCTTGTCTAAGTATTTTACATTAAAACACTTATATTTACATGCGGAAAACACACCACGTATCCATGACACAGGCCAATCATGTGAAACCTTCATGCCATAGTCTTGACTTCTGACAATCGTAAGAAACACACCCACCCTGTGACAAAATTTTAATGTGCATGTAGGTTGTACGTGTAATGACCACGGTGTTCACAGGGCTTGTGACAATATAAGTGTAATAGCTGTTGAAAAACATAAGGAGAATATAGTCAAATGCAAGCCCGCCCAACCCGTAGCTCGCGCGCAACATGGTGCCCGCGACAGTTTTGCTTTTTCCGCGGAGGTATTTGAAATGAGCAAATGTCTTTTAACCCTTTCCCTGTCAAAGCCGAGATGGAACTCAGAAGGAATTTTAAAAACACATGAGTTGTTTATTTATGAAGACTTGTGTTACGCTGGTAATTCATTTTGTAAAATATGCTTAAAATAGAGACACCATAGCCTAGATTAGAGATGGCCAACATGCAGCCCGCGAAGAAACTATTTGTGGCCTTCGGTCAACTGAAAAGTTTTAGTAATACAAGTTAACAAACATACTAAGGTCTACGGAATATTATATGGCAACTTTATTAGCAGAGAACATGTTTTAAAATTGTCGCTCATCGCTTTTAAGACAGCAAACAGTGAACCAACACTTCTTTGTGTTTTATCGAGTTCAGTAATACTTACTGCCTTATAATTCAGCCGCACTTTTAGCGTAACCTACTGTTCGTAAATGTTGGCGTTAGAGTGAATATTTTTCAATATTTGTACACACACGTGCGGCCCTCAGGCAAGTCCTTAATGAATAAAGTGGCCCTCCTGTGGGTTTAATTTGGCCAGCCCTGGCCTAGATTGTGAAGTAATTTTTTTTATAAACTGTTCCTAATGTAATCGGTGTATTTATTCACTTTTCATTCCGTGTATTGCGTGTAATATTGTTCGCAATCAGACCAAATCGTGCCAAAGTTGAATGCACGTCGTTACGGTTATTTTGGAAGACGCAAGTAGTGAGAAACTGTATTAGAGGAAGAAGAAGAAGAAGAAGAAGAGGATGAGGATGAGGAGGAAAAGAGAAGATTTTAACATAATTTAGCCGCAAAAAAAAAATGGTGAACATTAAAGTCAGTACTTTAATTAGTTTCTCTAACATCTCTGCCGTCTCCCAAATGGAATTGTGGATCTCTTGCTTAATGTTTTCTAAAGTTCTATTACAACAACAACAGCCACCCGAACAATAACAATGATGCGTCTCTTCTCTCGACATATTTCTCTGGTAGTAATGGAAAGTACAGAGAACTCTCAACTTCCCCATTTCTTACTGTTCATAATGATTTTCTGTTTGGAGTAAAGGAGCAAACACACTATAGTATGGATCATTGTAGCATATTATTTATTTCCGTAAGTTAAACACAAAGGAAGCTTCCATAATAACGGGATTTCCACTACTAGAACGATCGAAAATGTGAACTGCTGTAGACCCTGCGTAATAGCTACATCAGTAAACGCGTGTCAGTATTGACCTGCACAACGGTGATGATGTCACTACCTAATGGACAAGGTTGACTAGCCTAACATTACATGATTTGTTACACATATGGATGCGTGATAAAGGGCCATCTCTTCCAACATGAAAGTTTGTATGGCTCTCTGGATACAGGGGGAATCCACTTATCCCAATGTTTGATTAAAAACCACGCCATGAAGACGTATGGGAGAGTAGAAGTGCAGGGCCACTCATTCTTAACCTTTTCATTCAAGGGTGATTAATTAGATTCCCGCTCCGACCACTTTATCCGCGAGGAAAGCTTTGCGTTGCCTATTGAGTGGGAGGCTGGGTGTTCTACGAGGTAGTCCGGGCGCTCTGGAGAAGGGAACTGTGTCTAATCCTGCCAGGAATCGAATTTACAATCCCTGAGCCTCCAACCAGTAGCCTAGTCACTATATTTATTGAACTACGGCATTATGGTACTTTCCAAAGAAATATACAAACAAGACAGACCATGTACGTATAACGTAACAATCTGATGCGTTCGCATAATATTTATACCTCCCCGTCCATTCCAAAATTTCACTCTAAGGGGCGATTTTTTGGCGATTTAATGCCACCGGAAAGAGTAAAACGTCTTCAGATCTTCATGTAAAGTGCCCGATATTTTTCTTCCGATTTTAACCATATTTTGAATTTTTCGAAAGATTTTCGTACAAGTCCCCAGTATAAGATTTCAGGAAAATCCGTCCATTGGGGGCCCCACTGATACAGGCGGACATGCAGATGGACTAACAGTCGCAGAGATCGCTGTTATGTCGATTTTCTGTCACCGGCAATCATGAAACATGTTTAGGTCTTTTCACGAAAAGTGCCCTATATTTTTGACCGATTTTAACCAAATTTAAATGTGCTCTACAGATTTTTGTAAAAGTTCACAATATCGAATCTCATGGAAATTCGCCCAGTCGGAGCAGCACTTACGCAGGCGGACTGACGGACGGACAGACAGACAGACAGACCGGACGGGTAAGTCGAAGGTAATAGGCTGTTTTTTCGACTTTGCTAACGTGCCTAAAAATCACAGTTTTTCAGAGTTTTAAACGAACTTTTTGGCCGGCTTAATTTTGTTGACCAGGTTTCCTCAAGCTTGTGAGATTTCAGGCTCTTGCAGCGGTAAATATTCATATTGGGTTTGCTGGGATGTGACGTCACGTAGTTTGATAGAGAGGTACCAATGCTTCGGAAGAATTTTCTGCCTCCATGTTCAGGATATCAGTCATATCACATTTGGATTGAATACCTTTAAACTGGGCGGGCTGGAATAGCTTAGTCGGTGTAGAGACTTGCTACAGACATGACGATTCGAGGTTCGAGCCCCGGAGAGGAACGAGATTTTCCGCACCCGTCCAGGCAGACACTGGGTCCCGCCCATCTCCCCGTACAATTGCTACCGACTCATTTCTGAGAGTAAAGTGGCCGGAGTGTGGCGTTAACCACCCACCCCATCTAGCGGTGAGGTTAAAGAAGGAGTATAGCTATACCTCTATTCAACCTCTGTGTCTTCTTGGCAGGTTATAGGGTGAAATTTACCTTTCACCTTCAGACTGGGGGGTGTTTGTGAATGATGGGGATGTGAAGGGAAGTGACATTGGCAGTTTTAATGTTGGCCAATTAAAATAAAGTTCGCTTGGTGAGACTAACGAAAATCATGAAATTCGCTAAACAGAGTAGCCGGTCTCCACACACACTTACGAACGCAAAGCAGGAGATCTGCTACCTTAGCTGCTGTGTGTTAGTCACGGATGTCTCTTTGCTGTTCGTCCACAACTTCACATAAAAGTATTCTGGTTCCTAAGGTTTCCCATGATACTTATGATCGGATGCTAATTTTTTAAATATTTTATATCATGTATAATTTTACCAAGGAAACCCCGGAATAATGCAATGAAGCACGTGATATTTGTATGTAAGTGACGTCACTAGGTTAAATACACAGAGAAAACTCCCACTTTACATGAAGCGTAGTAAAAATATGAGACAAATGAGTTGCAATAGGACTATGTGAGATTAATTTTACGTTGAAGTCGATGAAGTAATGGTGGTGTACTATTTTGTGGGTTCATATCATCCGGTTCCTGCACACTACAATAATTATTATCTCCATATGAGAAGTATAAAACAAAACAAAACATTAATCTTTCTCGAAGAGCTAATAAATATCTCTCGCATTTTATGAAGCGTATAGCTTTCGTTTCTGCATTCATCAAACCGCTGACCCCTAGCGTTAGCTCCGTGACCCCAATTCAAGCCCTCCTACTCTCTTCCTAAAAGTTTGCCTTAGTATCATTTTCTATTAAACAAACTTTCCTGGCGAACTACAGAGAAGATACTTAGAAATTTACTCTTTCAGCTTCAAAGATTAGAAAAATGTGCATATGACTCGCTTTTAGGTGCGCGTAGCGTATCGACTATCTGTACGCGTAAAAGCAATTCGAAAACCGCTGAATGGACCCCCCCCCCCCCTCTGAAATGTTATTTAGCAGAACTTATTAAAAGTTGTCTAGCATATGCATGTCTTATTTGGATTTGGATAAGGACGATGGGAAAGTGCAGCTAGCCATTTCTTTCATCTATTGTCTGGTGTCGAGGTCTGAGAACGCGCAACCTAATCTTCACGTCTCCTGTTCCCATCCAAAGGAGGAAGATTGTGGTAGGTTAGTTGGTCGTTTTGAAACAGTCCTGAGGTTCTGACTGGAATTTTTAATATCTTACGTGCATTTCTCATTGCTTGTTGTATTACGTAACAATAATCGCTTTTCGCAATTTTGCGAATTCGCCTTAAATTGCAAGACTGTGCTGTACATGATCTGCTGTCCACACACTGCATTTAGGATGTAAGTTGAGAGATAAAGCCGTTTTTATGTAAAGCTTGAATTGACGCGATATCTTGGGAATTTAAATGAACATTAGTTTTGTTAAAAAAATTTGGTCTTTTTCGTCGCTAATGTCTACATTGGAAAACTATTTTCAAACGGGTAGTATTGAGAACACCGTATGTAAAGTGACGTCAAGTCTTATAGCCAATCAGAGAAAAATGTTCCGAGTTGCGCAGAGGCAATATTTGTTGTACAGGCAAGAAAATTCGGCCATCTTGGAAGGAAGTTTTGTAATGAGTTGATTTGGAGTATGAGGATTTTATGTTAAAATTTGTCAATCGTACGTCAGCTAGATGGGTTAGTATGCAAATAGAAATGTTGCTTAACTCTTTCGATATAAACATGTGTTGGAATTAGCGTAAGATATATGCTTAATATTGGAGTAACACGATACGTTTCGGTGGATGTGGCTGTTTTGTCACTGAAGACCCAGGTTCTTGAGCTTGCGTTCAGATTACAGTTCTGATTTTTGAAGCAAATGCTCATTAAATGTATTGTTGATCAATATAAATTTAAACTGGATGGCTAATAGTCTTTTAAGCTGAGGTGTGGTAAACATTTGTTTTTGTGCATTGAACATCCTTCAACTGTGTGCAGTGAAAAATAATCTAAAGTAGATAACACATCAAATCCTGGCCGAAGTTTCACCGGTATTGACTGATAATGGAGAGAGACCATCTTCAGGTTATTGACAGCAATAGTCTTTGAAAATGTAGATAGTAATCCTAGCCAACTAGCTTCTCCTTCATTATTCGGACTGTAAATTACACGTAAGTGTTATTACATTGTCAGATGGGTTCATTATATATGTTAATGTTTTTAAAAGGCAGTGTTAAGTAACTGGACTGTTAATAGAATGACAACCATGTTTAGATCATTTATAGAACGTATCTTTTGTTATTTTTATACACGAACAATTGCAACTGTACCAAAATTACCCAATATGGGATTCAGAGTGTCATGCCAGTAAGTGGAACATTACTTAAAACGTGATCGTCTGGTGAAGAATCTGTTCTGTCATCAAAATGTGGGAATTGCTGTGTGAATTTTAGTTTTTTTGTGTGTCAAACCATCATGCGTTGCTTTTAAAAGATGGGTTCTGTAAGCAGGATCATTTACCATTTGGGATACAGATTGTGAAAATGTAACGTTTTCGTTCGTCTGGTAGTGTGTGCAGAAAGTGCTCTTGTGTTAAGGTATTTTATTTCGGTTTTCATCATCATAAATTACTGGTAAATACAAATTGAGGATTAACTTACAGCTCGTAGTTAGCATTCTGTGCTGAAATTGTAATTATTGCTTTGTTGGTGCGTTAGTATTGATTCATCATGGTGTTGTGGGACACATTGAGTGCTGCTTCATGGAAATTGTGAAACTGAATTCCTAAATATTTTGTTACTGTTTCACATTCACTACATTACATTGTAATGGGTAATAATTTATTATTAGCTAAATTTTATGTGTGGGTAGCATTTCTGGGGATTGTGTGTGTGTGTGTGTGTGCTGATGAATGTTCACTCATGTTCAAATCTGATGCTTGGAATTGTAGGAAGGTGGTAATAGTAATATTTAAAAGGGGCATTTTTTGGCATTATTTTACTTAATAATTTGTGGTTTAATCTCTGTTCGTATTTAACTTGTCTTAAGATTGATTAGGCAACCATTTGGCCCCAGAGGGTTAATTTAATGTTAGATGAGTTGAAGGGTTTATGTGGACGTTTAACCCTCTTAGTGTCAGGCTGTATAGGCATGTTATGCTGAAATTTGACAACCTGTTTTAGTGGGGAAATATTGAGATGTGTAGTGAGTAACATGAGTCATGCTCTTCAATGATGAGATTGCTGCTAAAATCTCATGGATGAGAAGGAATCTTAATACACAAAATGGTGGCAGAATTATAGCCTGATGGCATAGTGTATGACAGTACAGGTGGTATAAGAGGTTTAATATGAGGTGTCATGCTATTGCCATTATAAACACTAGGCAACATAACAATACTGATAACATTTTTTTGGTGTTTTTTTTATGATGCTGTCAGTATGGCACACTGTGGAGTTTTATGGTAGGATGATCAATGTGTGTGTTGAATTGGAAAAGATTTGGAAGTGACTGTAGGATATTGGGGGTACTTTTCCACTTTTTTCTAGGGGGAATGTGGAGAACTATGATAAAAACATCAGAATAGTTTGTTTTCTGACTGAGATTTGAACGTTGCACATTCTGAATAAAGCTGGGTTTATGATAAACATGGGTGCTGAGACTGGGTAAAGTTCCAATTCAGAACATTCAGGTTGTGTTGCTTTCTTTGAAATTACTTTAGTAGGCTCCACATTTTATTTGTAACTCAAAATTGCATGCATTGCTGTGTTCCTGTATGTTCTAGATTATCTGAAGTGGCTAATTTCATTTGAAGAAAATACAGTTTCTGACATTTTCCAGTTATGTTTTCAAAATGCTATGATTACTGTCACTTTGCTAGTCAGCATGTTAAGAACTGAATGTACCTGCATTTCTTGCCACAAAACTATAGAATAGTGTTTAGTGAAACTACAGTATTCTGGGATGTGACACTGTGTAGATTGGTAGACAGGTACCACTGTTTTGGAAGAACATGTTTGCCCCCGTTTTGGCAGTATAAAATGAAGGAAGCAGGTTTTTCGAGAACATTGATATGTGTCTACCAAGAACATATTGTCTCTTCACAGAAGATTGCTCATAATAATCTGTGCTGTGAGACCCTGAAATCTCACATAGCGTTACTTGGTTGTTTTGCTCTACATTTTAACATAGTTAATTTAAATATTTTACTGCTGCATGCACAGTGCTTACACTTCCGTATGATTTTTAGAGAGTAGTATTTCAGTTATAAATCCTTCTGATTTCTTAATTTATTATAGGTGTAATAGGCCCCTTTGCCTCCATGAAAATCTACCAGCTCTGATGGTAAGAGCAAGCAGAGAGAGTGTCCGGCCACGCCGTTGCTAGGCCAAGTTTTGGCCACATTTTCTCAACTTCATAAGATTCGGCCAAATCCTTTGAAGAATATAGCACAATGTCCTCCACCATGCGAACTACACTCCAGACTGTGCCTGAATCTCTTCCTGCAGACCACGTCAGCAACACCAAGGTATGGGATGAAGCTCTGAACATAAAACAAAATTATTCAGTTCCACAAATAGTGTTGGGTTGACAACAATTGGCAGTTTCTTAATTCTGGTTTGTGAATGTTTCTGTACAGCACTTAACTATTTTGAGCGTGTAAGGGTGTGAACAGAAGTGGCTCAGTACTTGTTGAGTATATTTTTTGTTCTGAGCCTTTTGGATAGGTATGAAGATGTTTACTTATTTGATATCTTATTGAACAGTGTAGTTGAAGGAGTTGTACTCTTTGGTTTATATTTGGTGGATCATGGAGACTTGCCATCTTGACAGGCTTTTTGTGGTATTACGGCATCCTTGTGTGTGAATACCAGGATAACCATGACTATGACCAGTCTTCCCACAGATTTTCCATTCCTTATTCTCCATTCGCGTAATTTGATGTTGTCTGATCTGATCTATGGACAGTATTGTTTAATAAACTATACATAAATATATGTTCTGTGCCATACCAAAATCTGTAAAATGGAAGGTCAAGCCAGTATAGAAATTTTTTTCGTTGTGGACTTTACTATCTCAGCTTTAAACATAGATTGTATTGTCTGGTAATTATGTTGCAGGATAATCTGAGTGCAAGTTTAGTAGATTGCTTTACTTGTAGACCTTATGTGGTTGTCTAGCAATCTTATGAACTATGTCTATTAAAAAAAAAAGACTGGCCATATTGAAGGCTTCTTAATGAATTTATGGGCACAGGTTTTTGTGTTTGATCTTTGACTGCAGTCCTGTTACATATGCATCTTTAGACAGGTCAGTTATGGTAGTCTGTGGCTGGAGTATGAGAGAGGTGTAGTACATGGTGTACCATATTTTACGTAGTAATAATGCTGTCAGTAACGCAAGACAGTATGGTTAACTAGTAGGCTGATTAGTGAACATCGAATTTGAAAAGAAAGGAGAAGGATGCAGCCATGGAATAATAAGAGGTGTTATCCTGTCATTCAGCTGGAGAGTCAGAGGAAAACCTTGAGAAACCTAATGGGGTAGGCAATTTTGCAGTTAAGTTGTGAGCCAGGTAGCTCTGTAATACAAGTCAGAAGGATTATTGCATGAGTTAACTTGCTGCCGAACAGAATGATGTGTTATTACTGCAGGAATATAAGTAGATATATGTTTTGTGTAAAGGAGTGCTACAGCTAAGTAACACTGAGTTTGAAGTTAATTTTCAAGCCAGTATTAACAGTCAGTCATGCAGGAATTTTGAGTGTAGTCGTCTCCATATCTACCATTGAAACCATGAAGTGTGTGTGTGTGTGTGTGTGTGTGTGTGTGTGTGTGTGTGT
>Ga0123354_10014918_pt1 | contig 12106 bp, 9 predicted proteins | sample TergutLab28metaG_2_FD_97872 | JGI IMG/M metagenome (GOLD analysis project Ga0123354, IMG submission 97872) | Labiotermes labralis P4 segment gut microbial communities from Petit-Saut dam, French Guiana - Lab288 P4 | ecosystem: Host-associated > Arthropoda: Insects > Digestive system > Gut ... | reverse complement strand
CACACCCATACAAAACAACAGGCAAGATTATAGTTCTATATATCTTAATCTTTAATTTCTTGGATAGCAACCTGGAAGACAAAAGATTCTGCACCGAATGACAGCAAGCATTTCCTGACCTCAGTACCTGTAAACACAACCGTCGAAAATCAAAATATTAATTTAGAAAACGGACATTTTGTTGGTTTATATTGTATAATGATATTAAAATGCACGGTGCAAAAAAAAAAACTTAAAATGCGTTAAGACATGCCACCTCTTTTGCATTATTTGTTCAAGATGAACAATTCACTTAATATTACATAAAATAGATACTAAGGGAATTGAAAACAATCACTACCCCTCGTAAGATGATTCATCCCCGTTGTGCTTGTTAATCACACATTTATTTCACACTCATTATTAAGTGAACATAAGGCAATCAAACGAACTCATTTACCCTAGTCTTATCTTATCTAAGTTACAAAAATTGTAAAGCAACAAGATCGTGATTAACAACAAAGAGTATACATTAAGTACAGACACTTCCTGAAACGTGCCTTCGAGGGTCCCGGTCAGATATAATCCTATCGATTGGAGTTCGTCTCGACATTTTTGTTCGCGAAGTGCCCTTTCTTCCGCTTCAAATCCACGACTGCCCGCGCACTGCTGAAGGTCACAGGAAACCCAGATTTTTCACCCCAGTGTCGACGGATCAATCGCCAGACACGTTAAGACGCTTGAGTAACGTCGCCCGAAATAACACCTGGCACGCGTCACGCACACCACACACAATACGGCAAGCGTTTTATTTGCTGGTCACATTTATTAAAGAAACGTGATCACCATAAAATCAAGCCACTCTGCTGGGGACGAGCCGGCGCTCTACTTTTCTTTATAATTTACGACCAAGAGTAAGGAAATACTCCAGTTTTATTACCGAAGAGCAACCAAAACAAACAAAGGGTGGGGGGGGGGCATTTATGATAGAAAATAAAATAATAGTTTGCATAATCTGAATGTTCAGTTGGCTAGCTAATAAACATTTCCCCAGTGACGTAAAGAAATCAACATAATATTTCGACGCATTCCACGACCATGGGAACAAATCAACCTTCCGTTCTTGGTAGTCTCACGAAATTGTAACGTTGGCGAAGTGCCAGATGTAAATATACACACTGCGGGAAGAAAATACACATCACTCTTTCCCCAAAATAAACACGACTGGCTCCAATTTAGTTCCGTGTGAAGTGGCAGTTTTCGTTTTGTCTGCACAGAAGCCCAAATAGGGAACACATGCTTGGTACATTTATATTTTAAATTCTAATACGATACTTCCATCACTTATACATGTAACAAACCGTGCGGGTAACTGTTTACTATCGAAAATAAAAACACTCCCGCCTCCACATGAAAATGAGTACAATATACAGGACAAAGAACTTGCCTTACAAGGGCAAGGGGTGGTTACCGGCCCGGTCCAAAACAGCTGAACGGAGACGAACTGTTACGAGACTGTCCGAATGAAACCGAATGACAGAATCGATACTGGCGGCCAAAGAGGATAACAGATGAAGATAGGCTACATCGTACAGTAACACAATTCGGTCCAGTAGAATCTCAACATACGATCAGTGATTGGAAATAAAATTAAGGCATCGCTGTCAGGCACGAAAACAATCGTACTTGACGTCACTGTTAGTTATTACTCGTACATTAGTTAACCAGCCAAAGATCATACACACTCTTTACTCACTCAAAATAGTCGTAAAAAATTCAGAAACCACCTCTTACAATCACGCCACGAATTTGCATTATCTTTACTTTCTAACATCTTTGCACTCCGGCGACTAGTAGTGCAATGAGTTTGCACAGAGTGCAGCGCATTGAGTTACTAGTAAGGAAACGTTCCGTTTCCTACCGGTGGACGTATGTCAAACTTCCCACACAACTCCGAACACAATCAACAATGGTAACAACTCTGCTGTTCTCTACCATACAATGTCTTGCACCAACAAACGTTACAATACACTACCTTCGTTCTCTCACAGATCACATCAAAACACATTTCAAAAACGCAAATGAACACAGAACTCAGTAACGAAAATAAACATGGGGATCAAAATACATACCAATCCCACTGCTAACACTAACTGTTAATTCATGCATAAGCACACAAATATTCCTCTGCGCAAGAGACGAAAATGCCAAACCTTGATCATGAATGTAATCAACAAGGAAACCGAAGATGAAAGGCTCGTGGAAGGAGTACGTTTAGGTCCACCACCAATTCTTCTTGCCGGGTAGCATCTTATTACGCAACATCTGACATTCGTACAAACAAATAACCACAACAACACGGTTTCAATGACCAAAACACACTGCCCGCTTTCGTACACAGCCTCCTCCGCACTGACTAGCAAAGCGATCAATTCCCTTCCGACATCACAGGCATCTAGTGGTATGTATCTGGAACCAAGTCGAAGTGGGAGCGCGAGAATCGAAACTGACAACTGTCACAGTATAACACTTCGAAGTACAAAATTCCTATGCATACATAAGAATGAATCTGCTGCCACAGAGTGAGCATAATTCGTCTCCATTACAAATAGCGGGAGATTAATGCGAAATAAGCATTGCGTACTGTGAGAACCACATTCAATACACACACTCTGTGGGCAAAACGTAGACATTTTGAATGTTAGAAGTAGATAATACTTATTACTCACTATGCTATGAAGGTTTAAACAAGTCAAAAGTGCAAATAAGTTGTTCGTCATACATACCCTCCACTACTGCGCAACAACGATAATAATAATTTTGCCTAATAAATTAAAAATATATGGAACTGGAATAGACAACAATTCAGTTACAGATCCCCAGTATTCCAAAGGTACATGCCTCCCTCATCTTCAGTGGTTGAGGAGTCCCAGATCTCCATCCCTTGAAGACGAAAGCAGTATGTTCCTTCAAAACATCACAGATCAATACCCTTGTTACTCACCACAAAAATTCAGAAAACCTGAATCCTAAAGAGGATAATATTTATGATGGTGCTGAATAACAAAAGTGCCAAAAATATTCATTCATTCGTGTCTTACAACGGGTCCACAGCCTCTTCCAAAGCAAGTTCTCCAGAGTGGAATCTAGTGCTTCCTCTTTCAATTTCCAGTAGCCTCTCTTTCCCTTAAGGTCATCCAGTAACTGCTTATGTCTTATTCCTTGTCTTGCCATCACGTCTATCCTTCTCTCTATCTTTCTTTCAATAAAGTGTTTTAGAACACAGTTCCTATGCACAATGTGGCCAATCCATTTAGGCCTCCTATATTCTTTTTGTAGAGTCTTCCTTTGCTCCTTGACTCTTTGTCACTTAATCATTTCTCACACGTTCGGTCCAATTGATTTTCTCCATCCTTTTCCAACACCACATTTCAAAACTTTCCATGTATTTCTGATCTACTTTCTGAAGTTCCAAGTTTCAGCACCATAAAATGCTATACTCCAGATGCAGTAGTTTCCATGCTATGGAATGCAAATGAATATGGAAAAAGCTAAGGTGATGAGAATCTCAAGGCAACCATCCCCAGTACAGATTATGATACATCAAAAACAGCTGGAGAATGTGGAACATTTCAACTATTTGGGTAGCAAGATAACAAATGATGCAAGATGTACATGGGAAATTAAATACAGGATTTCCATGACAAATGCAGCATTCAACAAGAAGAAGAAGACTCTGTTCACTAGCAAACTGGGCTTAAATTTAGGGAAGAAACTAGTATGGTGCCAAAAATATGCGTATTTAAAAAAAATACCACTAGGAGAAAAAAACAGCCAGAAACTATATTGTAAATTGGCAGACACAAACTACTGTCTGTATTAGGAAAGTGACAAGCTAATAAAGCAATATTCAACGCTAAAGTTACAATGCATCTTTGTGCAGTCTCACACAATGGGAAACATAATGAATTAAGCACTGTCACAGATCTTTAGAGAATCGAGGTAGGTTTAGGTGGGAATGTTGACAGAAATTTATGGGTTCTGATGAGAACATTAAATTTAATTTATATTCAGGCCCTGGCACAAAGTTCAAACATGAATGTATAATATGGAGATCATACCCATTTCTTTCATCTCCAAAATTACTGATCACATTCTGATAAAATCCAGTATTGGAGATCTGATCTAAAATTTGTCAATGGATTTGCTTCAGTTTTATTAGTCCGACATAAAGTCATCTTTAGACAGTACAAAATTAATCTTACTACTTTTCTCCAAAGAAGCTTGCTGTGTTAACACTTGGTATATGATACAGAACGCAGATTACATCAAGCTCCGCAACTTGTGATACATGAACTGAAACCAGTAACTTCTATGTAAAGGTTCTTTTATATGCCCTGCAATATCTGCACTACAGTTATCTTTGTTGTAGCATATTTATGCCTGCATTACGTGGCAAAGTTAGTAACGTATTCAGGACTGCAGGAAACATGTTTCATACAAAATATGTAAACTTTTTTGAGTCCACGAGGGCCTCTACAATTTTCTAATCGCACATTCCATATCCTCAGGTATGAGGAGCAGCATCCACCTGAATGCTACCAGCATGCGCATTTCCATTTCTTAATTTTTTTCCCAACTCTCAGCACACTTAAGATGAAATCACAGGCATCCTCAAATGGACGGAAGTTGATTAGAATATAGGGCTGAAACAGGGTAAGACTTAAAAGCATTAATTATAAGTACCATTAACTTTATATTAACACTGTACTTGTTACAGAATATGAAATTAAAATTCATACACTTACTTAAATTGCACATAAAAATATGTATGTATATCTGAGAACATTATTTACTTTTTACATTCATCACAAACAACAAACAAGGTGGTGTTTGCCAGTTTCTATACATCTGTCCAATATCTCAGACTTTTGTTGTGAGACACAAATGAACCACACACATGAACAAGGTGGGCCATGAGTTAACATGATTATCGTTACTATATATGAGTATTCCCATTACTCATGAAATGAGAACTTGATTATAAATTGTACTAGGACTGCAACTCTTATTAAATTAAAACAAATTAAATCAAACTGCATTAATAACATGCTTTTGTAAGACACACTATAATGAAATTACAAAAATCATTAATAGCAAAGATTACACAATAGGCAGAAGGTGTTTACAGCATCAGACACATCAGCTTGGAACTATGTCACAGTGTGATCACATCGGTACATATACATAACCAATGCAAAATTTACAGTACATTGCTGCATTGAACTCAGAGTTGAGCTAGACTGAACATGAACTGGAAGAACTAGATTCAATATCAGATATAAATTAATGGAACAAACCAACTCCATGGGACAGTTGTTCTTCAGAAGTTAATAGCTGCTCAAGACACTGCCCTTTCTTTTGTTATCCTCAATTTTGAGCCACATGAATTCAGCCCACACCCTCCCTCCCTCCCTAATTCTTCAGAATACACATTCGTATTACTTTACCGCTTATGCATAGGTCAACAAAACACTCTCTCCCTTTCTGGATTAGAAACGTTAGGAGTAAATTGTGGCTAGGTGATGGTACACTGGAATTTCTTTTTTGACTGATATGATTTAAACCTTCCCCTGTCAAAAAATTAACAGCCATGTTCTTTTATCCCCAATTAAAATTCCAAATGTTATTGTATTTTCTCTTACTCACATCAGCCCAGTATAGTAGGACCATTAATGCCATCTGCAATCACTGGCAGAATATGTTATATGTAAGAAGGCCATAATTTATGACACAATATGCCAGAGATAACACAAAAGGAGTGCCACAAGTGAACAATATACTGTACGTAACATGGAATGAACCAAGTTTTCCCATGATTTTACAGCAACAGAGAACTTCTGCTTACATTAACTCAACAACTTTGGCTTCAAGAATTATCTCCATCCTCCCCACATAAATAGCAAGTTAATATCTCCAGAAGCTATGTGTCACAATGTATTCTTCTATGCCACAAACCTACAGCCCCAGTGGTTAATATTCACTTACATATGTATTAGAAGAGACTTAAAACGATACAATATATAATGAAACAGGACATTACACATGGCTTGGGTGTGTCACATACATAGACCAAACATCTTTCATAAAAAAAAATACAGCCTTACATGTATGTCTTAATTACCTCAAGATTTCTACAACAAAATCTTGAAGAGTATTTACAATAGAAAGATGATTTGGGGAAAAAACATGTTAATATTTCACGTAGGTTGGACAGTTTATGTCAGGTTTTCACAGCAATAAAACATGAAAAATGCAGCTTTCTGGATTACGACACCACAGCTGCTGTTACATTACCTTGAATGTTTATGTTTATGAATTGTGATGCTTTACCCTGTATAACAGGTGGTCACGGTTGTGAAATTTCATGCTCTCACAGCCGTATCAATGAGGATTTAAGTCTTCTGGGAGGGGACATGGTGCTGTTAGGCAAGTGGTTCCTGATGTTGCAAACAGTGCCTTTGTCTTCAGACTACAGCAGATGACTCTGAAGATGACTCATTGTGAACATTCACAAGGTCAAGAACCGCTAACCCAGCTACAAATCCCAGAAAACTTGAATTATCTGGTCTTAAACACTATGCAGCTAAACTGAGCAACTTTGTGCCATTACGGTCAAGTTCTTACAGAAGTCAACACTGTTCTCTATTTCTTGCAGCAACAAGTGGCAGTGAGACAGACTGCTTTTGTACCCCAGATCTGTAATTTATACACTAATAATACAATATGTGACGTTCACAGGAATAAGACTAGCAAAAAACAATACTTAACCCTTTCCATTAATATCATTTCCAACCTCAATTATACCAGATACTAATTTGCTCAAAAATGGAAAAAATATATTATAGTTTAATACACGAAGATATAAAATTCCTGCAATCTGATGACCCAACACATGAATTACCACAAAAGTTGTCAAAGAATTTAAACAGCATGCACCATACTATGGCAGTGAACTCGCACGTTGGTGGTGGAAGGTTTCTGATGGTAGATGTGTATGGGAAAATTATGACATGTGTTAGGAGACTTCTGACAGAGGGTAGGGAATGATTAATACAAACAGATGACTTTTATGCATATACACACCGATGGTATGTCGTGGTCTCATGGGCATGATATGTAGAGCTCATGTGGTAGAGGAAAATTGGATAAAAATACTTTGTTCAAACATCTCATGAGAAGAAACTACTCGGCACATTATAATAAAATGGGGTGTTAAGGGTGCAGACTGAATTCAGCTGCTTCAGGACAGACATTAGTGATGGGACTTTGAGCTGATGGCAACGGATGTGTGGGGTGCCATAACAGCAGGCAAAACCTTAACTAGATGGGTGACTGTTCATTTTTCTATTAAGAACTTGCACCATGGAGTCAGTTAGCTGTGTTTGCAACAAGTGCTTTATCATGAGCCTCGACAGTTTTCACCTTCCCAAACGTGTTTATTGGTCTCACACACTTTAATTCTGTTCAAATACTAATACTGCAAATGACATATCAACAATGATAATTACACGAAAGCTTAAGATGCCCTTAGACAGCGATTTTTTCATGAATATGCATAATGTGATACACCAAATTCAATTACGTATTTCAATGACCCAAAATTCTCAAAACTCAGTCATTCATAGCATCTGTCAAGAAGTAACAAACACAGTTTTCAGCAAAATATTAGTATAGCAAACGCGCAGTGGTCAAACAATAAAATGGCTCAAAGTAATCCTGTTACAAAGTAATTTTAAGCTGTCCTATTTCTGTCAGGCTCAGTTTTCTGTCTTTAAGTGGAAACTTTAAAAAAATAAAGAAACAAATTTTAGCATAACTTATGAAAATGAAACAGACAGAATGCAGGAACCCCAAAATACACTTAGCCCCTTCAATCCAAACATGTGCGTGTTTCTTTGTACAGTGTGTATGCAGAGAGATTCTGACCTAAGGATGGGTTTTGTTCCTGAACCTTTTATATAATCTGTAATCTAAGAAAGTAGGAATTGACCCACCACCTCTTATTTATCACACTTCACTGGTTATGTATATGTTTTGACAATGTCAGCATACATGTTTACAATGTTATATTTATGCTTTTTCATATGAAACACATGAAGTGCATAAATTTATTAATTACAGTATCAATAATACAGTACTATATATATTACATATAATTTTCAGTAGCTCAGAATTTTTTATGTTCGTCTGAGTTTAATAATTATAAAACTATAGGGGTAGAGCAGAATGGCATAATTTTCTTCTTGATAGGCAACGTGAAACAAAAAAAAATTCTGAATAATTGTGGTAATATGGAAATACTGGGACTCGAAGTGAAATAAATGGTCTTTGGATGTTATAAGTGTCAACTCATTCTTTCAAACACTTTGCATCTTTTGAAGACCACTTATTTTATTAACCCTTTCAAAACCAAAGCTTTTAGTAAAAATTATAATTTTTTGTATAATTCCACAGAAATTTATATTAACACTGAATCCTAAGAATCGTTTGCATAGGCACCAAAGAAGTGGAAGGCCTCCCTCGTGTCCAACATCAAAGATATTTAGAAAAAGATTCAAGGTGATATGTTACAGTTTCCAATCCATCTCACAGACAGTTTCGAAACTGTAACAGGTAAGAAGTTCAAGTTATTCTCTGTACTTGCTACAACTACCTCAACCTGTACGACAGCCAACTAAAATACCATTTCTCAAATATTTTAATTGGTGTGACAAAAGCCCCTTTCAAGTCCAATGTGAAAAGCAAATGAAGGATCTTTGTGTGACTCCAACTCTGTTACAACAAGAAAGTGACACAAATCACGCTTGTAATTAAATTTAAATGGCTGAAGGGTGAGGATCACTTAAAGAATTTTTAGAAATACGCTCAAAATACACCATGTTCACTTGGGGGGCATGAAGGCCCGCGACACAGAAATTACTGCAGCCCAATACACTGCCAAAAACTGCAGTGACAGTGGTGTTACGTTACGGTTTCACTGCGCCACAATACAAAAATTAAACATACACATGTAATAAATAACAGCTGCAAGCACAACTAGTTGTCCTTACTGTGGTCTTCTGTATTATGACATCATGCAAATTGGTAGGTGAATATCCACTCTTCGTGGGAAAATACTGTCCCCACACTCAGGGTAAGAATATGGTTGCAGTATGTCCCTTTGACACTACAGTAACCACCCACCAGACAATATGGTGTCAATCCACAGGACCACATGTATCCCCACCACTGTAAAAACCTCAACCTCACTGAGAAATCACTGTCTTAAAGCATTTGTAAACCAGGTATGGTCCTGTTGCTTTACACCTCAATACACTGCAACATTCTCCTCCACATACTCAATCACAACCATTAGGAAAATATATACGTATTATGAAGTACACTGCATTTCACATGGCAGCACTTAAATCACTGTATATGGAAGGAACGTAGGGTCGGTCAAGGTCACAACAAGACCAAAAGTCAGACTTCTTGTCAAGATGAGTCACACCAAGTTATTACACAGCATGGGCAGAGTAGATTTTCTCTGCAACTCAAACAGCTCTTAAATGTTAGATGATGACTCATCCAATTTACACTTTCTCAAACACAAAAAATATTTATCACAAGCTGATTTAACATGTTGACTGTCATCATGGTCAAACCTCAGCACACACCAAAGCCACGCATCCAGTGGATGCTTGCAAGCTCAAAGGATGTGCCCATTACAGCTTGTGAGCAAGAGAATGATGCCAAAATTTTAATTATCTGTCCACTCCTTGAATTGTCAATTTCCAATTTTTTATTCGCCTCCTTCGCAGAATGGACAAGTGGGCTTGTAATTTTATTCACTGTGCCTGTGTCATGTGTGCTGTTGCTTTGAGGGGCTTAAGAGGGGGGAGGGGGGGGGGGCTACCTTTCAGGATACAGTTTCACCTGTTTCAAAACAGCGGGTACCTGTTCAACCAAAATGCTCACCTCCCATAACCGTAAACAATCAAGCAAACAGTCAACATGTTAATTCAGCAATAAAAAAGATGACAGCTGTAATGGTACATCTCATTTGTGGCAACATCAGAAAATTCATTCAGTGGACAGATATACAATGTTTGTATACAGAATGGACCAAACGTTACACCCCAGTACATACTGCAATTCATGATCATGATGACAATGATTCTCACAACTAATCAACCAACAAGAATTACCTTCCTTTCTGCATATAAGCTTCAAATGCACCCTCTCCCTTCTTGTGCCAACACTGCTGCCATTGTTAACTTCAGAGGTAGACATTATTTTAGTAACACTATTATATTAGTAAAAATGCTTTAGAAATCATTTAGAACCGTACAGAGTGTTAGTGAATACAAATTCTTATGGGGTACAACTTTTGGGTCATCCTACACAATGCATGCATAAAACTCAGAAACACCTTTTTTTTGAGATGAATAGTGCATTCATAGCTTTACAGTCAGTCAGACAGACAATCCATTTAATTATGGCAGAAGGCAATCAGAATCGGAGGGCTGCACAGGCATGAACTGGGCTGACCCAAATGACAATTAAAGGACTGGTTTGTTTAACCTTAATACACTTGAAAATCTTATTCTTTTGTGGCTTAAAAGATGATGCTGTCAGCATTTCAGATCACACTGTGCCATTGGCAGGATGTCTGATGAAATGGGAAGGACTGCGAAGGAAGTATTCATGGTCTAATCCATGAAAGTACTTAAGTTATCAAAGAAAAACTTACAACAAAACACTAAATTCTAAGTCTTTACACTTATTTAACACTGTTACTCCCTAATTTTTATTAAGACATGCATATTTTTATATAAATGATACACTTAAGAAGTGGTTTGTTACATTCTACCATGGCATTTAGAAAAAGAAACTGAAAAACCAAGTCTGTCAAGTATAGTTTTTGATCATAAACTGTAAATGTGAACAGATGGAAAAATTCCATTTAAAACATTACAGTTCCAAGTTCTAACACAGATTCAACATGATACAACACATTTTGCTTCCAATACAAAGCCCTGAGGATTCCACTGATATGAAGGAGACTTTACGCTGCCTGGGACAGTTTCACAAAACCCACGAAGTCTCTCCAATCTGGATTAAGTATCATTTGAAACAGTGGCAGTAAAATAATAGAAACCATTTACTGACAGGTAACCTGGGAGAATTATATCTACATTGGATTTGTGCTGGGGAAAAAGAAAAGGACAACTCATTATTGGTCAAGTTTGGGCAATGCATAGTGGGTATCTTTGCTTTGGCCAGGATAGAGTGTGATACCATCAGCTGTGCAGGTCTCTAATTGGAATATGCAATGACCTAAGGATTGGAAACAGTCAGTAACATTCAACAACAATCAAAAATATCTTTGTACTGTATTAAATCAATCAACTTTCTTTTTTCCCATCTTTATAACCTCAGAGTTGTTTGCTTTATTACAGTTTAACATGTGATGCACATACTGGATGCTGAGATACAGCAAAGTTAATTTGGCTTCAGGCTTTAATTCTTTACATCACAGTGGTAAACATGTGTACCACCTGCTTTAACACTTTATATTTTGGTATTTCCCTCATAGAATATATTTATGAGTTTCAATTCCAGAATAAATGCAATAATCTTCTGAAAACATATCACAAACTGATCTGAACAGAGAAGCAATGTTTTCTGTGAAGCAACAAACAAAATTTTAAATATTAGTTATGTGAGCCTGTGAGCTCATTACCAGCATTCTGCCTAACAAACTATAAATGCCGACTCCTTATCACATTCCAGCTGTGGTATACGAAATCAAGCCACATAACAGAAAGCAGCAATGGACCAAAAATGCCTTCAGTAGACACATAATGATAATGAAGCACAATTTGTGTCGACCAGGAATGAATAAATTACTCCAACTCTGCACTTCCCTCAATACTGGTTTTTTTTTTTTTAAGTCCCACTACAGGCCCGGAGTGGCCCAGAGGGTTCCAGGAAGTTAAGGTTCCCAGATTTCGTGACAACGGCACAGGATGGTGGTAAGGTTGTCAGCCTTACGCACCGACCGCCTTTACCCCCAGGAAAT
>Ga0123354_10014917_pt1 | contig 12106 bp, 4 predicted proteins | sample TergutLab28metaG_2_FD_97872 | JGI IMG/M metagenome (GOLD analysis project Ga0123354, IMG submission 97872) | Labiotermes labralis P4 segment gut microbial communities from Petit-Saut dam, French Guiana - Lab288 P4 | ecosystem: Host-associated > Arthropoda: Insects > Digestive system > Gut ... | reverse complement strand
TTTTAAACATTTTATAGTAATTCTAATTGTATCTACGAATTATATATTTGTGCATCTGTTGGATATTAAAGTGTTTTAATCGTCATTGATGCACGGTACAAACATGAAGACTGCGTGGTATTTCATCTAACTTATCAAATGACTGACTGACAGACTAACTAACAAACGAACTGTCTTAGCCCCATGGAGCAGATTCCTTAATGTGAAGCTAACAGGTTCTCAGCTAGTCAATAAATTTCCCGCAGTTTATGGAACTTGAAGGCTCATTACCGCATTCACAAGCACCCGCCATCTGCCCCTATCCTGAGCCAGTTTAATCCAGTCTATAACTCCCCAGCCCATTTCTTGCAAACCCATTCTAATTTTATCCTACCATCTTGGCCTTCTTCTTCCAGATGGTCTCTTTCTTTCAGATCTCCCCACCAGAACTATGTCTTCACCTCTCTTCTCTCCCGATGCCTGCCACATTTCCTACCCGTCTCATTCTTCTTGATTTTATCGTGGAAATAATATTTGGTGAGGGGCAAGTTTAAAAAGCTCCTTGTTATGTATGTAGTGTTTCTACTGCCCTGTTACCTCGTCTTTCTTAGGTCCGAATACCGTCCTCTGCACCGTATTCTCTAACATCCTCACCCTATGTTTCTCCCGCCATATGAAGACCAAGATTCACAACCACACAAAACAGCAGGCAAAGTTATATTACTGTGTATCTTCATATTTTTGTTTAACGAACTGGAGGACAAAAGATTCTGCTGTGGTATTTCAAGAGATTAAAAAAAGGACTGTCAATCATAACTGTATCCGGACAATAAAAGTATTGACCGAATATAAAATGTCCAAATATAGTCATTATTGAGAGTCAGTCCTGTTTTCCTTCTACTTAAAGCGTCACAACGTGAAGTCTTACCTTTACAGTTTGACATTTTCTATACAGATTCGGTAAATTATCTGAATGCTTCAAACAAATTATACTTATTCACCTGGCCATCACCACTTACAGACCGACTGACGGGCTAGGTGGCAGCAGTCACACTGATTTACCACGAGCAGACAGTTTTAACGTACGTTGTATGAACAAACGACAGACGTAAGTGTTTCCGCTTCTTTCCGTAAGAAGATACTGAAATTTCTAGTTGGGGTAAGTATTATATAAAATTGCATCTTTTATCACTCTTTTTTTGTGTGATCCTCTTTGTCTACAATATGCATAACTTTCATTAAACACCCTGGCGTTTTAAGGGATTGTTTTATATCATCCCAAAATTTTGAAAGTTATAGGTTAAAACAAAGTTCCATCTTCATCCTATAGATGTACCAAGACTCAAATATCTTTAGATCATAGAAGTTAATTGGTTCTAAAAACACTGGCGAAGGGAACAAATAAGAGTGAATAATTCTTTTTAACCCTTATCCTGCTAACGTGCAGAATATGATGAGCTCCTAATAATGCCAGAAAATGGCAGATGGGATTTAATTTGGCGTTTAAAGGTTTAATTACCATTTTAAATAGACCCACCTAGTTCTGATTCCAGCTGTTGAGTTTTTGTCTTAACTGAACGGACTTTGCGAAGTTTGTCTAAATTTAACCGGCCGAACACAAACAGATGCATACTACTTTATATGCTTGAATAGAAGCGACACGTGTACATGACGAGGGCTGTTGTAGAGGCGTAATGGAATGTAAACACGGCACAAAATAGTTTAGTCAAAATTTGCGTTTACGCCGGGACTAAAATTTGATGTTAAGGTGACCGTGCATCATGATAAATTCTTATAACAAAACCAACTAGATGCACTAATTTCTCAAATTTAATTTTGGAATAAAACTCTACATGTTTCGGGCAGTTCCCCTGTCCATCATCAGGAGTCCTTCACTGTACACACCACAATGGTATATGTCATAAAACGTGTGTGACATATATCATTGCTGTGTGTACAGTGAAAATCTCCTTGTGATGGACAGGCGAACTGTCCGAAACATGTAGAGTTTTATTCCAAAGTAAATTTGAGAAATTAGTGCATCTATTTGGGTTTATTATAAGAACCGGGACTAAATCTTTGATATTCCCGTCCTTTTTCCATAGCCGCTGAGTTACCCGGCTGACAGTGGGGTTTAATTGCAGGCCCCCCACTAGGTGCATGGCATTACTGAAACTGATAAAGAGTTTGGAGCAACAAGACACTTTTTGGACCATCTGTTTAGAAAGAAAGGAACCTACTGATGATAGAATGGGTAGATTCTTGAATTTATACACAGTAATTTATCTCCTGTATGATTTTTAATAGATGTCTATTACATCAGATTCTTTAATTACATTTAGCTTGAAAAGAAAGCCGCTGCTGTTTGTTATAAATTATTCAATTATGCGGTATTATTTATCCGGAATTGTACTTAATTAAAGGGACAACTGAATAAAAGAAAACTACATACTTAATTGTGTTTAAATCTCGATGTAAAATGTCTGTTGCAGGATCCGTAAAATGTAAATCCTTCGGTTTCGAATTGCCGTCATGAAACTCGTGAGTTCAGAAGATCATAAAAATCTGTATATATATATATATCACCCTCCGTCGCCACTGTAACCTGACCATCGGCCAGAATTGAGTGCGATCCGCAGTTCGTGACCTCTGTTTGAATGCAACTGTTCTGGCCAAGCTAGCGCAGGCGGTTTATTTCCAGGGCTATACAGGGCACTTAATGGTCTGACACGACGAATCGAACTGTGACGTCAGCACTTCCTTAACACTAGACCGCCGAATGTTAATTTTGAACTTGTGTACCTGACTCGGCTAACAAATCCACCGGGCATAAAGAATACTGTAAAGTCATCTGCTTTGATGTTTGGTTTTCAGTAGATGTTCTAGGTATTTATGTAAAAACATAAACATGCAGCTTTATTTTATGTCAGTTCATGACAATAAAAGCAGGTTCTAATTTATCAGGTTTCGTTACTTGCCAGATAGAGATGGAATTTAAATAAGAAGGCTTTATGTAAAATAAACTAGAATAACACTGTTCAACAAATTTTGGATGATTGAATGTTATGGATAAGTGAATATAATATCTTTATGTTTTTTGGGCAGCAGAATAGGAAAATAATTCTAAAATTCATTGGTTAGCTCTTGTTTCCCAGATAATAACACTATCATAGTTATATGTACAATAAATATATATAGAAAATTATTGACATCAACGACGTGTCCTTTTGGCCTGTCGACGGTATTTTGTTTCAGGAGCATCCCTTTTCATCATCCAGCAATAATCACCTAACATGGCAGCACTCCATTTCACTTTGTGGTGTAGTAAATTCCACTGTTGTAACTTTGATGCCAAAATTTCTGCCTCATTTTTTGGAAGTTCGAGATACCTGGTGAGGTAATTGAACTCGCATTTTGTGATCTTATGATTGGAGGAGTCTGTGCTTGGCAAGTAGTCTACATCTCTTGAAGCTGATGGCTGTTCTTCTTCACTGTTTGAAGAAACACTGTCTTCGTCATCAGAGTACATAGCAAAAATGTTCGGGAGTTCAGGACAGGAGGTCCAGCGCCATGAGGCACAGGCCGAATTACTGATGATATTTTCGAATGATACACGAGTGTTGATTTTTTCTTCATGGACATATCATTTTGAATAGGGGCACCATACAGAAATAACAGTCAGTACTGTGGTTGCTAGGCACCCTCCAAACCATGGGCATCCTGAACGACATACAACGTCCTTTTCCATTCACCCACACATTGAGTTTTGATGAACACATAGTGCAGCACACGTGTGGTGCCTACTTTTTGTCCTGGTCCCCTACCTTACAGCCGAGATACAAGAAATATGCCTTTTTTATTATTAGAGTAATCGAACACTTCCTTGAGGCAAATGTCACTTCTCGGCAAATATTGCAAACGTTATCCGGGTTATTTACGCACTTTCGGGACATTTTTATAAATATACTACACATTTTATGACAGTAGAATGCCAGCTGAAACTGTCACGACGCAAATCTCATGACAGAACTTGTGGACACCGTCTACAGTACGATCGCTTTCGTACAACACTTAATAAGAACTGAGGAGCGTTGAGAGGCAACAATTTTATGATCAGGTGACGAACACCTGCAGCGACGATAGCCAATCACGTGATTTCATCGTGGTATGAGAATTACGGCGCCCGCTTAGAGTGTTGCCAACTTTTGAAGACGGAGACCTAATATTATTTGAAAAAAAAAGTGAAATTTCAGGTCATAACTGTAACTCGAAAACTAGAGCTAAGCTGAAAATTTCTGTGTTATTTTTGTATTCAGCGGCCTCAAATTAGTAAAGTTTAGTTAGTCTCGTTTCCATAACAGGACAGTTGAAATGTGATGGCACACGCTCAGAAACCAGATTTCGTCTTTCGGTGTAATGGACGAGTCCATGTAAATCGGAAATTGGCGGGAGCTTCAGTTCAGTCGACTACTGGCAGCCAAGTTGTGCGCATCAGCGGTAATAATGCTGGATACACCATGTTCCGAGGTAGTGTGAAGAGTACTGGCTACCCACTCCATTCGCCAGTTTCCCCTTCACTTGCTCTCCCTGCGTCACTCTATGCCATCACATTTCAACTGGAGTCTAACATACATTTAAGAACGCCTCTGGTAAGAAACGTAAAAATAAATCCGTGTGAAAATAGACTGACAGAAGAACTGTGGGGCTTTCTGGAGAGGTTTGTACAGAATTCTGACTGCTACACGAGCTTCGGAGTGTCGTACTTTATTAGGAAATAAATTGCAGATCGCGCCCAATATATCAACAAGAGAAACTGACTTTATTTAGGGCGTGCCAGTTCGTCGGCGCAAGTGACTGCAGACCTCCATAAACCCCTTTGTAGTCATACTACAGAAATAGCTGAATTATTCGTCGGAGCTTTACTTAATCTCTCGTCTCGCAACCACACGTACTCAAGTTTGACCCAAGACAAGTTTATGTGGGATTCGTGATGGACGAAATGACACAGGCACAGGTTTTTCTACCAGTATTGCTGCCTTCTCTGTCAGTGTTATTCCAGAAATGACCCATAACCTGTTTATTTCTTCTTTAATCGACGTGAGCTATAAACTTATCAGTTGATAGGGTTCTTAAATAATACACTTTTCTCCCCCTTAAAAGGAATGTACTTATACACGTTAAGAACTATTGAGAGATGTCGGTTGCTTATTGTGTTACAATTAACAAATTTTATGTTATTTACGGCGTTATAAATAATCGTCTTATTTCGACCAGTTGCTAAGAAAGGAAACAAGATAGGCGGTGTACGTACAACGTTACATTATGGTGCGTTCGCTTAACCACCGCTGCGGTGGTAAGAAACTAAGCTTTTATTATTTCATACAGGGCATGATTTTCGGATTAAAATTTATTGAAGGTAAAGTATATGTTTTGAATTTGACGTTCAGGTGACTGTGCATCGTGATAAATTCTTATAATAAAAGCAACTGGATTCACTAATTTCTTAAATTTATTTTTGGAATAAAACTCTACATGTTTCGGACAGTTCCTCTGTCCATCATCAGGAGGTTTTCACTGTACACACAGCAGTGGTATATGTTATAAAGGTTTGCTGACAGCAAGCAAATAAATTTGAGAAATTATTGAAACCAGTTGTTTTTATTATAAGAATAAGAGTGTATGTTTTAGGTTTGTCTACAATGTTTACGGGAAACATTTCTCATTCTAAAATGATACAGATATCGTCATAAATGCGCATAGTTTTGATGTAAAGTGCCCACTATTCTCCTCAGATTCAAATGAAACATGAATTTTTCTCCTATCCTATGCTATTTCGGGCAATTTTCCTTGGGGTAAAGCGAAAAGGTCTTGAAGTTAGTCACTCATCTCTACCCAATACCGTGGTTAGCAAGACAGGAAATGTATGCACAACGTAATACTGAGGCTTCTTCGTGTAACCATTCTTTCAGTGGAAAAGCGATATATATTGCATATTGTGAGTTTGTATATGTAGCCTTACGTATCCAGCAAGCAATGCGCATGTGACCTGCCCGGCTGTACAATATTTTAGACACTGTTTCATAAACTGCACGATTTTAGAAAAAAAAAGTTTCTTATATATAAAATGTGTGTTTTGACTTCCTCTGTGACGCAAATATTTATCATTCTAAGGAGAATTGAGCGAGGTATAATCATAAATGTGTATCGATCTTCATGTAACGTGCCCGTTATTCTTGTCAGACTTTAAAGAATCTTGAATTTCATCGATAGGCTTTCAAAAAATATCAAATATTAAATTTCATGTAATTTCTTCGGGAGGGAGCCGAGTTGTTCCTTGCGGATAAGACGAAACTAATAGTCGCCTTTCGCAATTTTGCGAACTCGCCTATAAATGAGTGGCTTTGTATCTCCATTTCTCTCATGTGTTTTTGTGACCTGAATGGGGACAACTTTAACTTTGCTTAACATAACGAGGGTTGAACAAACCTTTATTCCAGGCATTTAATTTAAAGCAGTAGTTATTTTTTTTTATTTTGGTCGTATTTTAAAAAATAGACTTAATAATTTTAAACTAGATACCACCAAATTCTGAGGCCCAAACAAGGGTTAGACAGTTAAGAGACGGCCTCTAACTGTTGAGGCCCTCTTTCTATTATTCCAGTCCAATTCATGTGCGATATTTGAAAGATATGGATAATCATTTCATGCAATTTAATTCTTGTCTATTAAGTGTCGAATCAACATCACGATTGGCCAGTTACAGCAACAGCACAACAATATAAAAAGGGCAACAAATAACACACGCATATGTAGTGGAAAAAATGGCGATTTGATTAATTAATTAATTAGAACACTTTATAATAATAATAATAATAATAATAATCTAAGTGTGATAATTTGTCTTTTGAAGATGGAAAACTTACTACATAACAAATTTTTTACAGTGGCACACGTGGCGGAGGGAGAATTTTTGAAGGATGGGCTAACATGAAGAAAAGGACATAATAATAATAATAATAATAATAATAATTTTATTTTAGTTCTTTCACTGCTTTATACTACCTACCGATTAATACCGGGCTGTCTTGGTGGTAGCCCTTCATCATGTGGGATTTGTGGTGGATAACATAACATCGGGGAAGGTTTCTCAAGGAATACTTCGGTTTTCTCCTGTCCGTATTATTCCACCAATGCTGTGTACTTATATTTCATTCATCTACTACCGACGAGACCATCGTTGCATAAAACATTTTTCTCTGTCTCTCACCCGGTAAAATATCTCTAAGTTTACGTTGTCGTTGGCAGCTTTCTCTCTATAGTGTTAGTCTTCTATTTCCTGCAGCCCCGCGCTTTCAAGATAGTGTTCAGACGAAATATTTCCAGAATTGTGACGATACAAAACCCACGTGATTGTTGAACGTGTGGGGACCTAAACGATTCCGATAGGTGTGTGAAGTAGCAGCAGAAGGTCCCAACGTTCCCTAGGATACCCCGTTCTGTCGCTACAAATTCTGCCCGCGTTAGGACCGCCATGTATTTTCAGAGCACCTCAAATAGGCCTAGGTTCTGTAGGAACTCCCCCCCCCCCCTTGCCACAACGTTTCCATTCTGGGCCTGCCATCACGTCCACGACATTTTGCAACTCAGCCACACGAGTCTTCGTGTAGAAACTCACTCGTAATCTTGGCTTTTTATACGACGATACGGACGGCATATATATATATATGAGCCATTCATCGTGCAAGTCCTATGTCCATAAAAAAAGTTTCCGAGCTTCAGCGGAGAACTTTTTGTAAAAAAAGGTGATATACCTAACCAAACAGTAAAAAACTGTGGCCAGTTCTATTGACAGTTTGTTACAACGACTATTGCTGCTAGAATTATATGACATTTCTCTTATTGTGTTCAATTTTCGCATCCCACCCAAAAGAAAAAGTTTTGAATGAAACCTAAACCTTTGTTTCATGTTTTCCATCCCGAAATGTTATAACATATAAACACAACACGTCAGTCGATAACATAACACTTTATTTATATACAAAAATAGTATATTTTGTCAGGGCGACATGTTTCGACCATATAAGGTCATCCGCAGGCCCTCCAAGGAGACAAATCTAAGAGTTGTTTATATTTCATTGCATTGTGGGATCCAAAATAATTCCTAGTTTTTGTTAGAGAAGTGTAAAATACATAAGCTTGTATATGTTGAACTTGTGTGATGGTTTTGACATACAATTGGAACCTTATCTGGAATGGTGGTATATTAAATTCACAGTGTATAAAATGTGTAGAAATTAGTTTAAAATTAGTCAAGTTAAAAGCAGTAAATTAAAAGTTACCGTGTACAAAAGACATCTTTACTTTGTAGTGTTTAGAAAGTGAACTTTACGGGGCGTGTTATTCACTTATCGATGGTGTCAGAAAATGAAGTTTTCCCTCTTTGATGGCGTGGAGATAAGGAGAAATTTCAGTTCCCATGAGGTAATAATTATTTGATGGTAATGTCCCGTTTTCTTGCAGCCTAATTAGCGTGTGTCATATCACAGTGATACAAGCATTCGGGCAACTTATATCATGTCATTCACCTTCACCCCCTAAGTCTACAGGAGTATCATCACGAAGTCACAGAGCAACAATTTTCTCACACGAACACAAGATAGTGAATACAATCCAACCACACACAAAAAAATTACGACACACACCAATTAGGCTGCAAGAACATTTTTGGCAATGTGGTAACTTAGAGCTGTACTTTGTAATGTTTCTGCTGTCTCAAGGTAATATTTTTAATGTAAAACTTACGGGGTATATACCTTGTACCTTACACGTTCTCCCTGATGATAGCTGAAATATGTAGGAGGAATATTAATTTTACGTTTGTTTTCCCAAACATACTACGCATTGAGCTGGTCTCTCTTTAAACGGTGTTAAGATATTTAGACATTTCAACTTTTCCGCCGAATGTCTCTGTCTTTCAATGTAGGCCTAAACAAGCCAAATGTTCTTGAGGTTCCAGGTTCAAAGGAAATCATATATATATATTTTTTTGTCTGAAATCATTACTTCACTGTGTTCTCTGTTGAGTTTATTAATTTTACAAACAGTACTTTGTCAGCGCTGATTTTGTGTCTGAAATGCTTTGAACTATTTGTTTATGAACTTTAACGTCGTCATTTTCAGTATAGACCTAGAATGTTCATAGCCGATAGCACATCTTCGCTTTCATTCCATTTCCTTCGCCAAAAAGTAATCTTTTCTCTAGTTCATGCAATATTTGAGTTAGTTAACTGTCTTTTCCCGCATGTTTTATTGCTTTTCTCACATTATGTGGTGAAAACATCGGACTAACATTCTTTGTTCAGCCACATCTCATACTATCCAAGGAACAGCTGTTTTAAACACGTTACATTACAATCACTATAGAAAAGTCCATGAAAGCAAACTCACTTAAAGCCCCAATGTTAAGTATACCCGATACAATCTTCATGTTATTGACGTCAGTAGTGATGCATAGTAAAATTCATATATTTTCTGAATTTCCTCCTTTCCCGTTTTCTGAGCCCTCTTTTTATCTCTTACAACTGAAGCTTAAAGGAAATCAGTCTGTATCATGTAAACACATTTTCCCTAAGGAAGGATGAATTTTAGCTTAGAGGTGTTTCTTTATTCCTTAAACAGGTAAAGGTAAAAGTAAAGCAATCCCTGCGCAAGCTCTTAAGTCTCAAGGGGGTTGAGGCTCCCAGATTTCAAGACAATCGGCACATGAAGGTGGTAAGGTTGTCATCCCTACTCACCCGCCGCCTTTACCCCCAGGAAATAATCTTAGTAGTCATTTCTGTTAGAGGATGAGTCGACCCCCGGGCCATAGTACGGTCGGAAGGATTATATCAATGAAAAGTTCCAATGACACCATAGGGAATCGAACCCGCGGCTTTCCGGCTTGTAGCGGAGTGCCTCAACCAACTGCGCTAGCAAGTACCCCAATTCCTAAAACAGCTAGGATGTATTAACTTCGTCATTAAGGCATGGGTTTACGGCGTATTGAACTTAAGGAATTGTACCATGTGACTGTGTTACTACTAATTTCTGTTGAATCAGATCTAACTAAATCACATCATTACGTGGCATTATTCCTTCCCAGCACTACCCTGCAAATTCATACACCGTAATCAAGTATATTCGAGTAAATGTCGATGTATTGTGTTTACAGCATGTACTTATTTATACAGTGTGAAGATGATGCTGTAAATTCAGGGCTGCAATGTGGATAGCAAGAAATATACCGCACCCACACGCAAACACACAGAGAGCGAGTAATTGATTGTAACGACGAAACTTGATACTACACACGGCAATATCGTGACAATTTTACCACTTGACATTTGTTACAGCAACGACCTCGTTTTAAGTTACCAGTTGCAGGTATACAGAGACACTTCTAAGAAAACACTTCGATTGATAGAAATAAAGGGCACAAGAAGGCCCCACATAAAATTGCGCTTCATGTTGCCTTATCAAGCATCTTATGTTTTTCTTTGAACAAAAAGAAGAAAATGGCTTGACTAAAAAAGAGTCGGTAGTGAGTGTGATGATTTAATTACTGAGTTTATTTAACGACGCTTTTTTAGTCGGAACTGCGGCGTTGAATTTAGGAAAAATTTTGCGGAATTCATCTTGAGAGAAGTACAAGAAAATATTTGAGGCTACCCAAACGTCTGTCTGGAGGCAAAACTGAGGCGAGTTCGCTTAAATTTTTGTTGTCGTTTAAAATCAGTAAGAATTAAATATTATATTCGCGTTGAATAAAGAGAGACCAACTTGATGTCACTTGCTTTTTTATTTCATTATTCAATGCTCAACATGTTTCGGATGTTAATACATCCATCCTTAGGAGCTTGCGACTTATATGTTGAGTTATTTCATGGGTTGTATTGCTCTGGTAGGATGTGTGTTGGTGTTGCGTTGTGGTTTGGCTGGGGTGTTGTGGCATCCGGATACCACACCACCCCAGCCAAACCACAACGTAACACCAACACACATCGTACCAGAGCAATACAACCCATGAAACAACTCAACAAATAAGTCGCAAGCTCCTGAGGATGGATGTATTAACATCTGAAACATGTTGAGCATTAAATAATGAAATAAAGAAGCAAGTGACATCAAGTTGGTCTCTCTTTATTCAACTATCAAGATGATGCAGGGTCCAATAAACATAATTATTATATTCGTGTGTCTTTATTCCTGCCTCAGTTATCCGGGATAAAAAGCGCATGCGCTGTATTATATTGCCATCTGTGGCGTGCCTGATTCTGCCATATTTTTCCACATTATCTCACAAACGGCACGAATTTCTTAAAAAAAAAGAATTATTAAAAGTAAAATATGTGCTTTGATATTCTCAACAAATTTTTCTGAAATATTTCATATTCCAAGAAGAAATCAGTGAGATACTATCATAAATGTATATATCTTTAAATGTAAATTACCCGATATTTTTGTTACATTTTAATCAAACTTGAATTTTTTGAAGGATTTTCGAAAAAATTCTCAAATATAAAATTTCATAAAAATCGGTCCAGTGGGAGCCGAGTTGTACCATATGGTTGGATAGGCTGACATAAAGAAGCTAATATTCGCTATTCGCAATTTTGCGAACGCACCTAAGAAAGCTTAACCTCTCAGTCAGTTGAATAACACAGCGGGCTGAGATTTAAACCCAGTGCCTTTAACATATGAGGGAGTACTTAAATTTTTTAAACTGCCGTTCGATATGTTGACGGTAAAGTTGAGGAAAGAATGACACAATAGGAAATAGGAAGGCGTGATGTGATGATGATGATTATAGAGTCAAAGAGCTGGCTTCGGTAATACACAGACGCACATTACTATTATTACTAGACTCAAATTGAAATGTGATGGCAAACGGTGACGCACAGTAGGGGAAGTGAGGGGGAAACTGGCGAATGAAATGGGTAGCCTGTACCCTTCACACTACCTCGGGACATGGTGTATCCAGCATTACTACCGCTGATGCGCACACCTCGGCTGCCAGTAGTCGACTGAACTGACGCCCCCGCCGATTTAAATGGACTCGTCCATTTCGCCGAAAGACGAAATCTGGTTT
>Ga0123354_10014916_pt1 | contig 12106 bp, 7 predicted proteins | sample TergutLab28metaG_2_FD_97872 | JGI IMG/M metagenome (GOLD analysis project Ga0123354, IMG submission 97872) | Labiotermes labralis P4 segment gut microbial communities from Petit-Saut dam, French Guiana - Lab288 P4 | ecosystem: Host-associated > Arthropoda: Insects > Digestive system > Gut ... | reverse complement strand
TTTCCTCTAAAAAAAAAAAAAAGACAGAACATAAATAGGAATTAAGTGAACTAGCCTTTAAAGTTCATATGAAGATGAAGTTGCACAAGTCAATCATAAGCTTTGTATAAGGCACTATTCATATACCACTAGCAATGTTCTGAAGCTGAGTTGAAAAGCCACGATGCAATCTGGAAACTTGCCTAGATCTCATTAATAAGACAAAATCAATGCAAGTTATAAATCACAGTATCAATAATCAAATAAACTGAAAAAACTAAACAGCTATTTGCACATAAATTTTCTTCTTGTGCACCATATTAAACTGCCACTACAAATAATAACCACAACAATAAAAACTACTACTACTACCACCACTACTACTACTATTACTACTTAGTAAAACAGTTACAACTGAAATGACAATCCATCAATAATCACTGAAAATTTTTATGTAACAAGAATGCTAAATGTTTACAAATCACTAGGTGTATTAAAATATACCGCACATATAATGGAGTACACACCATAATACAAGCATTGATTGATAATTAAATATTTTAAAAATAAATTCGAAACCAAAGGAACTTTAAGATACTTTCTTCTTATGGGCAACAGATCATGAACCTGCACAAATCCTGCCAGAAATAAACAGACTTTTCTGGATTACTTCTTTGATGTGATTTACATGCAAATGTGGCCATCTACCTGCATGTTCATATGTATTAACTTGTGAACTCATTGGTTAAATTCTGGTGAAATGTGATTGAAATGTTATGCCACTGGAGAATATTCCACATTTTTTACAGTTAAATTTCAAGCAATCACACAAGAACATGGCAAATTCAAGAAATGGAGGTGGAAGTCATACTCAGACCATGGAATGACACCTTATGGAGGATGGGAAAGACAACACTGAAGGCTTCCCACTCTGTGCCTACTGTTTCTTTTCCCTCTAGCTCTTTAAGATCTTTGTCAGAAAGCTAGCAGCTGAAGTGAGTTGATCCAAGAGATTTCTTTCTATGGCCTCCATATGGTACCAGTTCCAAAATCCTGGAACTGTGGTAACCAATAAAAACAAGAGCAACAAAAGTAACCGAAGGCACTAAGACATACACAAAATTGTTAATGTTTTCACGCAAGATATGCACATGTGCTTGAAATATTCATGAAGCCAAGATTAAAAAAACACAAAGAACTCTGTGCTCCAGTATGGATTACATTTCACAGAGAAGCCCAGTCAGATGCTAATAAAGCACTTGGTCTAGAAGTAAATTCAATGACAACTAAATGTAAATTCATGCCTTTTGGATATGGCTGTAACAAATCAATATTACATTCACAAAGCAATTAATAGCAGCATAAATATGAGAATGGCCTGCTATTCTTTACATAATGATTACATTTTAAGAGAGGAGAAGGGAACACAGAATATTACAAACTGAATAATAATAGTACGCATTCCCCACACATACAACAGGTGAATGCAATTTTGTCTCATTTCACTCAAGGAGGTACAACACCTGCAATGAACACGGCACTAATAATAAAACACGATTCAACCCAAGTTTAAGAAATAATGAGTGAACAAAAAATCACTGTGCACCCACCGTAGACAATGATTATATTTGGAAAGTCACCAGACATGTTTCTTCAAAGAAACATTGCTTGAGGAAGGGAGGGTTTATAACTATACATGCCACAAGTCACATCGGCCACAATACTAAGAATGAGGCAGTTTGATCATTTGAGGTACAGGTTCACAGTGACTTTTTTCTCTCTATGTATATTTAAAGTGAGAACAATTAAAATCTTGTACATACTGTCTGTCTTTAGAATGAGTTCCTTGACAGGTTTTTTGCCCCCAGTGGTGTTTCCAGACAAATCAGCATGGTGAGAGCCACAATGTGACCCAGGTAACAATTTTGTGCTCTTGACCACTACACTACGTTCACGTGATGGGACAGGACGATGCTCTGGTAACCACTTTAGAACTGTGACTTTCCTCACTAAGGTTGGTGTTCTTTCAACTATCACATTGTCTGAGCTATTGGAGAGTCCTTTGGGAACAGGTGTACCTACTAATGAACAAAAATGAACATCTCCACCAGCACCTGCAAAAAAAAAAAAAACATAACTGAATGCATACCGACATCACTGACTGACTGAAACGTCTTGAACTTTCCTTGGTTGAATTTATGGAAGTCATCCATTATGACCAATTCATCAGCGTTCAGACAGAATATATGTGGAAGGTCCACACTAAATCCATTATGGAAGATGAAGGCCTGGAAGTAACAGAGACTAGCGGAACATACTACTATGAAAACAGAACACAGAAAATGTTTAAAGCAGCAAAAAGAAAGGTGGAAGAGGAGGCAATGGTGGTTGTGAAGGAGGAGGAGGAGGAGGAGGATGAGAATACACACTACCTGTAGACTGCACACAAAATACAGTCACACATATTTTTGTACACCTTGATAGTCCAATGGCCACTTGCAACAGTTCAGTTACAATCAGTGAGATTTCAGGCTTCCACCATGAAGTTGAAGTCTTCAGTCTTTTGGGTGTTGTGTGGTGTATGCTGGTATTTGGTTATCATATGCCAACCTTCCTTGTACAACATCCCAGAAGAGAAAAGACTTCAAGTTATGGCAGCCTATGAGCAATCAACCTTAAGCAAAAAACTAACTCAGCAACAGGTGGATATGTTCAATGTATTATAAAGTTTTTCGATTATTGATTGTTCTTATTTGACAATCTGAAAGTGATTCAACTTGTTTACATTTTAACATACACCAACAGAATTTAGTTGTCTCCATCTTACAATGTCGATCATGCTGCCAGTTCTGTATGTCTCACAAATCTGAGACTGTAGCACATAACACACCCAAAAAAAGTAATTGATATGTACATATTTAGCCCCACTTTAAGGCAATTAGCAAATTGCAATTAAGACGGATGAGGAAGAAAGACTGGGAAGTCTATTTATGGAAGCAATATCTTATTGCAGCTATACACTGCAATAATTCCTGGACAATTGGTATTGGAGGCGCTTTTCCTGAGGGTAAAACGGCCGGGGTGTGAACCTGACACTCACACCCATCTAGTGTGGAGGCCAAGAATGAGTAAACCATGCTTCCACTCCTTCACACCCCTTCATGGCGCGCACAGGGACACATTTACCTTTACATAGCCAAATTATTCATATCCGAACATCGTAGTGGGGTAGATCAACGTTTTGCGGCAGCCGCCACAGTAGGCAGCTGGTAACGACATCAAGACAGTGACTTTTATGATTTCCAAAAATAATTTAATTCTTAAACGTCTTCAACGACAAAGGTTTTACAACAGTCAGTGTATGTAAAAAACAACTGATACCAAGGACTGCCCCAGGGAGTCACGCTGTCTGACGGCTCAGTTCCAACAATTTAAATCAGTGGTGTGCTAACTGTTTGGGACTACAAGGCCACATAGTACACAGTGTAAGTCCACAATTCCTAAAGAGTATGCTGATTCTATCAATGCAAAGAAAAAAGATTCAAGCCTTCTGGAGATGACACACTGTATCCGACTGGTAAACAGTTACCAACGCTTCAGTAAAGCGCACTACCCACCAAACTCATCTTCTTTCACCGCTTGACCCTGAAGATGAAGGCAGTATGCTAATCCGAAACGTTGTTAACCGTTTTTTCGACAAGAGTTAACATCCCAGAACACTTACGTCCAAAATTACCGAACGAATTTCGTGACCTCCAACAGGTATAATGGGTAAAATCGACAGTATGTCAGTACTGAAAGTCAGTAAGGTGTACGTATGATTTACACATTACAATTATGAATAAAATAATTACCAGGTCGGCTCAAACAGGACTGGCAAAGAGCGTTGAAGAACACCGAACTGTTAAATGACCCTCTCTGAAGTTCATTCAGCAATGGCGTATAATGTTTCATAATTCCCTTATCCCGACCATTTGAAGACTGACATTCATCTGATCTTTATACGTTGAAACTCACTTCCTCCGTCACACAGGGCACAGCGTGCCTCCCTAAGGACGGATCAATCAATGTTATATACGAATAGCGCAGGCAGTATAATGTCTGGGCTACGGAATATATGGTTCGGGGTTGGAATCCCGATAGAAAAATCGATTTCCTCTCTTCTGCAAAACGTCTAGACCGTTTCTTAGGTCCACCCAGCCTCCTATTCAATCGGCAACAGGGATTCTTTCTTTCCATAGCGCAAAAGTCAGGGTCTCCTCACTGTCTAGGCTTCAAGATCACACACACACACACACACACACATATATATATATATATATATATATACACACACACACACATATATATATATACTCAGTAGGACTTCTCTGGAACAGTAGACAACCCGACGAAGAGACTTCTCCCTGACAACACAAAACAATCACAAGAAACATCCCTGGCCTCGGCGGGATTCGAACCCGCAATCCCATCGAGCGAGCGGCCGCAGAGCTACGCCTTAGACCGCTCGGCCACTGGGATCGGTACCGGGAGTGAAGCGGCCGGGGGCGCGAAGTTGACCACTTACCTCCATCTAGGGCCGACGTTAAAAATGAGTGGAGCAATATCCGTACTCTCCATATAAGCCATTATGGCGCTGATAGGGACAACTTTACCTTCTTTTGCCTCTTCGGAAAATGAAAGTAAAAAAAAAAAAGTTCCACCTATAACAGGTCATGAAAGCACATAGAGAGGGTACAGGTACAGCTGTAACTCTTTTAACCTCGGCGCTAGATGGCGATGGGTGGTCCACGCCACTCCCCGGCCGCTTTAGCCCTTTTTAAAACCCGGTTCCCAACGTATAGGAGGCTGGGTGGGCCCCAAGGCCGGTCTGGACGGGTGCGTATAATCTCGCCCCCACAGGGATTCGATCACCGGTCCGTCCAGTCCGTAACGAGTCGCTATACCGACTGCGCCACTCCGGCCCACTTTAGGAAAATAGTGTGCTGCTTACTGTAGGTGACACACGCAACTCATAAATACACACAGTTTCTTAATGTCAAGAGTAGATGTTACGCATAATAGCTACTGGTTTTAAAGGTTTAATCAGTCAGTCCATTAGACGGCTAAATTCAAACAGGGATGGTGTCTACAAATAGGTTTATCTGTTTCCTGGCATAAAACATTATACTGGGGCGGCGTGGGGGGCACCCAGCAGAAAAACTCCACTGATTATAAAGTAATGATAAAGACGCAATACAAAGCAGTATCAACACCTCTGTGGGACTCAAATATGAACAATTCAAAGACAGTCACAGCGTTGTTACAATGCAGGCCAGACTACTACAATTAGGGTGTCTGTTCCTAACAGTGCACATTACTGCCATTACTGTCAACACGCCAGAGTATTAAGCTGAGAATGTGAAAGTAATGCATTTGCCCAATATACTGTATGACAATCCATTTACGTCTAACCAGATCACAGCTTTAATCCACATCGAATTTCGATTGTTCTGGGTTATAAAGTCCTAGATAAGTTGAAAGACTTTCTCTTTAAGAAGAATGTCAGTGCAGGTGAAGTATCGATTGTCTGTTGTTTCACCATAAAACTACTAACCTAGGAAGCTACAAAAATAAAACTTATCCATGTACTGGGTTTATTCAGTAACAACTCGTATAAACATAACGGGCAGGTGAAGTAAAGATACTCGATGGTAATCCTTCGAAGCATAAATTACACCCATTTAACACCTAAAACTCCCTACCGCACAGAAGGCACCCTGAGCATCCACTATAAGCAGAACTGTCGGGCCAAATGTCATCTTCTTTAATGATAAAAGCGAGTGGTTCAAGTAGTCTCTCCAGACTGATAAACGGACAGTACTTTACAAGACAGGCAACGTAGGTACAATGTAACACCGAGGCGCGTTCGTGCAGCCATTGTAACAGTGGAAAAACATTAGTATTACGTAGTCTGAGTGTGTGTTTGTGGCCGTAGGTATCCAGCATGCAACACGCCTGCGCCATCTTTTCATCTGTGGCCTGTCCGGCTCTACAATATTTTCCCACACTGTCTCATTAACGGCACGATTTTCTAAAAAAAAAGTTACTTAACATGAAATGTGTTTTGATTTTCTCTACAACTTTTGCCTTAAAACATTTCTCGTTCTAATAAGAAACGAGCGAGATATGATCAAAAATGCATAATGGTCTTCATGTACAGCGCCCGTTATTCTTGTCAGATTTTAGCGAAACTTGAATTTTATCGTGTTATATCATAAATCCTATATCCCACATATCTCACCCTCCTTGAGTTCATCATCGTGACGATAACTGGCGAACAATACAAATTACGACGCTCCTAGCCATGCACTTTTCTTTATTCCTCTGTTACGTCCCCTCTTTCCTAGTTCCAAATTTTATTTTCAACACTCTGTTGCATGAAAGAGAAGACGGAAGTTATCACAATTAATAACACGACCTATCGTTATAACACAATAACCAGCGGTTAGGTTTGATATTCATTTATCTTTGCTATGCCAACTACAAACCTTCTATTAGTGTCTGCTTGACAAATGAAGGCGACTGGCAAGATTCGTTACGCCAGATTCGGAAGAGACTGTGCCTGGAAGTCAGCTGACTTCCCGAGGACATGGTGACAGCCTTGAAATTGCTCTGCAATATCATGGCAACCAGCACTAACCTCGGAAGCAAATCATCACTGCGCTGTGTAACAAGTTGCACGGCGCTCGCGTTTTGAAGCGTTGAAATCTACGCTTTTGAATATAATTTAACGTTCAGATTTTACTACAAGATGTACCAGTAAAGTAAAATTAGAAAAGCCCCTGCGCCTAATTAATCAATGTATTGCGGAGATTAGAGGTAGGGCTCCACACATTCTTAACCTCGGAATTGTACATATCATGAAGCAATCTTAAACTTTTATGGATACCACGACCTACATGTGTAGGAAAAACTTGGAGACTTTCTAATGTTTTTAACCCATTTTTCTAAAGCTCGTGTTTGGCACGTTGCAGTAACTGAAGTGACTACACTTTGATGCATCAGTGAGACATTCTGATATCTGATCGTTTGTTGAAACGACCTGTGACACACTCATTTAGGTCCGCGAAATGAACATTACGTCTATCTGTTACGTTCAGTTGTAGTGTTTATTACAATAATAATAATAATAATAATAATAATAATCTATTAATGACTTTTAGGCGCGTTGGCAAAATTGCGAAAAGCGACTAGTCACTTCGTCGTGTCTGTCCCGTCCGTCCGTCTGTATGTCCATCCGCATGGAACAACTGGGCTTCCAGTGGACAGATTTCATTAAATTGTAATTATGAGTATTTTTCGAAAATCTGTCTAGCAAATTCAAGTTCGATTAAAATGTGATAAGAACAAGGTGTACTTTACATGAAGACCTACGCACATGTATGACAGTAGCCTGCCGAATTCTTCTTAGAATGATAAATGTTTCAAAGTTGTAGAGATAATCGAAACAGACATTTTATGTTCAATAACTTGATTCCGAAAATCGTGCCGTTTATGAGATAATGTGGAAAAATACTGTACAGCCAGACGGGCCACAGATGACAATAAAGCGCATGCGCATTGTATGTTAGATAACTAAGTCTAAAAACACACACTTAGAATGTACAATACACATTTCTTTTACACTGCAACAATGGTTGCACGAAAACGGGCCTCAATGTTACGTTATACTTACGTTGCCTGTCTTGTTGTTTTAACAATTATACCTTAAGCGATTTCTTTTTATTAATTCTTTTCTATGTGTTTTCGTTTGTGGTTTGTTATAAGATGTATTGTTTCTTATGTTTTCAGTGGTCTGTAACTGGCCTTATTGCCGTTGTGCCAGAACAGTAATAAAAAAGAAGTGAATCGGATAATTATTACTAAATTAATACAACTACATACTTACACTGTATTACAGAAAGGACAGACGAGCATATTCCAGGGAAATTTCTGCATGAAGTTTTACTATGCTTCTTTGTGCGTAACATCAGGCAGAATGTTGCGTGTGTCATGTAATGAAGCTCTATCAGTGTCATATTTTGTTTAGCATCGAAAGAAATGAAGTACTCTATCTGTGAATGTGAGCCAAACTATTATTAGCAATATATAGCCTTAGCTTCTCACAGCGGCTTTAAATAAGGCCACAAATTAATCAATAAAATAATAAATTCGAATGGGGCTCCTCTACAGTGCAAGTCAGACTAATAGGGTGATGGAGGTGTCTGGAACAGGGCACTGTGAGGGTATGATATCCGAGATGACGTGGTACCAACAGGGCCGCGGTAAAAATATCCCCCCCCCCCAGCAAGGGTGGACCGGCTAAAAATCTTTACACTATATCGGAAAGACTGACCGTCAGTTGCAGAACTTGGGCTTGGTCTGATAAGGTTAATTTATATAATACACAAATAACGATACTAACGAGAAGGCCAAAAACATGAGCAACATAGTCGGGCTCGGGGCCCCCTTCCGGATGGCCAGGGGCCGGTAATTTGACGGGCTGCCACCCCGCCCCCCGGTCGGCACTGGGTACTAAACCTGCGACCAGCGTTTGGCGGTCGTTTCGAACCCTCTCTCGAAACAGGCTGTGCCACATTCGCTTGTCCTTTCCCCTTCACCGTGCAAATTTATCTTCTGAGTTGACATAACGCTGCATAATCTCGTATCTCGTAGCTGACATGGAATCATTAAATAATGTTGCATAACTACCTATCGCCATGGCTAGAAGTCCTTCTTGAGACTATGACAGTCGCACAGCTCGTCAGGAAATTCTTCGTCTTTACGAAATTCGAAAGTTTATTACCGTGTCCACAACAGCCTGCCACTGAAAGTGGGCCTGAGCCAATTCAATCCAGTCTACATCCTCAAACACAAGGGACGCTTACGAAAAATTTTAATATTCTCTTCCCCTCCATGTCTAGTCTCCAAAGTTGTGTTTTCCCCTTACGATTTCAGACCAAAATTTTCTTTGTACTTCCAGATTCTTCAGTCGTGCTACGTTCCCCACCAATTTTATCCTCGTTCAGCAATTACTGAATAACAGTTGGTGAAACAGTGCAAATGACGAGACTGACAATTACGCAGTCTTATTCAGCTGCTCTTTCGTCTCAGAGCAAGTCAAATCACGTAATTCCACTAAGGCGAAAAACCAAGTCTCACACACATACAAAACAGCTGGGAAAATTATACAAATAAATAAATAAATAAAGCATAGCGGGTGCCAGCTGAAAGTGCCCATACTGAACGTAACGCAATTATGTGAACTTCGTAACTCAGACGCTGCAATTCGCCATACCTGTAATTCGAAAACCGTTCATTCTTAGACGTCTACGCCAAAATACAGCTATTCTGCGGCGCCGTTCTTCGTGTCTAAATTATTATAGTCATGTCCGTCCGTCCGTTTGGTAGTAACAGCGGCACAACTATTAGACCGATTTCGTTCAAAATTCGTACGGCAGACCAACGCTAATTTTTTTCCGGACTGGTGTTAGTTCAGTTTGATTCATTTTAGGGTAGCTTATCTCAAGATCTTCAAGAATAAGATGGGTGAGGCATGTGGCACGTATGGGAGACAAGAGAGGTACATACAGGGTTTTGGTAGGAAGACAGGAGGGAACGAGACCACTTGGAAGTCCTAGGCATATACGGGAGGGGGAGGACAGTGTTTAAAAGGATTTTCAAGAAGTGGGATGCGCAGGCATGGACGGGATTGATCTGGCTCGTGAAAGGGACAGAGGGCGGGTCTTTCGAGTTCCATAAGATGCGGGGAATTTCTTGACTAGCTGAGGACCTGTTAGCTTCTCAGGAAGTTAGTTATCTCAAGATTTTTAACATATTTCTAAGCACACATTTCTCAACCTTCTGATAAATTCTAACAACAAAGGCACTTTAATGACAGACGTACAGCATTATTACGCACGGGTTTAACTTTCATTAATACCCAGCAAACAAGCGTCAAGTATATACGCAAAGGCACACTCTTAATCACATCTCAAGGGTACATCCTTGTTGCTTCAGTAAAGGTCACTCTGGAATTAAAGGATGTGATTTGCCTGGTACACCCAAGTACGTTAAATGCAAACGGTGAATGGACTGACCTCGCCTACAGAACTCTAGGCATTTTATCGCCTTCGAGAAATTCGCACAGAAATTAACTGAACACGTACCGAGCAATACATCGTGTAACTGCGCCTGCCACACACACACACACACACACGCACACAAACACACGCACACACACAGAGATACGGTGAAAGGAATCAGGTCCAATGCTCAACAATTTATCAAGCGCGCCTTGTCCCGCTCTGACAGCCAGCAGCGCGCACAGTCCAGTTTCCTTCAGTTCCCTACAGCTAACCTAGACCATTATGCATTCAAACCGTACCGTACAGAAGGCCGAAAAAGGTAGTTCAACAGTAACAGTTTTCAATGTATCGTGAAGGGTCGTACCCAGCTATAGACTCGGCCTGTCATTCTTATAAAAGTCCTCGTCGTTTTCTTCAGTCCCTTCACGAAACAAGCTAAGGCTGCTTAATCTGAAATCTCTTCCAATTCATCCCTTATGAGCAAGCTTACATACCACCTAATGATATATAACCTCTGTTGATTACACAGTGTCATATAATACCCGACTACTGAATCATTTTTACCAACAATAGCCTAAAATAAATTCTGCGTCAAATTAGCCTGTTATATTGTTTAGGGCCGACTACTTGTGCGATACAGAACGTGACCTATTTTTGTCACCGCCCTAGTATCCGCATGTAAGGGCCAGCGACAAACTGCCCGAGTCATGGGCATGCGATGGGGAAATGTAAGTGAAATGAATTTCAAGTAAACAGATAGTGTGGAGGATCACGTCCAATGATGGATCATCTCGCCTTCAGGTCGAGCTAGCAATTATAAGGCACTGATACAATTGTTGACAAGATCACAGACCTGGAACGGCCAAATCAGACCCCAAAGTCTCAGTCATTTGATCATAATTTCATTTCACGCCACTGTGTCACTTAGGTGATGAACATTACGTAGGCTGAGACAGTAATTAGTGAACAATGAAGCAGAACGACAGAAGGTGTGGTGTTTCGTTGAGAGTTATATGAGAAAAAGAACAGTCGGCTACATCATGAGAGAGTAGACGGATGTTTTGCCATCCACTAACCTAAGTCGACCGACAATGGCAGCAGCACTTGTATTTTCGACACCTTTAGCACTCAACCGGCATTTTTTATCGCCTCAGGGAATATTTTGAATGAACATGACAAGTTACGGTACAAACTGCTGTAACGAATACATCGAATTAGAATTCTTTTCTTAGAACTGTGCTTTCCTTTCAATTATCCCTTCTGAATACAAGGTTACACCCAGTGTGGAGGAAATACCAGAAATATCAGAAGTCAGCTACGTTTGGCCTCATGTTCAGTTTAAGTTTTTAAAAGAATGATGCAATGCAGTATAAAAATATGAAACTAATGAACACCTGGCTTTTAGACCTACAATTTTCAAAAAGCACAATTCAAGCAGAACACTACATGAATATTATAATTATTATACTCAATTATCTCAAAACAGAATCAAGGTATTTTATGGAACTTGATTCAATTTGTTTTAGATGATAACAATTCACAAAGCAGTTCAGAGCTGCACAGATAGGTCACATATCTCGACAAAGATAATTCAAGACTTCCTCTTAAGGCGTACAGCGAATATAAGAAAGTCTGTAGGCTTAAACTGTTCACCCACGACAACGACAAATGTAGCTATGACACATATAGAATCACAGTCTTATATCGGTCCTACATGTTTCGGTGTCATTTATGTCGTACTCAAGATTTAAAACTTACTAAAATATAACAGACTGCAAAAGTAGTTCATATTATATAACAGTCTTTATGTGCGTCATCCCCGTTGTGTGATATACAATTAGTATGGCAATATATGTGCGTGGCACTTACCGACAAACACAACTATTTTATTGGTCAATTATTGTAAGGTTTACAACTACATGTTTCGGCCCTATTCCTGGGCCATCATCAGGTTGTATCACGACCTAGAGTAGGCTATACTACATGCTACTTATTGGTAATGGGTGTTTTGGAGAGCT
>Ga0123354_10014915_pt1 | contig 12106 bp, 3 predicted proteins | sample TergutLab28metaG_2_FD_97872 | JGI IMG/M metagenome (GOLD analysis project Ga0123354, IMG submission 97872) | Labiotermes labralis P4 segment gut microbial communities from Petit-Saut dam, French Guiana - Lab288 P4 | ecosystem: Host-associated > Arthropoda: Insects > Digestive system > Gut ... | reverse complement strand
CCGTCCAAAATCGGACACATGTTTATATGAACTTTTTTGATCACAAAGACCTAGGAAATCACCTCCTGCAGTTATGCCCTAAAGTCGTGAAACACCCTGTATGTATATATATATATATATATGCCAGTTCAATTATCTGGCTGTTACGTGGTATCAACAATACATGACATAATGTCAAAAATATATACAAGGGTAATTCAGCTAGAATGACGGAAATACACGAGAAATTGAGTCAGGAAACGAGAACAGCCTGATGATGTAACCGGAGTCGATTCTTTGTATGAACTTCCTCTTGACAGACTACATATTACATATTCACAAGTACAAATAAAAAAATTGTACATTTTTATTATAATGTCAATGTTACTAGGTTTTTTTTCTTTCCCGGTATGAAGTTTTACAGAATTTCTAGGAATGTGTTATTTAAAAATATTCATTCTGGAAAGTGACAGTTATAGACCTCTAGGCTCTCTATCCTCGTCATGCTGATGAAACAAGCCTACAGGTAAGGCCAAATGTAGAAAATTTCATGTCCTGTGCAAACAGCACTTTACCAGCATAAAACCTTGAATTAAGAAGCGCTGGATCCAAAAGAGAATGAGATGGTTTTTAGAAGTTATTCACTCTTGTGTGTATCCTTCCGACTTCGGAGGACAAAAAGGGGGAAAGGAACAAATCTCTTTTGTAACGAACATCTCGTGTGGGCGTGGTCCAAAATAAAATTTCGGAGATGTTGAAATGCAAATTTCTCGCTAGAGCTTAACAGGGTTTCCTTTCGAAGGGTTAAGAACTTGAGGTCAGAGAGATAATAACATTTTGTTTCTACTTCTGAAGGAACAATGCTATTGTAACTATGTATATATATATATATATATATACTAAGGCAAAGTGTTCTTTCTTCAAATTTTAAATGTTACTTTTTTTCCTTCTGTTTATTATAGGACGTAACTCAGTTTTATTTTCAAAAGCAGTTCCTGAAATTTGCTCTTCCATTATTACAGATATTACACTTACTGCGAAAATTTACCTTTGACCTGTTCTATGTCCAGTCGTTATATCAGTCTTACCCTCCCCACTGAGAAGAGGACTGTCTCATTCTTTGTAATCTTTTGGTTTGTGATTGGTAAGTTGTGCTTTTTAACTCCATACAACGAAGTTATTAGGTGTCTGTTCTATTTATGTCCTTGTAGGTGCATGCAGCAAACATCCTAGTTTGATATATGTTACTCATATGTAGTGGCAGTTACGTACATGAAACGTATTAATCTCGTTTCTGTTCTGCATTGGACTGACGTGTTTGCCTTGAATTATTATTTTTGTACGTTGCTCCTCATCCTGTTTATATGCATCATAATACTATTTTTATGGACCTCATTCAAAAGATTATTGGAGTAAATTTACATCCAGTTTTCTCTAAATAAATCCAACTAGATACACTAATTTCTCAAATTTATTTTTCGAATAAAACTCTACATGTTTCGGACAGTTCCTCTGTCCGAAAAATGTAGAGATTTATTCCAAAAATAAATTTGAGAAATTAGTGCATCTGTTTGGTTTTATTATAAGAATTTATCATGATGCACGGTCACCTGAACGTCAAATTCAGTCTAGTATTTTGTTCTTTTTGTACTCAAATCATGCAGATTCGCGCCCTTGGTGTTCATTGAATGGTGTTACATAATTATACTGTGTCCTCATTCTGTAGGCTACAGTTAATTGGTATGAATATATCCCATATACACATACTTTTTCCGCAATTTTAGTTAGTACACAGGGGGTTGTTACCACTTATTCTGTGTAATGTTTTGAGGGTTTCGTAATCTTTTCCCTGTACTCATCGTCTCAACAAAAGAAACGTTAATCACATAATCCTCTATGGATGGATTTAAGGAACAAGTAGTCTCAGCAGTAAAAAAGCATTCACAAGGCACGACGCAACGAAATTCTTGGCTGAACATCCACAGTCTACAATTCAGTTTTTACTTCAATATTCATACTGCTTTTAATTTTAAGCATTAGATGGAGGGGCTAAAATTCTGTACGAATACGTAATGAATGGCCAGATAAACTGTCGCAAATGCTAATAGAAGCTGAAGAATAAAGTCCAACTAGATGCCACTTATTACTTTATTGTGCTTATGTTAGGGTCAACATGTTTCAGGCACCATTATGCCCATCTCCAGGAGCGCACGACGATAGCTTTGCTTACCACTTAGGCCGTCTGGTTCTAGAGTTATGCTGGTTGGAAGGAAGTGCAGGCTGGATGGATGAGTGTCCGGACCGAAGGCTTAATTCCTTCCAACCAGCAGCAACACGAACCAGACGGTCTATGTGGTAACCAACGCTGTCGTCGTGAGCTCGTGATGATGAGCATAATGGTGCCCGAAACATGTTGAGTCTGACATAAGCGTAATGAAGTAATAAGTGGAATCTAGTTGGATTTTATTCTTCAGATATCAAGTTGATGCACGGTCCAATACACATCAAATTTGCTTATAGAAGCATTTCTGTTTCTATGGTCTTAGCCAAGCAGTATAAGGGTGTATTTTTTTTTTAATTTGTCGTAAGTAGAAAATGAATTTATTATTCAGGAACCTAACTTTTGCTAGATGTTGTAACTTGCTTACAGATGGAACAAAATGTGAAATAACAGTAAGTGCCCTTTGGCGCCCACTCCTTATCTAAATTCAGTAGCGATTTTGAAAGTGATTGGCTTATACCGACTTGTCTCGCAGCGTCAATACCAATCTGTCAACAGGGAGACATTCCATACAGTGTGTTAAAATTGCGGCTGTATTGTTTCGGTACATCGCTGTTACTGCCTGTTGTGTTCGTGAGATACAGTGTTCATAACAGTTCGGTGACACCAGGTTACTTGCCTGAACAGTAATGACTCACGACAGCGCACATAGTGTTCTTTCGATGGCATTTACTGTTTAAAATTAGTCTTTTTCCGGACACGAAGCTCGCTATCCTTTGGATGAATGCCGACTTTCTAAGAGCGTTGCTGTTTCCAGTTTATTGTACTCAGAAGATGAAGGCAGTAGTTTCCACGGAAACTTCGGTAACTACCCACCAAACTGCATAACGTATTTTTAATGTTGGTGCTATATGTGTCTCAAATCGCATATTATGGTAGGTACATTGCAATGTCCAGCATTATAGGCAAATCACGTGCTACTAACTGCAATGTGTAGTATTAGGGTGTGCAGTTATTCAGTATCACATTTGTTTTAATAATAACAATTATTATTAACTGCAATTTGGTTGTCACCCGGTGGCAGTGGTTATTTTACATGTATACAAAACACGAAATTGGTTAATAATAAATTTAAGTCGGGAGGGCTACATGAGAAGCATGTAGTGGCAACTTGGAATCTTGGGAACCATCTCAGCATTTGCTTATAGACACAGAGAAACCAAGAAAAACCTGTGTCGAGATGGCCGGTCGCAGGACCTTCCGAATACTGACTTCTAGCCAGCAGTCCGGCATCTAAAGTAAAAACAGCAATACACACGTAGCACAACAAATACACCTAAGATGATAACAATGCACACGGCCCACCAACAACAATTACACACAAGACAACTTAAAATTAGCAACAATACACACGAGACAAATTAGAATGCAATATGTACAAAAGATGAAATGATTACGAATTTTTAAACAAATATGTTTTTAATAATGAAAACCGAAGAGCCTAGGCACATAAAGTAATGATACAGTTGGCAGGAACTTTATACAGTCTTTAAAACGTTGGATCTAATTTTCGTGTAAACTGTTTGTATTTTTTTTTTAATTCAGTGCACACAAAATTCGCATCCGATCTCACCATCCTTGACATGATCATTTCAACCTTGTCTGATGTGAGCACTGATATCGATCCCGTTACAAAATTCACACTGCTGTCCTATTAAACTGTCTCTTAGGTCCAGATATTCTCTGAAGCCTGCAGAATCGTTAGGATGGCAGACCAAATTCTCACGCCTGTACAAGATGGCGTCCCTCTGCATGTCGTGAAGGCACATGGAGGAGTTGAGTTCCGGCTGCACTCATTCATAACCTCGACAGTAGGAGGATGGAGTCACCTTGTTATAATGCTGTATGTTTTACATCTGTGAATGGAATGTGAATGACGGTGCTCTTCCTATCAACTGCAGATGTTTGGTCTCTAATGCGGTATATACTTGCTTTTAAATGATGCTTAGAAACAGAAAATATCTATCAGATGTAAATGCAACGCCAGTAATCCTAACGTCTCTTAGTAAAACTAAACTCGTTACCAGTAGCGATTTAAATCCATTCACAACATTTCAACACTGTATGGTCATATATTTACTTTCGTACAATGTACTTCGCGGGTCGGGATAGTTGGGTTAGTATAGGGGCCCGCTACGGTCTGGACGGTCCGGGGATTGAAGCCCGGGGGGGGGGGGGGGCGAGATTTTCCGCACCCGTCCAGACCGTCTCTGCGGCCCACCCAGCTTCCTATACAATAGGTACCAGGTCTTTCCCGGGGGTAAAGCCGCCGGGACGTGGCGTTGACCACCCACCCCCATCTAGCACCGGGGTTAAAGAAAGAGTAGGGCTATACCTCTACTCCCTCTCTGGGCCTTCGTGGCGTGTTCTAGGGTGAACTTTACCTTTACATTTACCTTTACAATGTACTTCGGACGTTCCATTCAGCCGTTATCAGGAACGACCCAAACATGTTGTAGGACCGTAAATAAATGAACGTGCGGTGTTAAGTTGTTATCTGAATTTAAATCGCCACCGGTTCACCAGCACAACGGGATGATGCTGCCTAAATTTTAAACCCATTATGCCGCGCCGTATATACGCGTATTTCACAAACGCAGGAAAATTTTGTTTATGCAAGAGCCGTCTGGACGTCTGTGAAGGCCATATGCAGTACCTTGTGTGTCCACTGTGTAAATCAACGTAACTTATAAAACCCTGTTTAAGAACAGGGGGATGTCGAATTTGGACCTAAGACGCAGGATATAAGAGGGGCAGCATGAGGTTTTTATTGTTGACCGTGTCTATAGACGGACACGGGGAATCGCACAGAATTCTAGTAGGGGAAACCAAAAGTAAGGTAACCACATAGTAGACGAGAGACTGTAAAGGCGGTTGTATTTAAATAGGATACGAGGCTGTCGACTGTATTTCTGGGGACAGTGGTTATGATATATATATGTTAACTGCAATTGGGTAGCCACCCGGTGGCAGTAGTACAGTACACATTTACACACAAACATACACACACACACACACACACAATACACAGAACGACACAAAAGAGACAGTGCGTAGAACAACACAAAAATTTTGGAAGAGTGCGGGCCGTGCCCCGTATTTGCGTGTTTTACCTTGGCATTTGCCTTACAGCTGAGGGAAAAGCACGGAAAAACCTCAGTCAGGGTAGCCGAAGAGTGCCAGTTGGCAAAAACTGTGAACACTGTGTTGCATCAATTCACGTTTTTACTTTGTATTTAAGACTTCTGCATCGAAACACCTGCAGACGATCAGTATCTCAACGGAACGTGTGATGTTTAGTAGCATGATAAAGGGTTGGGTCTGACGGAAATTGCGTTTATGTTGGCTCTCCTGTAGTTTGGGTTTCATAATGGGCCATTTGTTTTGTGACCGGAGCATTTGTTGGATAATCAAGCCAGACTCTGCTGTGTGAGGTTAATTAATTGCTTAATTAATTAACTGAAATATTATATCGTGGGTTTTGGATTTGTCACGGCAGACTGAAGTTTCAGTTAATAATTTTTTGCTTAACTTTTGGGTAGCTTTCTACCAGACAACACGGCGCCATTATACAACTATAAAGTGATTTTCAGTAAAGTTCGTACACCAACAAATGCGTAACTGAAGAATAAAGTCTAACTAGATGTCACTTATTACTTTATTATGCTTATGTTAGGCTCAGCATGTTGCGGGCACCATTATGCCCATCATCAGGAGCTCACGACGATAGCGTTGGTTACCACATAGACCGTCTGCTTCTGGAGTTGCTGCTGGTTGGAAGTTAAGTGCAGGCAGGATGGATGAGTGTCCGGGCCGAAGGCTCACAGCCTTCGGTCCGGACACTCATCCAACTCGAGAACCAGACGGTCTATGTGGTAACCAACGCTATCGTCGTGAGCTCCTGATGATGGGCATAATGGTACCCGAAACATGTTGAGCCTAACATAAGCATAATAAAGGAATAAGTGACATTAGTTGGATTTTATTCTTCTGTTATCAAGATGATGCACGGTCCAATAGGCATCAAACCAACAAATGCGCTCTTCTCTAAATTTGACGAAGTTTTAAAATTTACATTAAAGATCACTTTGACATGCTCCTACGTGTTTCGGTCCACAACCATAATCAGGGAGCCTTCACTAGAACCTAGTTATAGTTATATTATATGACTAATGCCCAACAAGCAAAACTCTGCGCCATCTACAGAAATACCAGGCTAAAATTGTTGAAGACAAATGCGGCTATAACCTAAACATAACTTTAGCTAGGCTCTAGTGAAGGCTTCCTGATGATGGTCGTAGACCGAAACATGTAGGAGCAAGTCAAAAGTGATTTTTAATGTAAATTTTAAAACTTTATCAAGTTTAATAAAGAGTGTATTTGTTGGTTTGTGAACTTTATGGATGCACGGTACAGCGATTTTAAAAAAGTAATTTTCAGTGTTATATATCAATATCTGTACAGGATATTACTTTGATTTTATTGCCAGTACTTTTATTCTGAAATGTAATTAAAATAACCACACAGGTGGTCACACTGAGTGTCTACTGCATTTTTGTAAATACGCAGGCCACGTAGTTGGGTTGTTCCTGGCGTTCAGGGTCGGCTGTTTGTGCACGAACTGTCTGGGTCTATTTCTGCAACAAGTGGCTTAAAAAAGCGGTTTCGAAATTCATTTTAACGTGAATGATATGAAATGGGTGAGGGGGGGAGAGACTCCAGATGTTAAATCAATTTCCGCCCACTTGTAATGCTCGACCGTACTACCCTCTGTGTTGGCTCCAGTCCTGTCTCATCACAAAGGTTTGCGCTCCTCACTTCTCATCCTATTCACGTACGTGAGTGTTTATCCCTCACACGTGCCATTCATTTTTTTGTGTCCTGTTCTACTTTTATCCCCAGAGCCTCTTGTTACTCGTGGTGTTAAAGACAGAATGAAACATGGCTTGTATTGTGTTTCCCTGGCTTGTTCAGAGTTATTCTTGCATGTCGAGAAGAAAGTGAGTAGGTTTACTGCATATGGGATTTTGAACACAGCATGACATATAGGTGCATATGTTATACATAGCTTCAAATCTCCAAGCAAACGCCTCACTACACGTGGTGCATACTGTCCATACGGCGTCTCCTCCACAGACTGTTCAATTCGTATATAGTTGGAAGACTTTATTCGCTGAAATATAGGCTTCCTATGTGAATACTGAACTTCAAATACCGATATTGCTAAGGTTAGTTTAGGTTAGGTTAGGTTAGGTTAGGTTAGGTTAGAAATAAGTTTAAACTGAAGTGTATTTGTTTTATTATACCAGATTATATTTTGTTCCTAATAACACAATTTCAAGAATCCTTTACACACTATTTTTATTCACTACGACACGTTTCGGCATATCTTCTGACCATAGACGTTGTAACGGAAGTATGCATTTTTTTTTTAGCAAAGGTAGTTTCATGAATTTGACGTTTAGAGGACCGTGCATCGTGTATATTCTTATAATAAAACCAACCAGATGCGCTAATTTTTCAAATTTATTTTTGGAATAAAACTCTACATGTTTCGGACAGTTTCTCTGTCCATCATCAGGAGTCTAGCACTGTACACGCATCAATAGGTATGTGTTATACATGTTATGCTGACTGCTTGCTAGCGGGATCAGGATGGAACTCAGTTCTAAAAGTGTGGTGACTCCAGTCACCACAATTTCAGTACCCTCCCACGTGCAGATTTTTCTCCCATATGTTTTATAAGGCATAGATGATGAGATCTCAACACCCGCCACGTACCACGCATTGTTATTGGTCTCCTATAGCTAACATTTATAAACCTGATGATGGCCTCCGAGTAGGCCGAAACATGTTGTTTCATTACTCCGTAGTTACACCCAGCTAATAAACCAGTTGTGTTTCGACCCATATTGTCCTTTACTTTATTGCTATCACTGAAGTTGTGTTTATCGGAGCGTTTAATTAATCTGGTTACACGTAATTTGTATTAATATCATGTCGACTGTTATTTATTATCTAAGCTTTATGTTGTATACACGAAGTTTCGAGAATTCATTTCTTCTCCATCTTCAGGTTATTATGATTTGTCATTCTGATAGTTCTGTCTTTACCGTGTTAGGCCGGCATGTAGAGCCATCATACAAATATACTATGGCCACACGTATCCAGTAATATTTCTTCTGAACATTTCTGGCATTAATCCTGGTGGGATAGTTTACAGGTTAAAATAAAATAAAACTACTGAGTTTTGAATGTTATAATAATGAGCTGACATATTTTGACGAATTTTAAACATCCGCTTAATGTGTTATAAACTACTTTAACCAACGTCAAACAGCGCAACGTGAAAAGGCGAAATAGTGGGTGTGATAGAACAGCAGATTTTGGAATGCTAATAACTTGAAGGAATTTAAGTTTTCCACTGAGTTTTTCGGCGCGATAGTAAACTTACGAAAAGTGGCTGTTAGTCTCGTTATGTATGTCCGTCTGTCCTTCTGGCATTCCGCATGGGATAACGTGGTTCCCATTGGACGGAGTTTTGTTAAATCTGAGTATTTTTCGAAACCCTGTAGAGAAATTTCAAGTTTCATTAACATGTGACAAGAATAATTGGCACTTTACATGAAGCATGTGCACATTAATGATAGTATCTCGCTGATTTCTTCTTACAATAAGAAATGTTTTAGAAACTTTGTGTCAGTTGTAATTAAAACTCACATTTTATGTTCAATAATTTCCACCTCTTTGGAGCCCTGAAAAATGCACTCCTCAGTAAGAAGTTGGAGACTGCTGATCCGTCCATTGAGATCTTGGCTACTTGAGTAAGATAGTGCGTGGTACCGACGAGGCATTTACACACTTGTTCCTCATGGCGCAAGGCCCTAGAAGTGGCCGGAGACTTTATGGAAAAAGATGGTACGGAGTTAAACCATCACTCTTCATAATGTGTAATTTTCATGACCTAGGAGTAAATATTTACCGACGAAAAATAATAAGGGACATTGTTTTCCGGGCACAATCGCGTTAACTTTCTTCAATTGCCGTTGACATAGCAGACTGCTTGTGTGTTACATGACGTACAGAACATTTATTATCGAGAAGAATTTCATACCGACTTTTTGCAATTTAAGGGTAAATCGAAAGTCGTTAGAATTTGGAAAACATTCTGCTTTTGCTTTCTTACAATAAAACCAACTAGGTGCACTAATTTCTCAAATTTATTTTTGGAATAAAAACTCTTCATGTTTCGGACAGTTCCTGTGTCCATCATCAGGAGTTTTCCACTGTACACAGCCATGTTATATGTCATATAGGTTTGCTGACAGCTGACCAGTTCCGTCCTGATCCTACTCGCAAGCTGTCAGCAAACCTGTATGACATACACCATTGCTGTGTGTACAGTGAAAAATTCCTGATGATGAACAGACGAACTGTCCGAAACATGTAGAGTTTTTATTCCAAAAATAAATTTGAGAAATTAGTGCATCTAGTTGGTTTTATTATAAGAATTTATCACGATGCACCGTCACCTGAACGTCAAATTCTGCTTTTACATTACCGACACACCATACTTTTTACTCTTAGCCTCCCTCCGTCATTGTCACAATCCAGCTCGTGTGTTAACAGTAATAATATGATGATGACACGAACACGGGCGTGCGTCAGTTTAATTGGTTCCATTTTGCTTCTCACTGATCAACGTTTTATCTGTGCAACATTACTGAACTCTGACAAAGTAACCAAAGAGACCGTAAGAATCAGATCAGCTCGGTTTTGTTCGCTCCAGTCCGCTGACTGAGCATATCATTAGAGCCGTCACACATAGCTGTTCACCCCATCTAAACCGGATCAAAGCGATTAATAAAACAATTCACATGCGATTCCCACAGTTTCTCTTTAAACCATTCTTCCACAAGCCTATCCATTTTGCATTAGTTTTGCAGGTTGTAATTGGAACGGTGTTTCGCGTCAAACAATAAATTAATCGTTAATTACTTAATGGATACCAAATAATTTCAATAATTTTGTGGTCAGTAGGTGACGTCAGAAGCCGTAATGATAACCATTGTTGTTGTGGTGGCGAGTTTGAATTCCGAACGCCGACTGGACCTTGTACAATGGACATGTGGCCGCTATCAATGAATTTTGTAACCATACTTTCAGTACAATAACAGTTATAGGACAACCACACATGCAAAACCGTTAAATCTCACGGGCGCTGATGTCACTGATTTTTTTTGCGAAAAAATGTTTTCTTATATTGTAGATGTATAGTACTTCCTACTTTGACGGAATTTTGTAGGATCCTGTCAGTAATAAAAGACGGACGCAGCACTTTCCTCTAAGTAACTAGTACCTATCAACCTACGCAGCGACACATACCAGAAGAAAGCTATCTTCATTGCTGAGCATCTTCGTAGCTCTTATTTCTTCAAAAACAGCCAAATATGTGGATGACGCCCAGAAATAAGATGTAGCGCAGTCATCTTATCTCAGTGTATTGGCTGGCCTGCAGGCTGAACGAATGATGAATGGAGGTGTGCCAGCGTATGAAGGCAGGATAATGAACAGGATAAAGTGCATTGTTTTTATCTACTTCCTGTCCAAAACTTTTAAGTCCTGCTCTTCATTGTGCCATAATCTCTTTCAAGGATCGTATGAAGAACTAACGAACCACCTATGTCCGGAAGTTGGACCAATAACCATTTGTCGTGTTGTGGGCGCTTGGCACAATGAATTTTAACAGATATGTGAAGTGAATGTGGCTAAAGAATTCGTGGGAACAAATGTTACACCGGATACCGTGCTGTAGCGCAGAACATTATCTAAATGTTTGCCAGAGTGGCGTTGGATTCTGTAATTACGAATTCTCATGACCAAATCGAGATATGTTTGCTGAGATAATCTTGTGGTCACAGTACGCAGATGTTTGATCTACCAGTGAGTTTTTTATACGACTTTCATTTCCTCACACTGTATAATTAAAACCATCCACCCAACAAATAGGCCTAATCTTGACATGACTCTTCAAACACAATCAAAATCACTCATGTGCGTCTCTTCCCCCTTCCATTTGAGCCGTATACGCTGACTGAAAGTAAACACATTCTGTTTGATCAATCTCTAGACAGATACAAGCAGTCTCCCCTCTTATCTACACCCGCGCAGCACCCTAAATGCTGCAAACAACCAATCAGTAACCTTGCACCGAAACTTGACGGTTAGGAGACATTTGTAGTGCAGGAGGATCATGTGCAGGGGGTATAACGGTGGGTACTGAGGAGTCTATTTGCAATAAGAATGGACACAGAAGCAGAATGCAGGAAGTTGCGTATTGAATAGCGTTCTATTTTAATCACTAAATAATTTAGGCATTTCGTTAGAAATGTAGACGAAGGGGTGGTTATGTAACGTTCGCGTAAAGGATGACAAGACAGAAGGTATAACCGATATAGAGTGTTAGTCTTTTATTAAGAGACAAAATGGTACATTTAAAGCCTTGGTCAGAACTGTTTAAAACATTTGCTGGTTTGGTTTATGAAGGAGGAGAATTTGGAGATTGTCAATATTGCAGCTTACAGGGGAAAAGAGTTTTATGGCGGATGTAGCAAGCTAACAATTTCGACTTTGTCAGAATCAAATGTATGGGGCAAGAAAAGTTGGAAAAAGAAAATAAGACTGACTTTGAAAACCTTGACAGCTTCTGGAACTCTTTAAATCGTGTGGGGAAGATTTACAATGTTAGGCACGCTTGGACTGTAAAGAAATTAGTGAGACGCGTGAAGGAGTTCACTCGGGCGACAACAATGGAAGAATGTTACATAGATAGAAGCCAATGGGGTT
>Ga0123354_10014914_pt1 | contig 12107 bp, 11 predicted proteins | sample TergutLab28metaG_2_FD_97872 | JGI IMG/M metagenome (GOLD analysis project Ga0123354, IMG submission 97872) | Labiotermes labralis P4 segment gut microbial communities from Petit-Saut dam, French Guiana - Lab288 P4 | ecosystem: Host-associated > Arthropoda: Insects > Digestive system > Gut ... | reverse complement strand
TCCTACATCGCCGTAGCCAAGCACCACCACTACTTTTCCGGCTATCATCACGTCGGTAGCGCGTTTGATTCCGTCGGCTAAGGATTCGCGGCAGCCGTAGAGATTATCGAATTTCGATTTCGTTACCGAATCATTAACATTGATTGCCGGAATCAGCAATTCGCCTTTTTCCAGCATCTGATACAAGCGATGAACGCCGGTCGTCGTTTCTTCCGAAACGCCTTTCAGTTCGGCAACCGTGCGATGCCAACGGGTTTTATCTTCTTGAAGAATTCGAGTTAATGTATTAAGTATCACCTGTTCTTCGTGACCGTCGCCTTTCCGGTTTAGAAATACGGGGGCGTTTTCAGCTTTGTATCCCCAATGAATCAGCAAGGTAGCATCTCCTCCGTCGTCAACGACCAAGTTTGGACCTTTGCCGTTCGGAAAACGCAAGGCTTGATCGGTACACCACCAGTATTCTTCCAGCGATTCGCCTTTCCATGCAAAAACAGGAATTCCGGATGCTGCAATGGCTGCGGCGGCATGATCCTGCGTAGAAAAAATATTGCAACTCGCCCAGCGGACGTCTGCTCCTAATTCGACCAGCGTTTCAATCAGTACAGCCGTTTGAATGGTCATGTGCAGCGAACCGGTGATGCGCGCGCCTTTCAAAGGTTTTTCCTTTCCGTATTTTTTACGCAATGCCATTAATCCCGGCATTTCATGTTCGGCAATTTCGATTTCTTTTCGTCCAAAATCAGCTAAATGAATATCAGCTACTTTGTAAGGTAAATTAGTTGTTTTATCTGACATGCTTTTGTTATTTATTATTATTCAGAAGACAAAGATACGAAAAAATTTTGTAACCGTATAGTTCCTCTTATCGATAGATTCTTGAGGCAACTTCTCCGATTACCCGCGGAAAATGCTCATATTCCAAAGCATGCACTTTTGCAGCAACATCATCCGGTGAATCCGCAGGTAAAACCGGACATTTTGCCTGAAAAATAACTTTTCCTTCATCGTAATTTTCATTCACATAATGGATAGTGATTCCCGTTTCTTTTTCCATAGAGGCAACCACGGCTTCGTGGACATGCGAACCGTACATCCCCTTTCCGCCGAACTTAGGTAATAAAGCCGGATGAATATTGATAATCCTGTCGCGATATGCCTCGATAAGATTATCGGGAACTTTCAGTAAAAAACCTGCTAAGACGATTAAATCAATGGCTTTTTCCTGTAATAATTTTAAAACGGTTCCATCCTCAAAATCATTCTTCATAAACACGAAAGAGGGAATTTTGTATTTTTTAGCTCGTTCGTGAACCTGAGCATCCGGGCGATTACTAACAATCAATGGAAATTCCAGCTCGCCGCTATTCGAAAAATAACGAATGATGTTCTCTACATTGGAACCGGCTCCGGAAGCAAATAAAGCGATACGTTTCATCTGTACATAATTTGTTTTAAAGGTCGGATGGAATCCGCAACCTGTTCATGCTCTTTGGAGCTTCCTTTGCTTGCGGATTTCATATTTTATTTTATACAATGCACAATAAATTAATTAATGTGCAATTTTTTTACGATTTTCTTTTTTCTTTCAATAAAACTGCTTAACTTTGTACCGCAAAAATATAACAAATCTTTATATTATAACATTAAAATTTAAAATTAACAATTATGTCTGAAGTTGCAGAACGCGTAAAGAGTATTATCGTTGATAAATTAAGCGTAGAAGAATCGGAAGTAACCAACGATGCAAGTTTTACTAATGATTTGGGCGCCGATTCGCTGGATACGGTTGAGTTGATTATGGAGTTCGAAAAAGAATTCGGTGTCACGATTCCCGATGATCAAGCTGAAAAAATTTTAACCGTAGGCGACGCTATTGCTTATATTGAAGATTTAAAAAAGTAAGAAACTCAATTTAGACCTGATGAGATTAAAAAGAGTTGTGGTAACAGGTCTGGGAGCCATAACTCCGTTGGGAAACGATGTAAAAACTACATGGGACTCCCTTGTTAACGGAGTAAGTGGGGCTGGACCTATTACTTTATTTAACACAGAAAAATTTAAAACAAAATTTGCCTGTGAAGTAAAAGGTTATAATCCTGAAGACTATTTTGATCGCAAAGAAGCGAGAAAAATAGATCGATATGCCCAATTTGCCATTATTGCAGCAAAAGAAGCTGTTAAGGATTCACAATTAGATGTTGCCGACATTGACAAAAATCGCGTAGGTGTGATTCTTTCCTCAGGAATAGGTGGAATCAATACTTTCGATCAGGAAGTAGGTTATTTTTTCCAGAATCAGGAAAAAGGGCCTAAGTTTAATCCGTTTTTTATTCCCAAAATGATTGGCGATATTGCCGCCGGTTTAATTTCCATTAATTATGGTTTTAGAGGGCCTAATTTCGGAACTGTTTCGGCTTGCGCGTCTTCAACAAACGGAGCAGTTACCGCATTCGATCTTATCCGTTTGGGAAAAGCCAACGCCATCGTAACCGGTGGAGCGGAAGCGGCCATCACCGTTTCCGGTGTAGGCGGATTTAACGCTATGACCGCGCTCTCTACCCGAAACGATTCGCCACAAACGGCTTCCCGTCCATTCAGCGCCAGTCGCGACGGCTTTGTAATGGGTGAAGGCGCTGCCTGCTTGGTATTTGAAGAAATGGAACATGCTTTGGCCCGCGGGGCTAAAATCTATGCGGAAATAGCCGGTGGAGGCGCTTCCGGCGACGCTTACCATCTCACGGCTTCCCACCCCGAAGGATTAGGAGCTGCGTTAGTCATGGAAAACGCACTTGCCGATGCAAATTTGTCACCTGCCGATATTGACTATATCAATGTGCACGGGACTTCTACACCCGTCGGAGATCCCTCCGAAGTGAAAGCAATTAAAGATGTATTCGGAAAAGATGCGTACCGGTTAAACATCAGTTCCACGAAATCGATGACCGGACACATGCTTGGCGCCGCCGGAGCGATTGAGGCAATGGTATGCGTGCTGTCTATTCAAAATAGCATTGTTCCTCCCACGATTAATCACGAAGCAGGTGATGAGGATCCGGAAATCGATGATCAACTGAATTTCACATTCAATCATGCGCAAAAAAGAGAAGTACGCGCCGCTCTATCCAATACATTCGGGTTTGGCGGGCATAATGCCTGCATTATCGTCAAGAAATTTGTCAAATAAGCGTGAATAATTCTTTTATTAAAATGATACGGCTCTTCTTTAATCCAAAGAAAGAGTCGTATTTTGCTTTAAAGAAAATCTTAGGCTTCTTCCCCGATAATATTTCTTATTATGAAGAAGCATTGCTTCATAAATCTTCAAATATACGAGGAATTTACCGCAATAATGAACGGCTGGAATTTTTGGGTGATGCTATTCTTGATGCAGTCATTGCAGATATTGTTTTTAAAAAATTCAAAAACCAAAACGAAGGTTTTTTAACGAATACTCGTTCTAAAATAGTGAAAAGAGAAACCTTAGACCGGATATCCGGTAATTTGGGATTGAATAAATTGGTAATATCATCTCCACACATTCATACACAGAAGAATCACATTTTCGGCAATGCACTTGAGGCCTTTATAGGAGCTGTCTATTTAGATCAAGGTTATCAAAGAACCTATCGCTTCATTGAACGGAGAATTGTTTCCGCCTATATCAATATTGATACGCTTGCTGAAAAAGAAGTTAACTTTAAGTCCAAACTGTTGGAATGGTGCCAGAAACACAGGGTTCAAATGGATTTCCAACTGTTGGAAAGCTACACGGACAAAGAAAACAATCCGACATTTCAAAGTCAAGTTCTTTTGAATGGGTTGATAGCCGGCGCCGGAACAGGATATTCAAAAAAAGAATCACATCAACAAGCGGCTTATTTGGCTTTGAGTAAAATTGATTCCAGCAAGCGCTTTATACAGGAGGTTTTAAGCGTAAATAAGAAAGAAGCGGATCGGGAATCTTCAGAAATAATTGATTCCGAATCCGCTATCATCTAATCCTCAATTAAAACACAACATAATCCCCAGCGAAACCGCTCTTACGTCAGGTCCTTTGTTGGATTGAAAAATGCCAAACTGCGAATATTTAGCAAAAAAAGCCAAATCACCGTATCCTGCCTGCACCATATAATCAAGGGAAAGGGGCGCTGTATTCAATCCTCTGTCCTTTTCCGACCTGTTTTTTCCCGTTACCGGATCTTTGTATTTTACTAAATAAGAAGAATAAGTTTTAACGCCGCCGACAACTCCTGCGGAAAGAAACGCTTTATGCCGTCCGCTGATAGTCGGTTGCCATTCAAGCAATAGCGGCACATTGATGCGGACAAGCATTAAACGGCTTAGCGAATATCGAATGTCGTCCGGAGCAGGATAAACTCCTGTTACTCCATCCACATTGGCAAAGCAGGTATTTTTATCCAAACGGAGATTCAGCCAGCTCATTCCGGCGCCGGAGGTAATTCCCAAATTGTTCCTGTAAAGAGGTAATGTCCAATCCAATAGATTGAGAAACCATTCAAAGGAAGACCCGGCATTAAGGCTCACTCCATTCACATCGGTCATAGTAAACGATTTATCCGCAATGTTGGCATAACCCAGCCCAATTCCCGACCAATGCGAAGTCATTTTCGTTGAATGTCTTTTCTTCTTTGTTAAAAAAGGAATGTCGAAACCGATCGCTTCCTGAACGGTCCATTTTTCATAACTTTTGTCGTCACTGAAAATGCCTTCATACAGTTGCTTGTAGGGAACGGTATCGTTCGATCCGGTTTTTTCAAAAACTTTCACCTTTATGCGGTCGCAACTGTCTTCTACATTGATATATTTGCGATTAAACAGGAATGTTGTATCCGCCGCTAAATTTTCCGCTTTTACAAAACAGGCGGCAAGCAATACTAATGCCGAAGTTAAAATAGTTTTTTTCATTGTTATTCAAATATTTATAGTTTATTGTTTCTTTTTTAATATCATTGTCATTATTTTTTCCACATCCATTGGCGACTCTAAATAAATGAGCGTTAGCGCAACATTGCCTTCCAATGATTCGTTATAGAGAATCAGCCGGTTGTCTTTGTCCCTCGGGGCGAGCTCTAACACAATAGACGTAACTTTACCGTTTTGTACCACTTGTTTGATTTTCTTTGCGCCTTCCTGATCTTTTGCCACACATTCGCTGGCAAATGCAGCGGCTGCCGAATCGTTTTTAATGACGATGCTTTTGAAGAAAGAGAAATTATAATCCTGAAGCATTTCTTTTGTCAATTGCACCATCACGGTTCCTTTCTTTTTTCCGTATTGCTCAAACACTTTGCTAATCTGTAAATCTTGCTGCGCATTCAGTTGCCAGGAAATCGACAGCGCCATCCCTATGAGCAACAACAAGCGTATTTTTTTTAAGTTTGCCATTTTACTTTATTTTGTAAATAATTGAAGTTGTTGATTGATTAATTCATCCATATCCAAATTCGTATCGTTATCCGAATTGCTCCACGTTTGAAGAGATGCAAACGCCTGTTCTCTCACTTGTTCTATGTTCGTCACTTTTTTGCCGTCGATGTAGGCATACGAATGAGGCTTACCGGATACCAGAAAGTGAACAACCGTTATTCCGATGAATAGCGAAGCCGCTATAGCGCCCGCCCGTTGCAACAACGGAACAATTTGAACCTTGCTTTTCTTCTTTCGGGAATCAAAATAATTCAATAGCGCTTTATCCGCTTCAAATTGCTCCGGCAAATCCTTTTGCGATAAGAAAGCATATAATATTTTTTCTTCTTTTCCGGAAGTAAATCCTTCGTAATACCTCTCAAGTAAAACTTCAGCTTCCTGTATTGTAATTCGTTTATGCATTGTTTCTCCTTCTTTATTTTGATAATCGAATGTATTCTTCTCTCACTTTTTTCCTCGCCCGCGAAAGATTCACCCTAACGGCTTCCGGCTGCGTCCCTGTAATCCCGGCGATTTCCTCCACTTCGTACTCATCAATATCTTTCATCGTTATAATCGCTTTTTGCAGCGGCGGCAAATGATTGATAATCTTTTTCAACAACTCTTCCGTATTTATTCTTTCCAATTGCAAGTAAGGATTATCGGGCGCTGTTCTTAATTCGATATCGTATTCTAAAGCGACTTCCCGGTTGCGTACTCTCAAGTGGTCGATACAAAGATTTTTAATCATTGCAACTGCAAATGCCGGAATGTTATCATATTGATGAAGCGTATCGCGCAGGTTCCAAAGTTTCAGGAAAACCTCTTGCACCAAATCTTCCGCATCATTCTCATTTTCAAGCATCTTTTTTGCTACATGCAAAAGATTTCCACGTAGCGGCGCCACTTCCCGCTTAAATTGTTGAACATTCATTTACTTAATTGACGAAGAAAAACTGAAAGTATAACATCAAAAATACAAATTATTCATATATTTGTAACTTATTTTTATTGAAATTTACTTTTACAAAAAACGTATTCATGAAAAATTTTCTATTCATATTGTCATTTTGCTTGGTATTCAACGTTTCTGCGCAAACAGGCAAAGTGAAGTATTTTGATAAAAAGTACATAAAGACAATCCTGGAAAAAACGACGGATTGGCAGCTAAAGCATCCGAAGTACGCTCAAAACGACTGGACGAACGGCGCTTTTTATGCAGGCGTTTTTGCCGCATGGAAAACCACAGGCTCTCGAACAATCTATGACGCTTTATTAGCGATGGGCGATTCGACCCGCTGGTTGCCCGGCAAACGCTGGTACCATGCAGACGACCTTGCTATTAGCCAGACATATATCGACTTATACCGAATTGAGAAAAAGCGGGAGATGATTCAACCGACTATCGACACGTTGCAGAAATTTATGACGCTACCCTACCCTACCCGTGATATTGAGGTGATAAAATGGTGGTGGTGCGATGCGCTTTTTATGGGACCTCCTGCGCTGGTGAAAACTGGCGTAACGTTGAATGATGTGAAATACCTGAAGCAAAACGACACCTATTACAAGGAGTGCTATGATTTATTGTATAACAAAACGGAACACCTTTTTGCCCGGGATTTAGGTTATGTCATTAAAAACGATGGCAACGACCGGTTGGAAGCCAATGGAAAGTTGATTTTTTGGTCGCGGGGAAATGGCTGGGTGTTAGGCGGACTGGCGCGAATCTTAAGCGAACTTCCCGCCGATTATCCGGAGCGTCCTTTTTATGTGCAGTTATACAAGGAGATGGCTGCACGCATTTTGTCGCTGCAGCAATCCGACGGTTTGTGGAGAGCCAGCCTGTTGGATCCGGAATCCTATCCGGGAGGAGAAGTGAGCGGCTCCGGTTTTTTCTGTTATGCGTTGGCTTGGGGAATAAACAATGGATTGTTGGATAAGAAAACCTATCTTCCGGCGGTGAAAAAAGCATGGATGGCATTAAACGGATGCGTGAATGAGGAAGGACGCGTCGGTTGGGTTCAACCGGTTGGAGCCGATCCGCGAAAAAATTTCAACGCCGACAGTTGGGAAGTCTATGGAACAGGAGCTTTTCTGTTGGCAGGAAGCGAAGTGATTAAATTGGGCGTTGTTAAATAAGCATTTATTCTTCCTCTATCAGCCGGAAACTGTATCCCTGCTCCAGCAGCCATTCAATGGATTTGGGCAAGGATTCCTTCATGCGGTCGCCGGATTTCAACGAATCGTGAAAAACAAGAATGGAACCGTTGCGGGTATATTTTTTCACTACTTCGAATACTTCGCCGGCAGTCATCAAACAACTGTAATCGCGGGTCACAACATCCCACATAACCACCTTATACTGTTTCTTTAAAGCGCGAAACTGCGAAAACCGCATGTGTCCGTAGGGCGGTCTGAAAAGTTTGCTTTTTATCCATTGACCGGCTTCTTCCACATCCTTCAAATAGGATGGAGTATCGGTTTTTAATCCTTGAATATGATGAAAAGTATGATTTCCTATATGATGACCCCGCTCCTGAAGCATTTGATAAATCTCCGGATATTTTCGAACATTATCGCCTACACAGAAAAAGGTAGCCTTAATGTTGTATTTATCCAGCAAATCCAATACCCAGGGCGTAATCCCGGGTATCGGACCGTCGTCGAAAGTAAGATAAACTACTTTTTTATCGCTGTTCAATCTCCACTGCGAACCGCGGTACAGGCTGCGATACAGTTTAGGGGCTCTTTCTATCAACATGACTTATTATCGATTTGCTCCACCTCTTTGACGGGCTCTACCGGACATGAATTGCTCATATTGTTGAATGTAACGCTGGAAATCATTGTTAGCATTCGTGTATGCTTTTGTATCAACTTTTTGATAAACCGGCAGCATGGAATTCAAAAAAATCAATTCTCTACGGACATCCTCCGTTACGCCTGCATACATTTGAGGGGTTAAGCGGGAATACCAGTTTAAGCTCTTTAACGAGCTGTTTATCAATATATCATAAATATTACGCGCTTTTTCAGTATCTCCTATTTGATAGTATGATTTTGCAATTTCATTCGCTGAAAAATAATCATAGGGTACGTTGTAGTCAGGAAGCACTGTTATGGCACGATCTAAAACCTCTTTCACCTTATCGGTTTTTCCTTCTTCGATTAGATATCCGCTTAATTGACCGAACATCATCCGGAACATTTTTGCCATCTTCATTGCATTTTCGTCCAAATAGATACCCGGATGGTCCAGATTACCCCAGCGGTATTTATGCATTAAATTGTCATACAATATATCCGTATCAACATCCACCCTGGATTTGTGAACGATCGTTGTATCCGTATCATACTCACCATCGTTAGCTCCTATGTTATAAGGAACCAAGCGATAAGCTATCCCGTCTTGGCGTAGGAAAGAATCCAAGCGCAGGTATTGTTCGCGGGGTACAGTTGATGCGAAATAGATAGGACGCGACCAGTCTTTATTATTTGCCAGCATATCCAGAATCATCATTTCCTGTTTAACCACCATTCCTTTTCCCGACACGATGACATTTCCGGTCGAATCCTTTTTTTCGCTAAAATCAATCACCAAATTCTTTGCGATGCGATTGTAATTTTCAGGTTTTACAACTCCCGCTTTAACAACCGCCGCCGAATCGATTGGAAGGTAAAGCACATCGCTGGGGATGTTATCTACTTCGAGACTGCCGCCTTGCGTTCGTATTTGTTTCGTACGCAGATCATCGGATTTAACCCAATCCAACGCCCGCGAAAGATCCATGGGTCCGTCGGTTCGGTTGAAGATATAGGCAAATTCATGGGTTCCCTGTATATAATCCGTTCTTTTCCAAGAAATAGGCAATGGATCAGATTCATAAGCCTGCCGTTTCATCTGGTCGATGTACCAATCGGTTTGCAGATAGCTCAAGTTACAAACGCGGACATCTGTCCGGTATCCTTCCACTTCCTGTCCGTACCAAAGCGGGAATGTATCATTATCGCCCATCGTAAAGATAATTGCATTCGGTTCGCAAGTAGTTAAATAATTATATCCGAAGTCGCGGCATACATATCGATAGGAACGGTCGTGATCGTCCCATGTTTGAGAAACCATTTGAATAGGAACCAATATACAAAGGAGAGAGCCGGCAATCGCAGCAGGCAACGGCTTTAATTTAGCATATTTTGTCAACGCCTCAATGACCCATGCCACTCCCAATCCAATCCAAATGGCAAAAGCATAGAACGACCCTACGTAGGCATAATCCCGCTCTCGTGGTTCAAAAGGCTTTTGATTTAAATAAAGCACAATCGCCAAACCCATCATAAAGAATAACAGGAAAATAATCCAGAATCCCTGAACTCCCTTTTTGCCGGCATAAATTTGATAGACTATCCCCAAAAGTCCCAACAGCAAAGGCAGCATATAGAACCGGTTGTATCCTTTATTTTTGACAATGTTGTCCGGCATATCATCTTGTGGCCCAAGCCGGAGTGCATCGAGAAACTTGATGCCGGTAATCCAGTTTCCGTTCGTAATCCCTCCATTTCCTTGAATATCGTTTTGGCGTCCTGCGAAATTCCACATGAAATACCGCCAATACATCCAATTCACTTGATAATTGAAGAAATAACGAAGATTTTCAACGAATGTGGGTTTAACCACCCATTTCGAATTTCCTCCCGGAGTTGCTATCCGCACGCGTTCTCCTTTTATGTTCGCCCAATATTTATATCCTTGAATATGGTTTTCTTCCCGACTGAACATACGGGGGAATAAAGTACTTAATTCATTAGTATAAACAGGATTATCTTTACGTGTAGCGACAAAATAACGGTCTTTTTCCGACGGATCGTGCTTGGCAATCATTGCCCAAACCGGACCTCCGTCTTTTGAAACGGGATTGCCGTTTTCATCTCTTTTTATTTCGGAAACATAAGTGGGTCCATAAAGTAACGGAGTATCGCCATACTGCTCTCTTGCAAGATAAGTCCGCATGGTAAAAATGTCTTCCGGCGAATTTTCGTCCATCGGCGGATTCGACGTGGAACGAATCATGATAAGCACAAAAGACGAATATCCGATAAGGAGTACGAACGCTCCCAATAATATAGTATTTAAAGAAGCTGCAGTGACTTTTTTATATAGGAATAAAACAGCAGCAAGCGCAGCCAACAGTATGATTCCGGTCAGTGGATTATCTCCCAAAAAAGGAATCCCCAGCAGTCCGATCGCTAAAATAAATGCGATATTCATTCGCACCGCATTGTTTTTTTCCCGCATGGTTTCCCAAACGCCCCAGATAATGGCGGAAACAACCGTTACTGTATAAAAGATGACGCCGCTATCGTAAGGAAGCCCGAATTCGTTGACAAACAATAACTCAAACCATCCTGCCACCCGCATTACACCTTGAATCACTCCAAAAAGGATAGAACCTACAATTGCAAACGAGATGAGTATTGCAATTAAAAAACCCTTCCAATTTGGATTCGGGTATTTTTTATAGTAATAAATCAGTACAATAGCAGGAATACTAAGTAAATTCAACAACTGAACGCCAATGGAGAGTCCTATTAAATAAGCAATTAATATTAACCAGCGTTCGCTTCCGGGCTCGTCGGCCACCTCTTCCCATTTCAATGCCATCCAAAAAACAATGGCGGTCATAAAAGAAGAGAAACCGTATACTTCGGCTTCAACTGCCGAAAACCAAAAGGAATCGGAAAAAGTATAAGCCAAAGATCCCACGGCGGCACAACCGAAAATACTAATCATTTGCGGTAAAGAAATGGAATTATTTTTTTCTCCGTTTTCTTTGACCAAAATCTTTTTTGCCAAACGGGTAAGTGTCCAAAACAGGAATAGAATAGTAAGTGCGCTTAATATAGCGGAAAGCCTGTTTATCATGGCTGCCTTCAGCGAAACATCGGAGGTAAACTGCGTAAATAAATTCGCAACCAGCATAAAAATCGGATTTCCGGGAGGATGTCCAACCTCCAGTTTGTAGGAGGAAGCAATAAATTCGGGGCAATCCCAAAAACTCGCAGTCGGCTCGATAGTTAGTAAATAAGTAGCTGCTGCAATGGCAAAAACAATCCACCCTATAATATTGTTTAGCAACTTATAATTCTTCATAAATATTGTTTTATAGTTTTTTGCAGAAAAAATTGCACAAAGATAGAAAAGATAATTAGATAAATCTTATTTTCGGGGGCGATAAATGATATATTTTTATTTTTTTACGAATTTTATTAATAAATTAAAATCCGCAACTTCAGGCAAGCTATTTGACTTCTATCGGATTCTGTACTTTTTCTTTCAATAAAGCAATCGCAAGCGCTTCCTGAATATCATTGACATAATGAAATTGCAGTCCTTTCAGGTATAAGGCGTTGATTTCGTCAATATTTTTCTTATTCTCCCTGCTTAAAATAATATCTTTGATTCCCGCCCGCTTGGCAGCTAAAATTTTTTCTTTGATGCCGCCCACCGGAAGCACTTTACCGCGAAGCGTCATCTCGCCGGTCATAGCTAAATTAGCTCTTACTTTCCGTTGCGTGAAAGCGGAAACCAACGAAGTTGTCATGGTGATTCCCGCGCTTGGTCCGTCTTTGGGAATAGCGCCTTCCGGAACGTGAATATGGACGTTCCAATTTTCAAAAAC
>Ga0123354_10014912_pt1 | contig 12107 bp, 7 predicted proteins | sample TergutLab28metaG_2_FD_97872 | JGI IMG/M metagenome (GOLD analysis project Ga0123354, IMG submission 97872) | Labiotermes labralis P4 segment gut microbial communities from Petit-Saut dam, French Guiana - Lab288 P4 | ecosystem: Host-associated > Arthropoda: Insects > Digestive system > Gut ... | reverse complement strand
GTGGTGGTGGTGGTGGTGGTGGTGGTGGTTGTGGTGGTGGTGGTGGTTGTGATGGTGGTGATGGTGGTGGTGGTTGTGATGGTGGTGGTGGTGGTGGTTGTGATGGTGGTGATGGTGATTGTGATGGTGGTGATGGTGGTGGTCGTTTTGATGATGGTGGTGGTAGTAGTAGTAGTAGTAGTAGTAGTGGGTGGTAGTAGTAGTAGTAGTAGTGGGTGGTGGTGTTGGTGGTGATGGTGGTGGTGGTAGTAATAGTAGTAGTAGTAATAGTGCGTGGTGGTGGTGATGGTGGTGGTAGTAGTAGTAATAGTGGGTGGTGGTGGTGATGGTGGTGGTGTGGTGGTGGTGGTGGTGGTGGTAATAGAAATAGCAGCAATATTAGTCACTGCTGCTGACACTCGTTGTTGTTGATTATTATTATTATTATTATGACGACGACGACGATGAATTTGATGATATTATGCTTTCCTCAGACATTCATCAGAAATTTCAATTTGAGTAAAATAATTAAATTATATTTCCAGCCCACGCTGTGCCGTTTGAATCCGTATTTTCGCCGCTGCCTATAATCCAGCTACAGAACTCACCGATCATCCAATGCAATGATAGCAAGGCGACATGTTTCAAAGATAATTGTACCTTCCAAACACTTACTCGACTTTGCCTGCCCCAGTCTGGTGAATTACGAGGTTTTTGTGTTTTAAACTTCCCGCACTCCGTCACGAGTTAGTGCTTATTATTACTGTTATTATTTTTATTGCTTTTGTACAGTGTATTTACAATTGAAACTAACCGTGTTCTGTACGTATATCGTGTTGCAGCTGTTCTGTCGTTGGGTGCATGTAATATTATTTATCCTGATAAATTTCATGTACTTTAATAATGTTAATATTATTTGTGCATCATCATTATCATAATCATTATCATCATCCACTTTCCTTACTTCACAGCGCTTTTGCTGGTTCTCAAAAGAATGCGTGTATCACTCACTACGCACTTATTAATTTTTTTGCGAAAAACCTTGTAACTTTTAAGCCATGCATTATGTATTGTTGCTTTCTGCAATGGAATATATGCAGAAGAGAGGGGATTGAGCAGTTTTAGACTTCCGTGCAACTTGTACGGTTCACGCCTATTGTGGACAGTACATTATGTACTACATATGATGATTTCAGTTGCCGTATTCTTATAAGGTCTTCTTCCAAGTCCTCATAAGTCTGAAGATTCTCGGTGGTAATACTGTGAGTGTTGTGACTGGTACAAACTGCTACCAACATCAAATACGCTTCTTTGACGGTATTGTCAGGCATAAATATGTTTCGTCTGTGTTATGGAAAAGGTCAGTTTTTATGGGTCTCTCAAAATATAGCTTATGAGGTCTTTAAGATAGATAATGGCTCATATTTAAAAACCGGTATTGGTAGTCACTTGTACGATCCACGTTTGATGGTCAATTCTTGATGAACATTTTTGGTTGCTGGATGGTAATAATGCGAGTAATCACCTTGAGTTAATGCACGACATGCACCGGCTATATGTTGAATGCTTTCTATTTTGTCTCTGAATTTTCTGCAGATATCTTTAGTAAGTTTCGGAGAATTCAAAATTGGTGTTTAAAATTTTTAGTGCTAGTGACCTGATCCTGAATGTCTATCATAAAGTCGCTTGTTTCTGGAAAGTTTTCCACGCCTTTGGCCGTGGTTCATTATTATTATTATTATTATTATTATTATCATCATCTTATTTTTGCATGCCCGAAACAAGACATGTTTCTGTGGTACGCAGTGTTGCAGATATACTGCTCTTAACACTTATGACACATTTAATGTTATTTCCCATGATAGACGGTATGTAATTTCAAATTAGTACTTTCCGAATTAAGTGCACAGTGCCCAGTATGATTTTTTTTTTTGTAATTCCTTGACGTTGTGTTTCCAGATGCGTTGTTCAGATACGTTGTGACTCATAGTATCATAGTATCATATTTGTTTATATATTCGTTATGCGTAGAATTGTTAATGTCATTCCTTTTTGTTTCAAAATATTCTCAACTTTCATCTCCATTATATTTCTGGCTTCTTAAATTGCAAAATCTATCACCAGACATGCTCCTTATACATTATCAAAAATTATATTTTTCGGATTATCAATAGGAATTGTTCTGTTATTATATTTTTATTACTATTCTTTAAATTTCTTCTGTAAGATTTACAATTCAGACAGCCTTGTCTATATAGATTACTCCTTCTAGTTTGTGGCAATCTATTTTGGTAAATAGATACTTACAGTAAGGGGAAACGTTGTGTTTCTATGTTCATGGTGGAAAACTGGGTAACAGCTTCTTCCTTAACGCCGGTAGAACAAAACAAAAGATATGGCTTTTTATAATATTTTAAAATTTTCATTTATTTATTTATAGTTTTAGTTTGTCTGTTCTTGACAAAAGCTATATTTGTTGGCAGACTGACTGAAGACACCAAATTACTGCGTACTCTTATACACGTCATTTATTTGCGAAATGTATTTTCCACTTAGAAGGTAAACAATTCTGAGAAATATTTCAAATTTGAAGCTTGAATCCTTCCAAACAGTATAAGAGAACTCAATCCTTATACTAATCATTTGACGATATTTGGAGAAGTGATGACTGTTTGCTGTGCGAAATGTAAAAACAAACAAAACAGAGATTCTGGGCAAAATCAGATATTTAAAGCTTAGGATATATTTGTAGGCTTTTGAAATTAGCGGCAGGTAAAAATTCATTTTCTCTGACTAAAATGAGAATTACTAAATTAAAACATAAAGCGAAGTCTGGTTTCAGAAATATTATTTCGAAAACCTTAAAATAGCGTCTTCCATTATTGACCCTCTTTACCGAGGTCGAGGGAAAAACACGATGTTAAACAAAACTTAGATGGAGAGAACAAAATCACGTTCAGATTTATAGTAACAATTTTATTAACAATTAAAGACTACAGAATCCTTAATAATTACGTAATATTATCATACGGCATATTTTATACAGCCTACAGTAAACTTGTGTGTGCGATTATCTACGTAGCGTTGTCAAATACTCCCTTGACAAGACGTTCAATTCCTTAAAATCAGCATTCGATTTACGTAAGAGAAAAACAGTCTCCTCCTTGCCACTGCTTTCAATCCGCTATTTAAATCTTCACAGTGAACTATCCAGCGGTTACCGATGATTGTTTCCCTGGAAGAAAAATGGCCGGTATCTGTTGAAGACTATTCAGCAGACGAAGCGTTGGTAGTCTGTTACACTCTACCAGAAATATTCGTAAATTCGTCAAGTTTCAACTACTTCAGGACACACTTTTTGAATGTAGATGGGGCTCATATTAGTCTATGTGGAATACAAATTAAAGGTGTGTCTGTTGTACGTGAAGGAGCGATATAATTACTGCTAAAACGCAGTAGTTTTCGGATTTGAACTTCCTGCGATACCGCCATGTTTGTTGACGTACACAAATTCTTCGAATCAACACAGAAAGACGGAATAACCAAATTGAAGCGCTTAAAACTGTAATCTTCAGCATAAATCCGAATATCTCTGTCATGCAGATGACGTCATGTATCAGGAGCAATTAGCTCAAGAGCAAATCTCACCTGAAATCTAAAACTGTATCAGGATGTAATATCTGCTCCGTTCGAATGCAGACAAAATCCCCGTCCCCCAGCAAATAGCAAACATAAAGAGAAAAATATCTTGTGATTGTGGAATTAAAGGCTGATCTTCACAGTCGTATCACAGTATTGCAATACAATGTGATATATTCTTTTCTCAAATACAACATATTTTCTGATTTGTAACCGATTTAATGTTTTGACGTTTTGCTGACCGTGCTGCATCTCAGTATATTTAATTCAGTAATTAACCAACTTGATGCACAAAATGTGTTTCACAATAAGTTTTATTTCATGCCTCTACATGTTTCGAGCACATGTGCTTATCATCAGGAGGTCAAAATTGCATTGCACAGCCTCTGGTATCACCTATAGGTGGCCGTCTCGTGTGCAGGTTGAGAGATGGCCACCTATAGGTATGATGACACCAGTGGCTGTGTAATGTAATTTTGACCTCCTGATAATGAGCACATGTGCTCGAAACATGTAGAGGCATGAAATAAAACTTATTGTGAAACAAATTTTGTGCATCAGGTTGGTTAATTACTGAGATAAATATGATTCCATATTATTCAACATGTTTCTATTCACTTAGTTTTTTCTCCAGGTCTAACAAATTTACATTTTTATTACAAATTTTACGGCTTATAGATTTTATCTTTAACATCATCAAAACAAATCACTTAAGCTCAAATGTACTATACGTCTTATTACGATGGGAATTCAAATAGTCAGGTAAAATTGTGAGACCAAATTCTGTAATTTCCACAATAATCATAAACGTGATATATTCAACTTTAATTTATTTACTATAATAATGAAAATTCACTCAAAATTCATAAATAAATACAAAATTCTTACTATATTTCTCAATTTGTGGAACCCTTAAGAATTAACCAACTGGTTAGAAATATGGAGGGTAAATTTCACGTTCCATGTTGAATTTTTATCAGCTGTGAGACTGTTAGTTTACTATATAAAATCTGTTAAATAATCTCTTTAAAATTAAACATTTGTTTTAATTTTAAAATTCGTGTTTATTTGCAACTTATTTAATGACTTTGGCAGGAACTACAGTAAAGCAGCGAATGTGTTATAACGTACCGGACTGTGTGTTAAGAGACGCAAAATCCCGTCGACTCAGTTATTATATTTCTTATATTGAATGACGCGACATGTTTCGACCTCAAAGACCGTCTTCAGACCAGTTGTAAGAAATATATAAAAGGAAATATATACCATCTTATGCACTTGTATACAAATCATATATATATTGCATTTACTTTCTTTTACGTATTTTATGTATTTAACCTTCTGAGGTCAAAAAATTTTGCCACATTAAAGACATAAATTATAGGCCTACTAGTTGTGTATATGCCAGTTTATTTCTCTTATTACAAATCTAACACAATCTGGTGAGAAACTTAAAAATTGAACTATTCTTAATTGTAAACGATGCGCTAAGGAAACATTCTTGCAGAACGTAGAAAATCCATAAAATTTATCGGTCAAAACAATGTAATATCTGACAGAAATTAGGAATGGGCACCGCCTGGATAAGAGTTGAAAAGTGACCTTTGAATAATTGAATGGTTCATCACAAAGTAGGAATGTAATTTTTGTTGTCTTATTCTGAGAGAGGCTTTTCTGAACGTAGGTACACTTCTGGGAGAAAAAATAAAGATGTGGTTGTAATTTGTAAAGAGCACACAGTCAAGAAATTGGATGGCAGAAGGCGATGTCAAACACAGATTTGCCTCTGAATGACTCGAATAAAAAGGGGGAACTGGATATATGTTGAGCCCAAGCACTCGCGTCTGTTCCAAGGAATATTAAACATGAAATATAAAATTGAAATGGAGAGTTGAGTGCTTTCCGTAGTGCATCCAGCCAGTTAGCTCAACACGTAAAATTCCCGGACTCCATCACGCTTGAATATTTCAATGTGAGAAATATAAGGAGGGTTCTCTTTTGTGCCCACGCTCTTCTATTGGCCGACAGGTGTTGGGTGTGGGCCTGCCGTTGTTAGATTTAACCCGCAGTACTATATATATATATATATATATATAATACAAATCACATTATTCATTTTCATTAATACGTCTCTTCAGCACACAAAATGTTACTAATATTTATATTATTAATATTTTTATTAGTATTATTTTAAAAACTATTTGAATCTGTAAATATTCTGACTTCTGTTCCTGGTTAGGAGATACTAGTTCGAATCTCAGACCGGATACTACCATCTACGCCGCTTGAGAATTTTTGTGGCTTTTCGCTGTACGTGCAAGTATGTGTGGAGGCAGTTCATGCTTCAAATCAATCCAAGAACGCTTCATTCTTAAGAATTGCTCTGTCCAGGGGGGGGGGGGTTTATTCCCCCATGGTCAAAATATGTTCTGTCCTTCCCAACATCTGGAATGTCTCTGGACCTCGCCGAACTTTCTCTTCAGGGGGTACCGGGCTCCTTTCCAGGCGGTAAATTGGCCTTGCTTGAAGATTACTCTGTGTGGCTGCAAGGAGCGGATAGGGCTTCAATTTTCAACTTTGCATTTTTTCTTAATGGAGAACTAATACACAAGATACTCTGAGTAAACGCATTTCAGCCAAACACTAGAAGAAATCTGTCCCTATTGAGACATGGACAGCTTCTTAAGGCGCTGACACTTGATGTTGGCAAGGTTGTCAACCCTACGCACCGGCCGCCTTTACTCCCGGAAAACATTTCTGTTAGAGGCTGATTCGAAACCATAGTCGCAATGCAGCCGGAAGAAGTCGGTGACAAATCCCAGTGAACACAACGGGAATCACACCAAAGACCTTTCGGCTTGTAGAGCAGTCCTCAACCAACTCCGCCACCGCCTGCTCCGAGCACAACTGACGCACTTTACTACGAACAACAGACACGTATTGTGCTGGACTCGTAGAAGCTTCAAAATTAAAACTCAAGTTCCCGGAATCGGTGTCCTCTTTCAGAAAAATACCTTACAGTTATCATTTTTATCAACGTTGTCGTTGTCGTCGCCATCATTACTACCATCATCGCTGTGGTCGTTTGTTTGTTATCACAATACCCGTTCTCACAATAAGGCCCTGGCAGGAACCTCTTACGTACATTAAACAGCACAAGTTATTCCTTAAGGTCATTTTCCTACTGGCTCACGTTTTTGGATTTTTATGCAACCTTATGACCGTTCAATAAGTATTACACAAACGTACGTCAGCACAATCTATTTATTCTAGAGTAAGGCTACATGTTTCGACTAGATGTTATTCATCTTCAGGTCCCTACAATTTCGTTACCAGATGCTTTGTCCACTTTAGAATCCCATAGTGTTTACATGTGGGTTACTTATTAGCTAAAGCTTACTAGAAAAGTTATATCTACAGAGTTATTGTTATTTGCAGGCTGTGTTTAAGCATGAAACCACTAAAGCACAACATTCTTTCCTTTTTAGTGCGCTGATGTTCACCGGATGTTCAAATTTGGGATGCCATTGTCGTATTACAGTTGGTGTTGGGTAGCTTCTGCTTTCCTTAATTTAATACGGATAGTTGTGTTAGTTTTCTGGTATCGCCTCCTGGAGTGTTTACGCGGTAGTGTCGGGTGGAGTCTTCCTGGAGGTTTTGTCGATATGCTATAACAGAACGGGTACGTTTCTAGTAGCTGGGATTTATCTTATTAAATACGACCGTGGGGTTGTGATTCTATTAGTTAATTTGTTAGTAAGACTTACTCTATTTCGTTGTTTCTCTGTTTTTCTTCCCTTGTGGTTGGTCTTGTTCCACACTGTGGATGTGAGTGTCTTCTTTTGGGTGTTAACTTTGTTTGCCACTGTTTTTGTTCACCGTGTTGTGACCTCTGTGCGGCCGCTTTGGTAACTGTCCTGTGTACTGTCTTTTTGGGTGTCGTTTTTTGGTGTCCCTACTTATGACTGTTCACTTTATCGTCTTTTCATTTCCACCTTTTACCAAATACTGCAAAATTTGTTAAGGAGCCACGATTTTCGTCTTTTATTACAAATTATTTTCTCTACTCTAAATATTCTCAGGCAATTACCGTCATAACTGACCTGCTGAAGCTCATGTGAAATTACACTGCAAGACTGTAAATCTATACATACTTGTCGCTCGTAATTTACGATTCCTAACTCTGCATAGACACCAAAATTTTCTCGCAATGGTATTAGTCAGGCATGGCTTATATTTGAGATTCGGTGTCTAAAATGAGACAAAAAAAATAATTTTTCTAGAACTCAGATAAATTTTATGATTAGAAGATTTCAACTACATTAAGTTTTAATTATTAACTTCATTCTTCCGAGAAATGTAAACAAGATTATATAATAAATTAAAATGAGTCATATTATTATATTTTACGTAAAATTTAAATTAAAAATTCTTGAGCGAACTGTACCTTAATGATATTTATTGTGCCTTATTAACATTAGGGGTTTACACCTGTCACGTGTAGGGAAGGAAATGGCCACACATCGACAGGTATAAGAGAAAAGCTTTCGACCCATTTGTCACTGTTTCTAATCCATTCAGCTACCAAAGCTACAATGTCTGTCCGTCTGCCAATATAAACAACACTTTTCTTGAAAATGGCCTTCAGATGTTTATAATTACTTCTTCATACTCGGAAGGTGTCGGGTGTATAACTTGGTCGCAGCTTCCGCCCTTCTGTGTCTGGCCGTTTACAGTTCCTACAGACAAAAGCAACTGGTAACTTTTTATCTTAATTCAGGTAGCTGGTAGCTTCTTAAATATTCGTTCTTCAAATAACCAAAGAATATAAATAAAATATTTTGTGAGGTTCTTCGTTTTCACTGCCACGAGTGCCAATATTAATTTTTTCTATGTTTAAAGGAATCTGCCATTATTTCGGACCGATCTACTGCCAGCAGGTACCTGCCGAGACCACAGCAGGCTGTGCGAATTTACACTTCCCGGCGTCCATAAGACGGACAGTTAATTAAGGATCTTTAGTGGGAAGTAATTTTGAGGTAGGACGTTCCGTAGGTCTGTTGCGTGTTCAGAAATTTCACTTTTCAAATCTCGGCTACTTTTAAAGTTTGCACTTATTCGTGGTTTGCCCAGGAATATTCTGGAACAGTGCCCACAAATAAAACACAGACTCTTCTTTCTACACAATTCTGCCCCGCTATTCTCTTATCGTCCTATTGTTTGGCTGTACGTGAACTAAATACTTAAATAAACCAATAAATAAGAAGCTTTCCTAGAAATTTAACCAAAGCCTTCATTGCATGATGTTGTTGTTGTTGTTGTTGTTGTTTTTTGTTGTTGTTGTTGTTGTTGTTTTCTTTAATTTTTACTCCGCACTTTGCCCAATAACATTTTTATGTGTTCTGCACAGTTCTCAGAATTTTCTCCCTTATTTCCCCAATACCATTACTGCAGTGTGCTTCATGAGACGACCAGTGATAATTTATTGTGAGCTTAAAACGAAACTGATTATTTCTTTCATGAAAATTGTCCTTCGAAGTGTGAATATAAGTGTCATCACTTATACATCCATTTGATACCATTAACCTTTTGGCGCCGGAATTATTTTTTTAATTTTAGCACATCCTGTATATAAAATGTGAATAATACAGGAACCAAATATTTTAGAATTATGAAACAAACTGCATTTTGAAGAGAAAAAAACGGACAGTATATACCATGTTTAAAATATTCAGTAACTATATTTGTTGAATAAATATATAAAATGCAACTTTAGAGGTTAGCGGTGCGGTACGACCGCTATAGTTGACATTAGGCGTCTAAAGTTTAACTGTACACTATATTTATCCTGATCTGTTCCTTCAACACAATAAAAGTACACTAAATGTTAAGTCATTAAAATTACACGGTCACTGGTAAGTAGACCAACAGCGGAAACAACCATGTTAAGTAAACTCTTAGAACATAATGAGAATGGGCACATACACGTAAGTTGAATTTTCTTATTACTTCTTGTAAATTTTATTGGAATATTTAAAAGTAATTTCATAGGCATACATAATTTTGAACGCACATGTGTGTAGGCTTTCTTTTCGGAATATAATATGCAGGTTATAATACCAGGTAGCCTTTCAGATGAACACCGACTGTTAGGGACGACATTCCGTGCCCACATTAGGCACACTTCTACGCTGAAGACGGAGGTAGTGCGTTCTTCCGAAATGTTGAATCTATGGATAAAGGCCACCACGGTGTAAGAGTTCGAGAACTACTGGATGAACACATTTCTAAATCAGTTTTTTTTTTAATTTTAGTTTCCAGATCAAAGGCATGAATATTCTGGAACTTATGGTTTCGCAGGTCCAGACACCATCCTGTAAGAACTGTTACCAGTTTGTGTGATTTTTAAATCTTATTTAACGTGCGTACGTAATTATAAGTGACTGCGTCATGAACAGAAATCCGCCATATTCATTCGCATTATAGTGACGTGTTGATAGCTAATCTGTTTACCGTATCGTCTTGTTCCGACTCTCGAAGATAGAGACAATGCGGAATTCTGAGATGGAGACTAAGTAATTGAGTTTTAGAGTTGGTCTTGCTTTCATTTAGGATCAATGTTTGTACTATATCAAAAAATGCACCTAATCAAATATATATAAATACATAACCACACAGTTGGTTTCAATACAGTACACAGCTCCAGCACAGGAACAAAGTACAGGTGGATCCAGAACTCCACCAGATGCTTGAATACGTAAAGCCACTATTAGAAGAACCTAATTGCCAACTACTAATTAAAATTGTATTAGGTACACATTTCATCTACTCGATCAGAATGTTTCTTATTGCACCCCACACAGTACAGTGCAGTACAGTGCATTACATTGCAGTACAGTGCAGTACAGTGCAGTACAGTGCAGTACAGTACAGCACAGTACAGTAGACAGTTTGTATGTATTCGATGTGGTTCATTTGTTTGTGTAATAATGGAAAAAATACTGAGTTGAGATTTACCTTATGTTCAGGTGCCATTAAAAATTTGCATATATTTAACCAAGTACCTAAATAATTCATTTTGAGAAACTAATGGTCTGTCAGCCACTCAAGAAGTTCATCTCATTTTACAACACTCAAAAGTCGGGGCACATGAACACTCACTCGACTCTAAAGTGTGTCACACACAGCCTGCTTATTCCGTCATGACTTGGCTCTTTAGGTGAATGCACTTATCAATCTCCTACCTACTTCTAAGAATGCCAATTGCTGCATTTCTTTCGTAATTCAAGAATAGAGTTTCATATGAATTTCTTATCTAATATTCTATCACCTCCCTTCACTTCTTCCTTCCTTTGTTTTGTCTTATAAACTTCAAAGAGAAGAGGAATAGCCTACAAACAATATACAGAAGAAGGCTAACAGGGTTGGTCACATCTGGCTTAGGAACGGCCTTGCATAGCACTCTGCTGAAGGGAAGATTAGGGGAAGGGTAAAATTGAAGGGAAGAAGAGGGAATTACCTCTAATATACATACATACACACACACACACACGCACACACACATATATATATATATATATTCTTTTCTCAACAGGGAAAATTAATTTTCAAACCTTAAAAAAGACCCCTACAAAAATTATACTCTTTTTCTCTGTATTTAAACCTTTACATTTTTGAGTAGTCGAAAGGGAAAAATCGAAATATTACCGGACACGAAAAACAATTTAGAAATGCTTAGATCTGGCAAATGTTAATTACACTTTAATTCAAACATCTGTGTCTTCATATTTGTGGCCTTCCTTATAAGTTTTATGAAGTTAAGTAATTTGTAATATTCCATGTAGACTCTGAAGTCTTACGTGCACGACGTGAAGGCGCGCGAAGCAGTTCAGATATAAAATCACTAATTCTTAACATAAGTACTAAAGTGAAGCGAATAGCCAGCCTCGGGTCCTAGCTATTTCTTTTTTTAGAGGAAAGAACATGCATACTCATTTTATGCGAATTTGGGTTCGTTTGAGACTCGATCTGAACCTTTTGTAGAACAACACGACCTTTTGCCTCTACCTAGCTTTGAACCAGTACTAGTCTGTTATTCAGCCGTACCTTATTCACTGTACGAATTACGCTCTTCACGTCCAAATTGTATGCTTAAATGGGACCCATACTCTCTAATCCAGTATCATAATTCGGAGACAAGGATTTTTACATTATGTGTGTGTATAACACCAAATTGTAAGAATCTGAGCTATTAAGTTTTTAACTTTATTTCAAGACAAAATCTTGCAACAAAATTCAAGTTTCATTAACCTTTTGACGCCTAATGTCAACTATAGTGGTCGTACCGCACCGCTAACCTCTAAAGGTGCATTTTATATATTTATTCAACAAATATAGGTACTGAATATTTTAAACATGGTATATAATCTCCGTTTTTTTTCTTCAAAATGCAGTTTGTTTCATAATTCTAACGTATTTGGTTCCTGTAT
>Ga0123354_10014911_pt1 | contig 12109 bp, 11 predicted proteins | sample TergutLab28metaG_2_FD_97872 | JGI IMG/M metagenome (GOLD analysis project Ga0123354, IMG submission 97872) | Labiotermes labralis P4 segment gut microbial communities from Petit-Saut dam, French Guiana - Lab288 P4 | ecosystem: Host-associated > Arthropoda: Insects > Digestive system > Gut ... | reverse complement strand
AGTGTTACCAATGATATTTCCCAGGTACTGGAAGCTCTGAACTGCTTCGAATGTTTTATTTCCAACTCGTAGATCCCCAGCGTTTCTCCTATGTTCGTAGCTGGATGTAACCATATATTTAGTTTTATTTTCATTTATTTCCATTCCCAGTTTACTCGTTTCTTCTTCTAGGTCCAGGTACACTTCGGTTAGTTTCTTCTGTGTCCTTGCGACGATCACAATGTCGTCAGCGTATGCACATATTTGACTAAGTTTTGTGAAAATTGTACCTCTCTGATCTATCTTCTGGACTCCATGATGTAGGACTAGAATGAACAGGGTGGTAGAAAGGCCGTCACCCTGCCTAACACCTACATTAAATATAAAACTATTACTTAATTTATTGGTTACCTTCACCCTTGCTGTAGTATTCTTCATCGTCATCTTCACCAATGTGATTAGCTTATATGGGACATGAATCAACTTCAATTTCTCAATTTAAACTCTTTGAACATCCGTTTTAATATTATCCTCTATTCCACGCCCATGTCTCCCAAGTAGTTTTTGCCCCTGACATTGTTCAGCTACGGATTTGTAGGAATTTGTCTCATGCCATTTGTGCTACATGCCCTGCCCATTTCGTTGCTTATTCGATAGTCCTTGCATGTGGTGAAAGTTACCAATTTCGAAGCTTACCGCTTTGTAATTTTCTCATTCCTCCTGTTACTGTGTCTTAACTACTTCAAGTGTTCTGTCTCCACCTTGTCCTGAAACTATGTTGTTGGGGGTAGAGACCAGGTTTCGCACCCATGCACAACGACATGCATTTTTTAGCGCGTACGGCCCCAAATAAAAATATCAGGAAAGCAAACTGTGGTGTATTTTTAGCTACTAAATCCAGCTAAAAATAGACTAAACGAAGCAGTTGAAGAATCGTGACTATCAGGTGTACGGTTTTTGCAGCTGTAGAAAGTCAACACCCGGGTGGCAGTTCGCTTTCTGGAAATTTCATTCATAAGTGAGCAAAATCATTGTTGTTATCAGATTCGCAAAAAAGAGAAATATTACAAATCATGTATACCGACGTATGCAAATGACATAATTAAAAGTCACACATAAATTTGTTCCTTCCAACAAATTTATGTATGACTTTTAGTTCTGTTGTTACGCATAATTATGTGCCTCAGTCGATATGTGTAATTGATTAAAAGCACAGTGCGCGCTATGAATAATATCGAAAGAGAATTATTAATTCCAATTTTGTTTTCCTGCAACATGTCTTGAAATTAGAGTTTGTCCCAAATTCATTTACCGACAAACACTGTCGATGTGTTCTGTATTGACAGCCGGAATTATTTCTTTGTTTTTATACTCGTGTTTGCTTTGTGATTTGGCTCTGACTTCTTGGCACCGCTGCTCTGAGTACTGGACTCCAGAGACGAAGGGGTTATACCGAAAGTACTGTTTGTGTACCGTAGTATGCGGACATTCCCCGAATTACGGAATTTTACAGAAAAATGAAGAAATAAAATATTTTTGAAACGGGCACCGAATTACTCCATGCTGGAATGAAATCGCAGCGAGACGATATCGGTGGAAGAATACTGTTGGGCGATTACACAGGAGGCCGCCTGATCAGGTTCCAACGTGTTGGAGTTTTGATTCCAGCTGGACTCCTGTGTTTGTACGTAGGTGAGCACAGTTTGCTGTACATAAATCCAATTCCGAATTGCGCAAAATTTGACACGAACCGGATCATCCGGGACGTAACTATTGTGTACATCGGGGGGGGGGGCTGTTCAGATTGAAAGAACTGTACACAGATCTGGACCTGAGAAGCAGAAGGTTTTAAGTCCGCTTGAGACAATACAAAATTTTTCTTCGAATTTCAAGATCTTCAGACGCAGATTTTTGTAAGTCCAAATACTGTCCCAGTATAGCCGGGCCAAAGAATTAAACAGCTGGTGTAATAATGATGATGTGTTACCTGAAATATGATGAACTTGGACTTAACACCATTCTTCATCTCAGGTACATAAATACGCTCGTACGTAATTGTGTATTATGAGTGTCATGACTCTTTAGAGAAAGTTATTGCGTTACATTCATATAATAAAACCAACCAAATGCACTAATTTCTCAAATTTATTTTTGGAATAAAACTCTACGTCTTTCGGACAGTTCCTCTGTCCATCATGAGGAGTTTTCCGTTGTACACACAGCAAACCTGTATAACATGTACCATTGCTGTGTGTACAGTGACAAACTGCTGAGGAGCTGTCCGAAACATGTACAGTTTTATTCCAAAAATAAATTTGAGAAATTAGTGCATCTAGTTGGTTTTATTATAAGAATATATTGCGATGCACGGTTACCTGAACGTCAAATTATTGCGTTATGTAACGACGTGGGAGTATTTGGACAATGTGTGAACGTTGCAGTAAAATGTATTCTGGAGATACAATTAATATGTCAACGTGATTTTGTTCTGAATTTGTGTAATCTTGTCAGAGCTTGGTATTAGAACGAGTGTTGTTGTGTTGACTGTGAAGGTTAACCTTTTGACGCCTAATGTCAACTACAGTGGTCGTACCGCACCGCTAACCTCTAAAGTTGCATTTTACATATTTATTAAACAAATATATATACTGAATATTTTAAACATGGCATATACTGTCCGTTTTTTTCTCTTCAAAATGCAGTTTGTTTCATAATTCTAAAGTATTTGGTTCCTGTATTATTCACATTTTATATACAGGATGTGCTAAAATTTAAAAAATAATTCCGGCGCCAAAAGGTTAATATCGCTGCAAATGAAATATGTTTTCTGTTACATTTACTAACGCCTCATTTTATAAACCATCACAGTTATTCCAGCCATAGAATGTTGCTCAAACCCATTTTATTCCCAATACACAAAATCCACTCATTGTACATTTGTTCCTTATGAATGACAGATATCGTATTTTGGGTGCAGAACGGGTTCCTGTCTGAGGGCCGAGCAATGCAGACGTCAGACCCTGCAGCACTATTTGCCTTCGGTCGATTATACACCCGCAAAGCTGCATTTCGCCCACAGAGTGTATTTTTGGGTTTCATTTGTTTCTCAGAGGTCTGTGGGGTATGAACTGGTGATGAACGTGCAGCCTCAGGATGCACAGTACATTTCTTAGCCTCTTCGGAGCGTACCAACCGCATATTTGAGAGGATTTTGATTGCGTTGGCATTTGTATTTAACCTTTCATGTCGCCAGCTTTGGTACTACATTGATAATGTGTAGTTTGCACTTGGAGTTCCCTGGAGCTCTTGGTTCTGCACCCGGCCGCACGGCAATGCGATATCTACATGGAATATACTGTACTGTGTTTTTGTAGCTATAACCTGTACTTATCATGCAGCGCCCAAAATGATTTATCCTGAAGTATATGAAAGAAAAAAGAACTATGCTTATTCGCAGAGTACAACCAACAAGATGCAACGTTTCTCAATTTATTTATTTCTGTAAGACGCTCTACATGTTTCAGACGGTTTTTCCATCCATCATCAGTAGCTCAAAACTGCACATACAGCGTCAGGTAGCAGTATTGGTCTGACGCTGTATGTGCAATTTTGACCTACTGATGATGTACGGAAAAACCGTCTGAAACATGTAGAGCGTCTTACAGAAATAAATAAATTGAGAAACGTTGCATCTTGTTGGTTGTACTTTTGGGAATATATTAGCGATGCACGGATATATGAATGTTAAAAAAGACCTGTGCTAATGTTTAATATACTCGCTCATGAGTTCGTATTTGTTAGCTCAGTATGTCCGTACTGTGTGAAAGGAACAAACAGACAAAAAAATATGCCTCAAACCATGCGGTGGGTTTTGCAATTCACTTCTTGCATACTGGGGGAGGCGCAGTTGTGCACCCTGAACTGCCATAAGAAGTGTGTTTTTACTGGAGATATGTAAGAAATTAATTATAATTAATGTACAAGCTCTTGTCGTGTTTGAAGCGTCGTTTCCAACGAAATGTAACGAACCAAGTCCTTAAAGCATGTAATTACAGAATTAATGACTTTTCCAACTACAGCTTAATCTAAATTAAAAAAGAAAGTATCATTCGCCTCTGTCAAGTCCAGGTGAAAGATTAAAGCGTTTTAAATAGCATTTGGACGTTATGAATCGTATTTGTGCTTGTTAAAGTCATTATTTTTAAACAAAGTGTGACTATATGTACATTACATTGTGGTATGGACCTCATGTACTGTACGTGTGTGATGGGTGTTGTTTTGAAAGTGTGTGTATGTGTGAAGAAATACTGTTGTGTGACCAAAGATTACTAGTAGCCAATCTAATGCTGTAGTTTCAGTAGAAGTGTCGTAGAATAATCAGTTGTTAGGTATGTTAGCTATGCAGTCGTTAGTGTCAACCATAGCTGCTGGCTTGTGGGACAGCCTATGTGAGCAGAGAGCGTGCAGTTGCTAGAAGAGAGGTTCTGTGCCAAGTCTGTCCGTGACGGCTATCGGCACAGTGAAATAGCCAACAGCAGCGGCTGCATGAGGCAGTGGAAAGACACGTTTGTGCGTGCAGACAACGGAGTCTGCGGAGTTGAGTGGCTGTGCACGGTTCTGTCGGATGAAACGTGACGCCGGCACAATATGGCAACAGTTCGCCGACTTTTTTGGAGGCACCTTGTCTCCATTTTAGGGTGGCCCTCACGCGGTTCAATGACCCTCCCGCATGCCGCTAGTCTAAAGCGCCGTCGTTTTCCCCCTGCGTTGAGGTTGGCGGGAAATTCCGACGAAATGTAAATTCGCACCAAAATTTACGGCGTCACGTTCCAGAAGACAGGATTTTTAACATACCTGAGGTCCATGTGACCCATTATTTAGCTAGGAATCCTGTTACTTGTGAAATATTTTGAACTTCCCTGTAACTTGCATAACACCACAAGTTTTCTGTTACTAGTGTGGAGAATTTGTTCGTGTTGATTTCCACATATTCGTATGGGGGAGAACAGAGGTACATACAGGGTAATGGTGAGGAAACCTGGAGGAAAGGGACCACTTGGAAGACACAAGCGTAGATGGGAGGATAATATTAAGATGAATATTCGGAAAGTAGAATGGACAGGCCTGGTCTGGATTTATACGGCTCAAGATAGGGACAAATAACGGGCTTTTGTGATTGCTGTAATGAACCTTAGTGTTCCATGAAATGCGGGGAATTTCTTGCCTGGCTGTTTACCCACTAACTTCTCAAGAAGGACTCGGCTCATGCAGTCATTTATGTTGCCACCGATTCTTCGTAGACTCCACGAAATGTTGGCCTGCAATGTATTTTCGAAGTACGTGAATTACCGCCTTGGGAAAGAAGCACAATTATTTATACATCTGGGCACTTCCTTATGCTGAGTATATTTCATGTATACGACGTTTCGGTAGTAAAGCAGACTCCCACATCGTGCGAGGCTTGCATTAAATATGCCGCACACAATCAAAAGTGTGCAGCATTAATGATTGAAACACTCACATTGACTACACATCCCCTTACGATTCTTTTCCGACCACCTGCAACGCAAGAAAACAAACATTGACGAAATGTATACGTTAGTAGAATTGTCCATTAAGACAAAGTGCATTGAAAAGTAGTGCCTATTGTGAATGTATGTTATAGGAAGTTGAGCTCTGGAAGCTGGGGATTTTAGTACGTGGCTCCACCAATATGGCGTATTCACTGTGTGTATGTGAATAATGAATACGTGGAGGCCACGAAGTTCAATCAGAGTCTTGTCTGAAGACTGGGCTTGCAGCATTATGGTGAAACAGAGGGAAATGTTACTTGAGAATACCTCTGCTTTGGAATCTAAGCGCACCGTCTTTGATATGACAAGAAAACAGACTAAGAGCGACACAAAGAAATTCATGTGATATTATATCAACAATTGTCCAACGAGATGCAACACAAAGCAGTCTGTTTATTATTCTGCGAGTTCACTCTACATGTTTCGGGTGTCAACCACACCCATCATCAGGAGTACACAAAACTGTAACTACAGCCTCCGGTACTGTTCAGCTACCTCCCTCCAACGTGGCCGAACCTGGCCACGTTGGAGGGAGGTAGCTGCACAAAAAAATATGACCAGTACCGGAGGCTGTAGTTACAGTTTTGTGTACTCCTGATGATGGGCGTGGTTGACACCCGCAACATGTAGAGTGAACTTGCAGGATAATAAACAGACTGCTTTGTGTTGCATCTCGTTGGACAATCATAAATATAGATCTGCGATGCACGAACCGTAAACATACAATTAATGTGATATTAAAGGTAAGGGCACCTGTCCAGACCGGCCCTGGGGCCCACCGAGCATCCTGTACAACGGGTAACGCTTCTTTCCCGAGGGTAAAGCGGCCGGGGCGTGGCGTTGACCACCCACCTCCATCTAATGCCGAGGTTAAAGAAAGAGTAGAGCTATACCTCTACTCCCCCTATGGGCCTTCGTGGCCTGCTCTACGATGAACTTTACCTTCAACTTTATTAGAGGTAAGGGGGTATTTGGCCGTCACATCAGTCTGCCATTTTGTAAACACACAGTCCATCTCTACTGACAATCGTAACTGGTCTTCACTCAATCAGTATAGGCAGTACAAAGCGGCTTGTTAGCTCCCTACTGACATCTCACAATGGCGAACAGCTGATACGAGCTTCTTACAGCTGTACCCTTCCCCAGGGGACAAAAGCCGTCGTGTTATAATTGTATGAGGTTTGAGGTTCTTACGGCCATAACTTTATGGTGTAGTGCTGCTCTCCTGTGGGAGGTGACGCCATGTTTTTTTTTTTTTTTGTAGATACAAGAAGGTACCCTCAACATAACGGAAGCAGTGTTGGTATCTGGACTACCAATGCCAAAGAGTACGTCCATATTTATTTCTGAAGTAGCAACAGAAAATTTCAAATTGGAGCTCGATTCTAATTTCGCTTTGAATTGTACACCATTCCGACTTCTTATAATCTGAAGTTGGTGACGTTTAATTTATTTCATGACTGCATCAGCGTTTCTTGTTCGTTTCATCTTGATTAAACTCGTGTGTGCCTCCCGTGTTGTTAGCAGCAGTAACAGTAAACAGATCTGACTGTGCTATGTGATAAAAACTAGCGTCAGCAGATGGCTCTGCTGTCTTACAAAACTGATATAAACATGGCGTCGTTCTGTATTTTATATGTAGTTGTTCGTATGTGACTGGGAAGGCCTCTTGAATTACTGGCAGCCACCTCGGCATAAAAGCTACCTACTCAGTTATTTGAAAGAGTCGTAACGTTAACTCTTTCCGTTCTACAGACGTAATATGCCCTTTGGCTTGTTAGGTTACGTGTAGTTAGGTTAGGTTAGGTTAGGTTAAGTCAGGTTACGTTAGCTTGCGAACGTACGTATACGTCCTCAAACATATATTTATTCTAAATTAGCCAAATATCTTACAGAATGAGAAGGTAGGAACAGCTACGTGGTGTATTTGAGTCGCTACATGATATATTCGAATAGCTGCGTGGTCTTCTTAAATAACTACGTGGTCAGTTTGAATAGCTACATGGTCTATTAAATAGCTAACGTGGCCTGTTAGAATAGCTAAGTGGCCTATTTGAATATCTGCTTGGTCTGTTTAAATAGTTACGTCGTCTGGGTAAAAAAGGTGTGGCCTATTTGAATAGCTACATAGTCTATTTGAATATCTGCGTAATTTATTTAAATAGTTACGTGGTCTATTGGAATAGCTACGTGGACTGTTTGAATAGTTACGTGGTCTATTTGTGTAGCTACATGATCTTTTTGAATAGTTACGTGGCCTATTTGAATATCTGCGTAGTCGAAATAGTTACGTGGTCTATTTGAATAGCTACGTAGTCTATTTGATCTGTTTGAATAGCTACGTGGTCTATTTGAGTAGCTACATCTGTTTGAATAGCTACGTGGTCTATTTGAGTAGCTACATGATCTGTTTGAATAGCTACATGGTCTATTTGCGTAACTATGTATAGTTGCAGCTGTCGTAAGAAGCTTATCTGTACTAACATCCCACTTCTTAGGTCATTCTTTTGTTTCTGTGAAGTGTCTTGCAGCGTAGAAGAGACGTTGCCTTAAGGTAATAAAAGTTAGGTTAGGTTAGGTAAGAAAATGAGATTCCCGTGGTTAACACCAGGGTGTAGTAGTTCTGTCACAACAGTTCACGTTTATTTTATTTATTTATTTATTTACTATCTTTTTTAGAGCCGACATCCCGTTGTGTGTGAACTTACAAGCTAGACAGGTTGTTAATATTTTCCATCAGACACAACAACAGTATAGTTGAAGAATAAGAGACCAATTTGATGTGACTAGTTATTAAGTTTTATTTCACTTCTTCTATGCTCAACATGTTTCGGACATTAATACATCCATCATCAGGAGCCTGCGACTTTTCTTTTGTATCACCACATTGGTCGTGTGTTGGAGTTTCGGTGTGGCTGGGTTGGGGTGGTATCTGTGTAGCAGTTGTGCTTCAGCCTGCTACACGGATACCACACCAACCCCGTCACACCGAAACTCCAACACACATCGAAACAAGAACACACGACCACTGTGGTGATACAATAGAAAAGTCGCAGGCTCCTGATGATGTATTAATGTCCGAAACATGTTGAGCATAGAAGAAGTGAAATAAAACTTAATAACTAGTGACATCAAGTTGGTCTGTTATTCTTCAACTATCACAATGATGCACGGTCCAATATACATAAGATTTACAACAACAGTATATTAGAATTTGACATCACGATGACCATGCATCGTGTATATTCTTATAATAAAAGTCAACGAGATGCACAATTTCTCAAATTTATTTGTTAAAAAATACTCTACATGTTTCGGACAGGTCCACTGTCCATCATCAGCAGTACCTCAACACTGTATATACGTAATACATGCTAGTTCTGTTGGCTGTCGCTACCAGACAGCCAACAGAACTAGCATGACAAATACCTATTGCGTGTATACAGTGTTGAGATACTCCTGATGAAGGACAGTGGACCTGTCCGAAACATGTAGAATACTTTATCAAATAAATTTGAAAAATTGTGCATCTCGTTGGCTTTTGTTATAAGAACGGTGTATTAGTTAGTACTTTATTTATTATGGTTTATTTATTATTTTGTAGGGGACCGCGGTAGCACAGCGGCTAAGGTGCTGTGCTACACATCGGAAGGTCGCTGGTTCGATCCCAGCTAGTGTCATTGGATTTTTCATTGATATAAAAATCCTTCCGTTCGCACTATGGCCCTGGGGTCGACTCAGCCTCTAACAGAAATGAGTACCAGGAGCTTTTCCTGGGGGTAAAGGCGGCCGGTGCGTAAGGCTAACAACCTTACCACCATCCTGTGCCGTTGTCATGAAATCTGGGAACATTAACTTCCTGGAACCCTCTGGGCCACTCCAGGCCTGTAATGGGACTGGTTTATTTATTATTTTGTATTGCTAACAAATTCCGATGGGAATTTGTTAGCAATACAAAGTTTCTACAAAAATATTTTACAGTATATACAATTGTCAACATTTTAAAATTTTATGTACATTTTAATGTAGGTAATATGGGACCCCATAATACATAAATATGCACTGATTGTACAGTATGTTTTTGTAAGTTGGCCTTGAGATTGTCAATAATGACCGAAACCTGAAGCCACCATAGTAAGTAAACTGATAACGTATATACTGTTGTTGTGTTTGACGGCAAATATTAACAATTTGTCTACCTCATAAGTTCACTTAACCCTACTGCTATCTCACTACTCCTGCCACAGTCGAGGGGATATTTACCGTATCGAGGGGCGAGCCTTTCTCTTCGCTGTGAATATCAGACTGTCCTCTGTTATCATCCATCGTGTCACAACCGTTTCCACCTCGTGATCGTCTTTGAGTTTGTGGCAGCCGAGATTTTGATGCAACGCTGGGATCGGATGAGCGACGAATTTCCCTAATGTAATCAGAATCAGTTTAGATTCTGTAGTTATGAAATTAAATCGCCATGTAAACACATTTTCCGACCGACTACCGTATTTTCTAGTCGTTACTCTACATGATAGGCGGAGAGTGATCCCCATATTCCTTCTGCGCTTCTGCCCACCTCGGGTATACGTGTGTGAGTGTGAGTGTGGTCGAGTCTGTGTTGTGTGTCTGCATGTAGTGTGCAGCCGTAGTTGCCAAGACATCTGTAGTGCGGCTTGTAGCCCCAGTCTGATGGGCGTGCTGAAACACAGGCTTCGTCCAAGTAGCTTTAACGCGTTTAAATGATGCTCAAGATTAGGTTGCGTTTGAGGATACAGTGGGACGCAATGTGACATCTTGAATGTCGAATTGTCCATATTTCCGGACAAGTGTAATAATGATAAATATGTTATCTTTGGGGGGTGGGGGGGGGGAAGGACCCTAAACATTGTATTCGCGATTTACTTTTGAAAAGTCTAGGATATAATTCCACAAAACTACACCGACGCTTTAGCTACGTCGTTTCAAAAATTAACATTTATTTCCATTCTGATTGCAACGAACACTTCATTAGTGGCGGGCTGAAAATGTATGATGTGTCTGTATGCAGAGCGTAACGTAACGTAACATAATATAACATAACGTACATACATACACACATACATACATACACACATACATACATACACACATACATACATATATGTATTATTTGTTTTTAACAAAATAACACTGCCACATTTGTTTGTGTTACAAACAGGCAGTAATTATATTAATAACGTTTGATTGGTAAATCGGATTGTTTGTAATGTCATTAGTATATTTGACATTCATTATGTCGAGGCGCATATAAAGAAATGTTGACATGTTGGCAAGAATGCTTTTGTTTTCATTCTAAACGTCATCTGTGTCGATTGTGTCAGTCTGTCCTTCTTCAGCGTACAGCATAATGTTACAGTACTGTTCCTTTCTTGCGCCAGCCACTGTGAGTAGCAGCTTGGCCTCGTGCTGATCTGACCTGCATTCTTGTTAGAGCTTAGCTGGTCACATGAAACTTTGTAATACATTTTAATTAGTACCTCTGACCGATCTTCAGATTACCTGTGGGTCGCCATTACACTACACAATGTCAAACATGAAACCAGCTGTAGATTGTATGTAATGTTGTAGATCGTACAGTTTATTTGAAACAGGGTCATGCAAACTTGACCTGCTTTACGTCACAGCTGCGTGTTCAACAGAACCACCTTGCAGATGCAGCACTAAGACACGCGTGTCGGAATTATATGATATTTTCTTGGGCAGAGAAGAAGATTTTGATTATGTTCTGATGGATTGTGGTACCATGTATGAGTGAAGACTCATACCCGGAAGATGGAGGCAGGAAATCCTTCGAAACAGCCTAAAAAGGTACGCGGTGTCGTAACCCACTTCAACAATATTCAACAGTGTTCTAGGATACTTGCTTTGAAATATTAGGTCTAGTCTGTTTGATAGTACCCACATTGTGTTACAGATGTGAGATACTATAATGAGTGTCGCAGAAGTCCCCTGGCGTTCGATGTTCAGCATGTTGCCTCTAGTGCCACTTGATTTCTGCGCCACCCGATATATTCACTGCCTAAATTATACGATATTGGTGTGGAAAAGGGCACAAAACTGTTTCGATATATGTAAGATAAAACGAGAGATTTTTTCATACCAAAATTGATGTATGTTTTTATTACTTCGGAAGAGAAACTGATTCGAACAGTCTGTTGTGTTCTGAAACTGTCCTAATGTTCCGAAAATGTGCGTTGAAAATTGAAGTAAGAAATTCCAAGATGGTTACTGCCGATGATTATTGTAGGCGCTCTTTAAGGCGTGAAAGTAACACCTGATGTGGAGGTTATGTCGGAGTGTCGGCGCCCGAACAGTTCGACGGCGTTATTAACACCGACAGCGCAGTTTTCTGGCAGTCCGGGCTTCAGGCGAATCGATTTATAAACAGTCTATGTCAGATGTGACCGCCTCTGTGGTCTAGTGGTCAAAGTTTCTGGCTACAGATACAGAGGTCCCGGGTTCGATCCCCGGCGCTACCAGATTTTCTGAGTAGTAGTGGGTCTGGAACGGGGTCCACTCAGCCT